>Ga0207060_10169_pt1 | contig 23809 bp, 20 predicted proteins | sample Alteio_BWMinCont_30_FD_153270 | JGI IMG/M metagenome (GOLD analysis project Ga0207060, IMG submission 153270) | Enriched cells from forest soil in Barre Woods Harvard Forest LTER site, Petersham, Massachusetts, United States -... | ecosystem: Environmental > Terrestrial > Soil > Temperate forest >...
ATCTCCGAATACATTGAAGGAACGCTCGATCCCCAAGTGCGTGCCGATGTGGCGAAGCACCTTGCACACTGCGAAATCTGCTCGGCCGTACTCGATTCCACGCGCAACGTCATCATCCTGATGGCGGACGACCGTGTCTTCGAGCTGCCAGTCGATTACAGCAAGCGCCTGCATGCGCGGCTGGATCTGGTGCTCGCGTCAGAATCGCCTGAACCGGCTTAGAAGTTAGTGCGGAGGGTGGTGGAGCAGGTGATGTGTCCACCCCTCTGCCGCCAGAAGGATCAGCGTCAAGATCGACAACGCAATCTGCAATCGTTCTGACCGCTTCTGCCTCGGTGTAACTGGCTGAACCCGCCATTGCGATGCAGGACGCCTGCGCAGGCTGCGCACTCGCCATATGGCATAGAGATTGATACACGTGCCAGCCAACGCAACAATCATCATGGGAATGCGGATCGCGTCCTGATGGAAGCCTATTGCCGGAGCATTCGTCCCAGCTGCCGCAGCAAGCGCGCTGAGGCCGATAAGAACACGAATTCCGCTCGTAGCCAAAACAAATGTGCAAGCGCTTTGCAGAAAAGCGAAGACGAAACTCGACCAGCCAACCCAGCGAAAGCGCTTCCGCCGTTGCAGGGGATCTAAAGATTCCTGTGTCAATGGACTCATTGCCTTCCGATTAAACCGTAGCAGAAAAAGCGGCGGAGGCTAGTGCCGCGACACCATCTGATTTGTGTTGAAGTGCAGCTATATTTCATTTGATCCAGCTCTGAGGATTCGGTTACAACAGGGTCGAGGATTTTATTCTGGCGTCGTGTACACGGAGTATGCTTTTCTATCCAATCGGAGGAGAGATGTTGAGGAAAGTCACGTTCGTTCTCTTTGCAGTCGGATTTTTGGCGCTGGGCTCGTCGCACCTCTCGGCCCAAAGTGGCACGACGTATCGAGATGGCCCGAGAATCACATGCGCCTCCGATGATGGTAATAGGCACTATTGCGCGGCCGATACACGTTACGGTGTACGCATGGTGAACCAGAGAAGTGGCTCACCGTGCAGGCAAGGATACAGCTGGGGCTATGACCGGCGCGGCATCTGGGTCGATCGGGGATGCAGAGCTGACTTCATCGTCAGAGTTCTCTACGCACCAGGACCGGGCTATCCGCCACCGGGACCGCCTCCCGGCGGCGTGATCACCTGCTCCTCGGACAATGGCGGCAGAAACTTTTGCCCTGCGAATACGCGCAATGGAGTGCGGCTGGTGCGGCAAAGAAGTGATGCTCCCTGCCGCAGTGGCTACAGCTGGGGATTCGATCAGCGCGGCATCTGGGTGGACCGTGGATGCAGAGCTGATTTTGCGCTTGGCAGATAACTGCAGGAGCGGAAGAAAAAGGCCTCCGACAAGCAGAGGCCTTTTTCTTTCTACCTCGTTTTTACGCGGCCTTTTTCAGATAGCCGTTTGGATCGAGCACGTATTTTTTGGCCGCACCTTTATCAAAATCCGCGTAACCGTCAGGAGCATCGTCGAGACTGATGACGGTTGCGTTGACGATTTTCGCAATCGGCAAACGGTCGTGAAGAATCGCCTGCATAAGCTGGCGGTTGTATTGCAGCACGGGTGCCTGGCCAGTGTGGAAGTGCAGCGACCGCGACCAGCCCTTGCCGATGCGGATTTTCAGAATGCCCTTCTTCGCCTCTTCGTTCGGCGCGCCGGGGTCTTCCACGACGTAGAGACCGGGGATACCGACGCCTCCTGCGACAAAGGTGACGTCCATCAATTGATTGAGCACGCTTGCCGGTGCCGCCTCGTTGGGATTGCCGTGAGCGCTGGCCTCGAAGCCGACAGCGTCCACTGCTGCATCGACTTCTGGCACTCCGACAATCTGCTCGATCTGTTCTGAGAGATTGTCGTGCTTGCCGATGTCGATCGTTTCATAGCCCATCTTCTTTGCGTGTGCGAGGCGTTCAGGAATTTTGTCGCCAACGATGATGACCGCTGCGCCGAGAATATATGAGGCCGCCGCAGCAGCCATTCCTACGGGGCCAGCTCCAGCGATGTATACGATGGAGCCAACTCCGACACCTGCGGATTTTGCGCCGTGATAGCCGGTTGGAAGAATGTCGGAGAGCATGGTGAGGTCCTTGATCTTCGACATTGCCTGATCTTTGTCTGGAAACTTGAGCAGGTTGAAATCGGCATAAGGAACGAGCACGTATTGTGCCTGACCTCCGACCCATCCGCCCATATCGACGTAGCCGTATGCGCCGCCGGGTTGTTTCGGGTTCACATTAAGGCAAACGCCGGTGTTGCGTTCGCGGCATGCGCGGCATCGCCCGCAGGCGATATTGAATGGAACGGAAACGAGATCGCCAATGTTGATAAACTCGACGTCCTTTCCCTTCTCGATAACTTCTCCGGTGATTTCGTGGCCGAGGATCAGACCCTTGGGAGCGGTGGTGCGGCCCCGAACCATGTGCTGATCGGAGCCGCAGATGTTGGTTGAGACGATCTTTAGTATCGCTCCGTGTTCGATGGAGCGGCCCTGAGGCGTCTGCATTTTTGGGTAGTCAATGGATTGGACCTCAACTTTGCCCGGGCCCATGTAAATAACACCACGATTCGTGGCCATGGTTCCTCCGTGATACAGCTGTGAGTGTCTGGTTGGGTTTAGATTCCGTGCAATGCGATGCGGGCTAGAATGCGGCCACGCCCGCTTCTGCAACCGCGTGATCCTGATCGCCTGAGCCGCCGCTTACGCCAATGGCTCCCACGACTTTATCGCCGCTCTTCAATGGGATGCCACCGGCGAAAATCATCACCTTTCCATTGTTGGATGCGTGGATTCCAAAGAACTGATTGCCGCTTTGCGAATGCTGCGCGAGGTCTTTTGTAGAAATATCAAAGGCCTTTGAGGTGAATGCTTTTTTCTGCGCAATGTCGATGCTGCCGAGCCAGGCGCCTTCCATGCGGATGAATGCAACCAGGTTTGCGCCTTCGTCAGTCACGGCAATGTTCATCGGCTGACCAATCTCCTGCGCTTTCTTTTCTGCTGCGGCAATAACGCGGCGGGCATCCTCCAACGACACGCTTGTTTTCTGTGCTGTTGCCATCGATCTTCCTTTCCTTCTACATATGAAATGAGCTGCGCCTCATATCTTATGGGATGCGAACGACGGCTGCATGAAAGCTGCCCGGAATCGCTTCATAAAAATCAAAAAGGCCTCCGGCGAACCGGAGGCCTTTTCTTTTACTGCAAAGCTGCGAATACTACAGCTTGGCAAAGATGATGAGCAGGGTGAAGAGCGCCAGTGACTCGATGAAGGCCAGGCCAAGAACCAGCACAAGCTGGATGGATGCGCGAGCGCCTGGGTTCCGGGCCATAGCTTCAGCAGCAGAGCCGGCAACGCGTCCCTGTCCAAGACCGCAAAGGCCGGAAGCGATGGCCATACCGATACCGGCGCCAATCGGCACCCAGCTGGGCGCGGAAGAACCTGTAGTGGACTGTGCGAACGCAGGCGATGCCATGCAGAGGACAGCCAGCGTCATGAAAATATATTGCAGTTTGCGCATTGTATTTCTCCTTGCTTCCTTCAAAATGTGCCGTCAGTGGGTGGTTGAGGCTCACCGTGCTGGCCCCCTCACGCTCACAGCCGCGGTGCCGAAGTGGAAGCAACTCCGGACGCGAAACTTTTCTAAATCAATGACCTTCGTGTGCCGTGGCTTCACCGAGATAGATCATTGTCAGCAGCATGAACACATACGACTGAATCAGCGCGACGCCAAGGTGTAACCCGAGGAAGATAACAGGAACTCCAATCGGAATCAGCGAAAAGAAGACCAGGGTCAGCAGGTCGCTCGCGAACATGTTGGCGTAAAGACGAACCGTCAGTGACATGACGCGCGTGAGGTTCGAAATGATCTCGATGGGAAATATGAACGGAGCAATCCAGATCACAGGCCCCATGAAGTGTTTCAAATAGCCGATCGGGCCCTGGGCGCGCACGCCGTGGTAGTTGTAATAAAAGAACGTGACCAGCGCGATGCCAAGCGGGACAACAGGGCTCGCCGTAGGCGTTTCAATCCCCGGCAACAGACCGATGATGTTGCACAGCAGAACAAACATCAGAATCGTCGTCACGAACGGCAGATGCGTTTTGTAGCCCTGATGCCCCATGACCGACTGCGCCTGCTCGTCGACGAAGCCATAGATCATCTCAGCGAGATGCTGCATGCTGCCCGGCTTCTCAACACTGAGCTTCGCCCGCACCACGATGAAGAACAACAGCAGTACGAACGCAACGACTAGTTGCAGTGTGAGCCTGTCATCGATAGGCGCACCGGGATGCAGCGGATAAATATTGAACTTATTCAGCAGCGCTGTGACGAACGCGCCAAAGAGCTTGTTGAGCAGACCGGTAAGAGCCAGAAGTAAGCTGTGCATGACTTCCTAAAAAAACGTCTCAAATCCCTAGGGGTAATTTGCTGCGGATGTCCATCAGGAGCGAATCATGCGCACAGCTTCGACTGTCAGCGCAAAAATGCCTAAAGCCAAGCCAGCCACCAGCGCGTAAACCGATCCATGTAAACACTTTAGACTAACATAAAGCAGACCCCCGGCGAGCACGAGACGCAGGAAAAAGGTTGAGACGACACGTCCTGCTCCTGCTGCCTTCTGGTTGTCGAGCTTGGCATTGATGAAGGCCACCAGCCGCTGCCACTCCCACAGGCCAGTCGCGGAGATGATTGTTCCGGCGAGAAGCAGCGCACCTGTCTGCCAGCCGTAGACGAATGTAAGGGCAAGAGCAAGCGCCACACCGATGATCGCCGTTGTTTTGAAGGCTCGGCGAAGAGCCGCCTTCAAATCAGCGTCAGTAAAATCTAATATCGGAATCCCGCTCTCTGTCACTTTACGTCTTTTCCTGTTGTGGAGATGAGCCGGAAGATCTGAACGAACCCAGCCACCGCACCGAAGATGATCCCGACAAGATAGATCCAGTGCTGGTGCAGCCATTTGTCGAGACCAAGCCCCAGAATCCAGCCAACAAAAACCGAGACTGGCAGAACAAACGCGATCTGTGTCAGCTTCTCCGCGCGCAGAAGCGTACCCATGCCGCCGTTATCAGGTTTCGTGTCGTTCTTTTTGGGAGGTGGATTATTGAGGTCCATGATCCGCAAATGCTCGAAGCTTGTTATATCACTTCAACAGGTCAGGGGTATGCAGACTCGCTATACTGACATTTACCTATCTCTAAATCGCAGCAAGTTGAGGCACAGACGTGTTTGAATCCGAGTTCGAGCGGAATCTTTTCGCTCTTCGCAAGGAGAAGCTGAACCAGATCACCGCTCTTGGGCAGCAGGCCTATCCGAACCAGTACATCGCTACCCACAGCATTACTGATATCTGGGCGAAATACCGCGAAGCCACAGCTGAAGAGCTTGAGGCGAATCGCATTGCAGTATCAGTCGCCGGCCGCCTGATGGCGATTCGCGGCCAGGGCAAAGCTGGTTTCGCACACTTGCAACAAAACGGCGAGCGCCTACAGATTTACGTCCGTAAAGACGATGTTGGCGAAGAGGCATTCCAACTCTACAAGTTGCTCGACCTCGGCGACCACATCGGCGTAAAAGGCTATCTTTTTCGCACACGCACCGGCGAGCTGTCCGTGCACGTCCAGACGATCACGTTTTTGTCGAAAGCAATGCTCGCCCTGCCGGAGAAATACCACGGCCTGTCGGACGTTGAGCTGCGCTATCGCCAACGCTACATCGATCTCTTCATGAATACGCCGCTGAATGTAGGCGGTCTCGATGAGATCAACGTTCGCACTGTGTTTATTAAGCGTGCGCAGATATTAAAGGCGATGCGGAATTTCTTCGACGCACGCGGCTATGTTGAAGTGGAAACGCCGATGATGCAGCCCATCGCCGGAGGCGCCGCAGCGCGGCCTTTCGTGACGCATCACAACACGCTCGACATGGATCTCTTCCTGCGCATCGCGCCGGAGCTTTATCTCAAGCGCCTTGTCGTCGGTGGCATCGATCGTGTTTACGAGATTAACCGCAACTTCCGCAACGAAGGCATCTCGACCCAACACAATCCTGAGTTCACGATGCTTGAGTTCTATCAGGCATATGCGAACTATCACGATCTTATGCAGTTGACGGAAGAGCTGATCGTTTCCGTTGCCAAAGAGGTGAACGGCACGACGATCACCCACTTCAACGGCGATGAGATTGATCTGTCGAAGTGGCGGCGTTACCCCATGCGCGATGCCATCATCGAGTTCTGGCCGGAAGTGGCGGGGGAAAAGCCGAAATCAGCCGACTTCGAGAGCGATGAGGCCGTCGTCGCACTTGTAGATCGCTTGCGCACTGCCAAGATTCACATCGAGTTCAAGCCCGGAGAGCCGCGCGGCAAGACCATCGCGACCATCTTCGAAACTGTTGCGGAAGATCATCTGATCCAGCCGACGATTATCTATGACTTTCCTCTCGCCGTTTCACCGCTATCCAAGCAAAAGCCTGACGAGGCCGAGTGGGTGGAACGCTTTGAGTTTTACATCAGCGGGTTCGAGGTAGGAAACGCCTTCAGCGAGTTAAACGATCCTGAAGAGCAGCGCAGGCGCTTCGAGCAGCAGATCGCCCAACGCGAACACGGCGATGATGAAGCTCATCAGATGGACGAAGACTATGTGCGCGCCCTGTCCTATGGCCTTCCGCCAACTGGAGGCGAAGGTATCGGCATCGACCGCTTGACGATGATCCTGACAGGGGCGCGATCGATTCGTGACGTGATTTTGTTCCCGCTACTAAGGCCGCAAAAATCGGAAGAGGATCTCAAACAGACTACGCAGCAGTAAGCAACAAAGGCTCGCCGTTCGTAATCATCAGCGTGTGCTCGTGATGCGCGGCGAGTCCTCGATCTGCGGTACGCATCGTCCAGCCGTCACGAGCCAGCAAAGCGCGGCTGGATTGACTGGCGATGATCGGCTCGATGGTGATCACGAGGCCTTCCGTCAGAATTTGGCTTGCCTGTGGATCGGCAAAATTGGGCACGCTTGGTTGTTCGTGAATGGTGCGTCCGATGCCGTGACCGCACAGTTGATAAATCACAAAGAAACCGCTCTTGCGAACTTCATCCTCAACCGCGCGGCCAATTTCATACACGCGATTTCCGGTGCGAGCCGCGGACAAAGCTCTCGCGAACGCGCGTTGGGTACAAGCGGCAAGGCGTTGTCCAATTTGCGATCCGTTTCCGATGACGACCGTCTCGGCAGCATCGGCCATGAAGCCGTCTTTCTCGATGGTCACGTCGAGTTTGAGCAAGTCTCCGTCGTGAAGCCTGCGCTTACCCGGAATACCATGCACAATCTCGTCATTCACGCTGATGCAGCTTACACCGGGAAATCCGTAAACCAGAGCAGGAGCCGAGCGCGCTCCATGCTCGCGCATCACTTCTGCACCGATGTCATCTAACTCGCCTGTCGAAACGCCGGAACGGGCAGCACTCTTCATGGCTTCCAGCATTTTCCGCACAATGCGTCCTGCGCCTCTCATTCCTGCCAGTTCTTCCGGCGTCTTGATCGACATATCGTAACCTCGCTTCGAATTCTGTTACTCGCCAAGCAAAAAACGCTGCGTGCTCAACGCCCTTCCGGTGGCACCATCGCATTCGATCAACGTCGCAGACATGCGCGGATCGCCCTTCGCCGCCTCAAACTTTCCCGGCATGCCGGTAAGAAATCTCTGCAGTACCAAATCCTTTTCTACGCCGATAACACTGTTGTACGGCCCGCTCATGCCGACATCGGTCTGATACGCGGTACCGCCGGGCAGCACGCGGTCGTCGGCAGTAGGCACATGCGTGTGCGTGCCAAGCACTGCGGTCACGCGGCCATCAAGATACCAGCCAAGAGCGGCTTTCTCTGACGTGGCCTCCGCATGGATATCGACGAGGATGACCTTTGCCGTGATCTTTTTCAACAAAGCATCGGCAACTCTAAAAGGATCGTCACTTGAAGCCATGAAGACGCGTCCTTGCAGATTGATGACGGCGTATTCCTGTCCCGACGGCAGCTGGCCTTGATAGAAGCCGTAGCCGGGCGTTCCGGCAACGTAGTTCGCTGGACGGATCACGCGCCGGGCATTTTCGTGGCTCTCTTCAGGCACCGACTTCATGTATTCGATGATCTCGCGCTTGTCCCACACATGGTTGCCGGTCGTGATCACGTGTGCGCCGAGATCGAAGAGTTCTTCGGCGATGGCAGGCGTCAGGCCGAAGCCACCCGCGGCATTCTCTCCATTGATGATGATGAGATCGACCTCGCGTTGTTCGATGACATGGCTCAGGTGTTCGCGCACGATGCGGCGACCAGCGCTTCCGAAGACATCTCCTACAAAAAGAATCTGCAAATGTAAAACCCCAATGACGAAATAAGAAAATTTGATAACAGAACCTGCTATTCACTTTAGAACAGGCTCTTGCATAACTTCTATTTGATCTGTGATGGTTACATTCATCTTTTGATCAATTTGAGATACGGATTCGCGAAAACCTATGGTAGCGTGGCAGTATGGCCGTCAATACCCGATTCGCTACCGGCGTCCACGCCTTGCTTCTGCTCGCTACCGAACCGGATGTACTGCAGACCTCAGAGGATGTGGCACGTAAGCTAAACACGAACCCCGTCGTGATTCGGCGCGTCTTTTCGCTGCTGCAGCAGGCGGACCTGGTGGAGAGCCAGAAGGGACCCAGTGGCGGTTCACGTCTTGCGCGTTCCGCTAAAGAAATCTCCCTCGCCGACATTTATCGCGCTCTCAATCCAGGCGATGTGTTCCATGCTGCCTCCGTCCATGCGACCCCCAGCGCAAAACTGAACCAGGCATTGAATCAGGTCTTCAGAGATGCCCAGAAAGCCCTTGAAAAAGAGCTGGCACAGACAAGCCTGAGTCAACTTGTGAAAAAGACGGCCAAAAAAGAAAAGCGCTGACCTTTCACATTTGGGCAATGCTCAGAATATTGGCATCCGGATCTTTGAACCAGGCAATCTTTGCGCCTCCCGGCGCGGTCCATATGCCGTCTTCATCCTGCTCCACGTGCGGATAGCGCTCTGGCTTCACTCCGGCTTTTGCCAGAGCACGTGCTGTGGCGGTTGCGTCGGCAACCTGCCAGCCGAGGACGGTGTACGGCTGCGGCCGGACCGGGTTGACGAGCGTCACCCGCAGCATGATTCCGCCTACATCGAAAACAAGGGCAAAGCCATCTTCGTAGAGCATCGTTAACCCCAGTGTGTCGCGGTAGAAAGCACGCGCCTTGTCTGCGTCGCTGACTCCGACAAACGACATGATCTTTTCATTACCAAGCATCAAACACCTCGAAATCCTTTGAGAGTGTAGACCAGAATTGTGAATCCGGCGTAGGCTGGATGAATTCCTGTCTTCTCCTCATGGCTCTGCTCACTTTTCTTTACGCCTGCGTTGTGTTCCTGAGCGCTTTTCTGCTTTTTCTGGTGCAGCCCATGGTGGCAAAGCAGCTCCTTCCCATACTCGGCGGCTCAGCTGCGGTATGGACGACGTGTCTCGTCTTTTTCCAGTCTGCTCTGCTGATCGGCTATATGTACGCCGATTTCGCAGTGACGCGGCTTCGGCCAAGAACACAGGCGCTGACGCATGTCACGCTGCTGGCATGCGCTCTCGCTACGCTTGGCCTGCACATCCGCGCCAATCAGTGGGCAGCGACCTGGCATCCGATGCTGACCGTCTTTGCTCTTCTGAGCCTGATTATTGGACTGCCATATCTGGCGTTATCGGCAACCACGCCTCTTCTGCAGGCGTGGTATACGAACAGCTTTCACGCAGGTTGGTCGTACCGAATGTTTTCCCTTTCCAACGCGGGCGCCTTGCTTGCGCTGCTGTTGTACCCCGCTCTGATCGAGCCGCATGTCACTTTAAAAACCCAGACGCGAGGGTTCTCAACCGGCTTTTTTGTTTTTGCCGTTCTGTGCGGAGGCATCGCCTGGAGCGTGCGGCAGACGCTGCCTGAGCCTGCACCGATGTCCGACGCGGAGGACACGATTCGGGCTGTATCACCACAGCGGCGGGCGCTCTGGCTGCTGCTGCCGGGCTGCGCTTCCCTTCTTCTGTGCGCATTTACCAGCCATCTGAGCCAGAATGTGGCTGCAATTCCGCTGCTTTGGATCCTGCCTCTCTCGGCGTATCTTCTCAGCTTCATCATCGCGTTTCATTCGCCGCAGGCATATCCGCGATGGTTGATGGTGCGGCTTGCTGCCTGCACGCTTGGCATTCTTGGATACCTCGCGCGGGATGTGCATCAGGCATTGCCGGTGCAGCTCTCAGTGCCGCTCTATTGCGGGTGCCTGTTTGTGCTGTGCTTCTTTTTTCACGGCGAGCTTTACCGGCTGCGCCCCACTGCCGGATCGGCCACCGGCTTTTATCTGCAGATCGCCCTGGGCTCTGCGCTGGGCTCGCTTTTCGTCGGAGTGGTAGCACCGAATCTTTTCCGGGTCAATTACGAACTGGCGATAGGTCTGGTACTTGCTGCCATTCTGGCCCTGGCGGTGATGTGGGATTTCGGCGTTGTCGCGAGGCTCTTCTGGAGCGCCGCAGCGCTCGCTTTGGTCTGGATCGGCATCCAGCAGGCGCGCGCCTGGCAGCATGACGCCCTCGTTCAACTACGCAGTTTTTACGGGACGCTGCGTGTTACGGAAACACACTGGCCTCCTCTGGCTGAGACAACCCGCACCCTTTACCACGGAACCATTCAGCATGGCGTACAGCTCTTTGGCAATGGCCTGCGCATGCAGCCGGCGTCTTACTACGCGCCGGATTCAGGCATTGGGCTGGCATTGCGCTTTTGCTGCGAGGGGCACACGAAGCGAGTTGGCGTTGTCGGATTGGGGGCTGGAACCCTGGCTGCTTATGGTCAATCCGGAGATGATTTTCGCTTTTATGAAATCGATCCGCTGGTGGAGCGCATTGCTCGCGAACTATTTACCTATCTCCGCGAAACTCCGGCACATGCAGATGTGGTGCTTGGCGACGCCCGCTTCTCGATCAGCCGAGAGCGTGGCGCTCCCTTCGATATACTCGTCCTAGATGCTTTTTCCGGCGACGCCGTGCCTGTGCACCTGCTTACGCAGCAAGCCTTGACGCTTTATCGTAAGCATCTTGCACCCGATGGCATTCTGGCTTTCCATATCTCAAGCCAGTATCTCGATCTTGAGCCGGTGCTCGGCCGCCAGGCGGAGCAGGCGGGAATGCGCGCCGTCACTGTGCATTCAGCGGGTGACGAAAGCCATGGAATTTTTGTCGCAGACTGGGTTCTGCTAACGAACAATGAGCAATTTCTTGCCAAGCCTGAAGTAGCGCGTGCCAGTCAGCCATCAGCGACGCGCAATAACGTCGGCCTATGGACGGATGACTACTCCAGTGTTCTACCGATTCTGAAGTGGCAACCGCGCCCTCACTGAGGCTGTACAGGCCTTGGATACGGCGTTGCCTGCTGGGATGCGGGGATTTCCTTCGTTGGCGGAGCTGGCGGGTGGGCTATTTGCTTGGGAGTAGGCTCGGGGATCGTTCTGACCACGGGATCGCCGAATCCATGCTGATCGTCGCTAACGCTCGTAATGCGGCCGGCTCCGTTGTAGTTGATGTCCCACAGTCTGTAATCGGTCGGCGAAATGGGATCCACGAATCGGACCTCATGCTCCTGACCGCTTATGGATATCCGCAGGGTAGGCGGCGGCGCCTTGATCATGTGTATATCGAGACTCGGATGGTTGGGGACCTGTGGCCGGGCGCCAGTCATCTCTGCATAGCAGACTGAGAGCGAAAGCCATTTGCCATCGGGGCCGCTGTTTGCCTTGGCTACATCCGCCGGCACGATCTGGCTGAAGATCTGATAATTTCGCGGATCAATCGGAGCCGGCTTGAAGCGTGTTGCCCCATGCTTAAGCACAGGCACGACCAAGATGCGTCCGCCATTATGGGGCACGAGAACGGTGAAGAGCGAATCTGCGCCTGCCGCGTCCCTGTTCGAGTAACGCAACATGACGTAGTCCGGAATCAGAGCGCACACCGACTGCTCGTAGACCCAATGGCTCTCGCCCAGGTCATATCCGTAGAAGTCTGCCTCGGCCAGCACATCGTTCTTGCGTTTTTTCAGCAGATCAGCATCCGCTGGCTCAATCTGATCCGGCGACCGATGCTCGAGTACGAAATACTGCAGCTTCTCTCCCGGAGAGAAGACAGTTTCCATTTGTTCCAGATTCCGCGTTGTGGATTCGGCTGACGGCTGACTGGGGGAAGGTGGATTCTGTGCAAAGAGGAATGGAGCCGTCAGCAGGAAAAGAGCTACAGGGGGGGCCAGGCTCGAAAATCTCATCATCGGGTTTTACTCTACCATCTCTGTTTCAGGAGACAGAAAAGGCAGCCTCATTGGGCTGCCCTTTCTGCGTTACGAAATGGTGCTACCTGCCGCTTGGGCGATGAGCCGGACGTCTCGTCGCCGGCGTCTTCTTTGCCGGAGCTGGCGGCTCGCCGTCCTTCATGATGATCATCGGTGGATTCTGCGTGTAGGAGTCGAAGGTCGCTGTGAACTTGACCTGGGCTCCGGCCTGAGGCACGTCCTTGAGCGAGGACTTCATGTTGATGGTAAAGTCCGCTTTCTGGGCCGCCTTCGCATCCTCGGAAACAGCCAGCTGAACACTATCGGCCGTAGCCGAAACGACGGTTCCGGGAACCTCCGCCGTTACGTCTTTCAGCACGTCCCATACCTTGCCGGCATCTTCGGGCGTTCCGTTAGCCAGGATGAATTCCTTGTCAGCCAAAGCCAGGGTCTTGAGGTCAGGCGTGCTGGTCACAGCCTGGTGCGCCAGATCCTGCGGCGACGGCGGTGGAGGAGCAGCAACCGGCTTGTATGAATCCGGTGGGAAGAGGTTGGTCTGAGTCAGGGTCTTGACTTGATCGAAGCCGTCCATGCCGCCGTGGTACTTCTTGTACCAGTATTCAGCAGCCTTTTCGATCTGGTCCTTGTAGCCTGCGGGAGCAAACTGCGCAGCGCGCGTCAGGAACCAGACGCCATTCACGAGATCCTTGGGATCTTGGGAAACATAGGCATTGCCGAGGTTGTAGGTCGCCAGCAAGCCCGGGCCCGCCTGTGTCTGCGCGGGATCGCCATACGCCTTCAGCTCCGCCGTATAAGCATCAATAGCGGTCTTGTAATCTTTCTTGGCGGCAGCATCTACAGCGATCGCATCCTGAAAAATCGGCGTCGTTGCGGCTTTCAGCTTCTGGTAATCTGCATCGGAAAGCGACGGGGGCTTGGGCGCGGCAAGCGCCAGCTTTGCCTTAGCGGCAGCATCATCCAGCTTAGCCTGATCTCCGGTAGCCTTCTTCTCCATGTAAACGACGATGGTGAGTGCTCGCAGGTTATTCGGGTTTACCTGCAGCAGGCGATTGGCCGCGTCCAGTTCCTTATCAGCCTGACCGGCCTGTTCGTAGGCCGCCATCAGCTGTTCCAGCATCTCTTCCTTCACTACGCTGTTTGGATACTGCTGCAGGAACTGCTCGATCGCCGAGGCCTTGGCCGCCGGAGCTGACTGCCCCACGGCGTTGGTGTAGGCGTTGTACTCAGCCGGATCTTTGATGGTGAGCTGGCTGGATTGCGCACCCTGACTCTGGTCATCCAGTGCCAGCGCAGTAGGCAGATAATATGCGGTGCCGGTGGCAACGGCCAACACGGAAGCAACGACGACTTTCTTCATTCAACGCTCCTAGGAAAATTCCTAAATAATTGCTCGATGCGGATTTTAGAGGGTGCTCACTCGCATTGAAACACGCCAGCCCTTGTTTGCGGAAGATATTCGGCAGCCCGATGCGATTTGCTGAATTATAAAAACCCACAGCTATCAGTGACAAGTAATCGCTTTTTGCAATTCCGTCAATGCGAAAAGTGAGATGCATTCAGCCAGCAAATCGTTGACCTCCGCACTACGCTTCCTGCTGAATAGTTAAGACACCACTGGGCTCTCAAGGGTGCCACACTTTCGAGTAGGAGTATTCGCAATATGGAACTCAAAGGTCAACTGGCAGTAGTGACAGGCGCCGGACGCGGCATCGGCGAAGCAATCAGCAAGCGACTGGCAGCGATGGGAGCCTCGGTTGTGCTCGTGGCACGAGACCTGGCCAAGCTTGAGCGCGTCCAGCGCGAGATTGAAGCTAATGGCGGTTCGGCGCAGGCTACTCCGCTCGACTTGCTCAGCGAACAATCTGTCGCAAAGTTTGCTGAAAGCATCGAGCGTTGCGACATTCTGGTCAACAACGCAGCCGTCGGCGGCACTGGTAAGCCACTACATGAGATGCTGCCAGCTGAATGGGACCAAATGATGGCGACGAATCTCCGCGGCCCTTACCTGATGATCCGCGCCCTTGCTCCCAAAATGATTGCGGCTAAATCGGGGCACATCATCAACATCTCATCGCTTGCAGGACACAGCCCTTTGCCCAACGGAGCAGCCTATTCCGCGTCGAAGTGGGGCCTGAATGGCCTGACCTACTCAGTCGCCGAAGAACTGCGCCCCCACGGCATCCGCGTCTCTGTCATCGCGCCGGGATCGACCAACACCCGCTTCGAAGGCGGCACAGACAAAAAAGACCCCAACAAAAAGATTCAGCCTGATGATGTAGCCCGCGTCGTCGCCATGCTGGTGACACAGGCCCCCCAATCGTTCGTCAGCGAAGTGCTGCTCAGGCCCACTCAAAAGCCATGAGCCTGTTTTCGATGCCATCATCCTGAGCGGAGCGAAGGATCTGCTTTTTCGCTTACTCCGCGCGCAGAGCCTCCACCGGATTCACTGACGCCGCGCGCCGTGCAGGCAGGTAGCTTGCCAACAGCGCACACATCCCCAGCACAACCGCGACCGCAACAAACGTCGGCACATCCCATGCGTGTACGCCGAAGAGCAACTTCCGCATGAGCACCGTAACTCCGAGCGAAACGGCCAGCCCAGCGGCAATCCCGATCACTGTAAGCAGTCCAGCTTCCCTGAGAATCAACCCATACACAGAGCCGCGCTGCGCGCCGAGCGCCATGCGCACGCCAATCTCCCGTGTCCGCTGGCTGACTGAGTACGCAATCACGCCATACAGCCCGACCACGCCCAGCAACAAAGCAAGCGAAGCAAAGCCTCCCACCAACCATGCCGCCGACCGGTGCAGATAGGCCGAAGGGGAATCGTGGATGCGCTCGACCATGGTCGAGGCGCCATAGGTCGCGATATTCGGGTCGATCTGGCGAACGATGGAGGTTAACGTGGGAAGAATTGTCTCCTCACTCTGCGATGCGCGAACGACGAGAGAAAAGAAGCTGTCTGGGCCCTGATTGTATGGAACGTACATGGCGCCGCGCGGATCAGCATCCAGCTGACCTTCCTGCAAGTCCTTTACGACGCCAACAATCTGCAGGTACTCCTTCGGCTTATCGATTTCGAAGGCAATCTGCTTGCCTATCGGGTTTTCATTGGGAAAATACTGCTTCGCCATCGTCTCGCTGATGATCACCACTTCCGGTTTCGATTTATCCTCGTTCTCCGCAAAATAGCGCCCACGCAATAATTGCGATTGTAGAGTTTGGAAGTAGCTGGAACTCACTTTGCGTATTGCGACTTCCATATGCTCCCCGTGGTACTCCCGCCCCACCACGCGGAATCCGGTTGTGTTGTCACCATCGCCAATCGGCAGCTTGGACGAAAGCCCGACCGACTTCACTCCCGGCAATGCTGAAACCTGGCTGACGATCTGCCTCTCCAGAGCAATGCGCTGCTCGTCTTTGTCGTAATTCTCCGGTGTTGCGCCGAGGTTCAGCATGGCGAGATGATCCGGTTGCAGGCCGATATCCACATGCAGCAAACGATAGAAGCTCTTACCCAGCAGCCCGGCTCCTACCAGCAGCACCATCGCAGTCGTCAACTCAATCACAACGAGATTCGACCCGAAACGGCGCCACAACGTACCCGCATTGCCCCGGCCACCGTCCGCTAGTCCGTTCCGCATCTCTGATGCAGAGAGTCGCAGTGCAGGCGTGAACGAAAAAAGTATCGCAGCGGCAAACGAGATGGCACAGGCGAACAGCAACACGCGAACGTTTAAGCCGAGTCCGTGTAGATATGGCATGCTCGCCATCATGTCTTTTGGGATGTAATGGGCGAAAAGCTGCATTCCCCAATATGCAGTGGCCATTCCCAGCACGCTGCCTACAGCTACAAGCATCAGCCCTTCGGTCACAAATTGCCGGAGTAATCGCCCTCTGGATGCCCCAAGCGCCCCGCGTACGGCAATTTCACGCCTGCGGCTCTCAGACCGCACCAGCAGCAGGCTGGCCACGTTGATGGTTGCAATTAAAAGCAACAGACCCGCTCCGCTCAGCAATACCAGCAGAACCGGGCGAATATCGCCGACGATCACCTCGCTCATCGGGAGCATGTAGGCTTTCTGGTCGCGGTTGGAATCGGGATACTGCCGCGCAAGCTGGTCGGCAATTCCCTTGATGTTGGCGAATGCCGTCTGAAACGAGACTCCATCTTTCAGGCGCGCTACGCCATAAAGCCCATGGCAGCCACGGCAGTTGCTGATGTCATCCAGAATTGTCGCCCAGAAATCGGCAGGCTCCGCGGGGGCGAAATGAAAATCAGGCGGCAGCACGCCGATGATGGTGTTGGGGTGTCCATCGAGAACTACTGTCTGGCCCAGCACGTCCTTTCGCCCGCCAAAGCGTCGTTGCCATGCAGAGTAACTCAGCAATACTGTGCGGGGCGCGGACTTCTGATCTTCGCCCGTATGGAAATCACGCCCCAGTATCGGTGAGACGCCCAGTGTCTGAAAAAACCCGGAGCTGACGCGAGCTCCATCAGCCTGGTGCATTCCGTCAGCATCCTTCAACATGAAGCCGTACGGCGCATACACGTCCAGAGACTGAAAGACTGTATTGCCCTTCTTCCAATCCACGTAATCCGGATAAGAAAGATGAAAGCGCAGACCAAGCGGAATGCTTTCAAACAAAACGACGAGCCGATTCGAGTTCTTGTAAGGAAGCGGCTTAATTAAGGCCGCTTCCACAAATCCAAAGATGGCGACACTCGCGCCGATACCAAAGGTCAGAATGAGAATCGCCGTCAGAGCAAACCCCGGATTCTTGCGCAGCTGCCGCAGAGCGAAGCGGAAATCCTGCAACATGCCCTCAAACCAGAACGCAACCGTCTCATGGCTTTCATCTCTTAGCCGCACGTCATTCCCGAACTGCCGGTTCGCCGCATGCCTGGCGTCTTCTGAAACCATGCCTTCAGTTCGAAAATTCTTCTCCGCCTCCGCGCGATGAAAGGCCATCTCTTCTGCCAGTTCGCGGTTGAACTTCTCTCCACGAATCAAAATCGTCAGTTTACGAAAGAGTCGAAGCATCCAGTCCATCGTGGCCTCCCATGTGTGTACAGGTTCAAAACAAGTCTCGTTATTCGGCGCGCAGGGCCTCTATCGGATTCACAGACGCCGCACGCCGCGCGGGAAGATAGCTTGCGAGCAATATGCAGGCAGCAAGAATCAGCGTCATCGCGAAGAGCGTCGGCACATCCCACACCTGCACGCCGAAGAGCAGCTTGCGCATCAGCGTCGCTGCTCCTATGGAGCAAATCAGCCCTGCGAGGATTCCCAAAGCCGCCAGCCATCCTGCTTCTCCTAGAATGAGCCGGCACACTTTGCTGCGCTGGGCTCCCAGGGCCATACGCACTCCGATCTCGCGGGTTCTCTGGCTCACTGAGTACGCAACGACCCCGTAGAGTCCAACCACACTCAGTAGGAGCGCTATCGCGGCAAAACCGCCCACCAACCACGCCGACGAGCGGTGCAGATAAGCCGATGGTGAGTTATGAATTCTGCCGGTCATGGTATCTTCGCCGGAGAACATGAGGCCAGAATCTATCTGATGAATCGCGCCTGCTAGTACCGGGAGCACCGACTCCTCGGCTTTCGACGTCCGTACAATGACATAAAAGCGGCGATCCGGCTCCTGGTCGAAAGGAACATACATCGTCGCATTTGTAGTCTGGTCCAGCGGCCCTTCTTTAATGTCGTCGACGACGCCGACGATTTCCATTTGCGGATCCGACGCGTCATAGACAATCCGCTTGCCGATAGGGTCTTCGCCCGAAAAATATTGCCGCGCCATCGCCTGATTGATGATCGCCACGCGAGGCTTTGTCGCATCCTCAGCCGCTGTAAAAAACCGCCCGCGCAGCAGCCGCGCCTGCAACGTCGTGAAGTAACCGAAGCTCACCTGCCGGTTGTCCACATAATTAGCCGCTCTTGTATCCGGTCTGCCAATCACCTGGAAGGTTGTGTTGCCGCCGTTGCCGCCTACCGGCAGACCATGAGAGATGGCGACCGACTTCACTCCCGGCAGACTTGCAGTCCTGTACATCACCTGTCTACCCAGGGCAACCACCTGTTCATCTTTTGCATACCCCGAACCTGGCGCCAGGATCCGCATCGCGGCCAGATTGGCCGGCTGCATTCCGATATCGGTATGCAGCAGACGGTAGAAACTCTTGCTTAGCAGGCCCGCACCAACCAGCAGCACCATGGCGGTAGCCAGTTCAATCACGACAAGGTTGGCTCCGAAGCGGCGCCACATGGTTCCGGCAGAGGTGCGTCCGCCTTCCGTCAGACCGTCCCGAATGCCATCCAGCGACAGGCTCAGGATCGGAACAACTGAAAAGAGCAAAGCCGCGATCAGCATAATGCCGCACACAAACGCCATCACCCGGCCATTCAGGCCCAGCCCCTGCAGATAGGGCATGTTGCTGATCATGCTCACAGGGATAAGCTTGATAAGCAGCCGCATCGCCGCTAAGGCTTCAGCGATGCCAAGGACGCTGCCCATCAGTACCAGCAGCAGTCCTTCAGTGATGAATTGGCGTACCAGCCGGGTAGGAGATGCGCCGAGAGCGCCGCGGACGGCGATCTCCCGCTTGCGGCTCTCAGAGCGGACCAGCAACAGACTTGCAACATTAATGCACGCGATCAGCAGCAATAGCGTGGCCCCGCTTAAGAGCACCAGCAGAATGGGACGGAAATTCCCGACGATCACTTCACTCAAAGGCAGGATAGTTGCGCCTCGATCGCCATCGGCGTCGGGATATTGCCGGGCTAACTGTGCGGCAATCGACGATATGTCCGCAGATGCAGCCTGAAGAGAGACGCCATCCCTGAGCCGCGCTATGCCAGACAAACCGTGCTCTCCCCGGTCTTCGGTGCGGGAACTGTGCAGAGTCGTCCAGAACTCCGCGGGCCCAACCAGAGCAAAATGAAAGCCTTGCGGCAGTACCCCGATGATGGTGTTTGTCGTGCTGCCCAGCGTAACCGCCTGCCCCAACACATCCGCTCTTCCGCCATACCGCGTTTGCCAGGCAGCGTAGCTGAGCAGAACCGTGGGGGAAGCGCTGGGCAGGTCCTCGCCAGCGCGGAAATCACGACCCAGCACGGGGGTGACACCCAGCGTGCGAAAGAATCCGTCGCTGACAGTAGCGCCGTCCACCTGTTGCTTACCTGTAACCGTACTCATCAGGAAACTGGTGTTATCGTAGGCCTCCAGCGAACTGAATACCTTGTTGAACTTTTTCCAGTCGAGGTAGTCGAGATACGAGAGATGGAAGCGCGGCCCCAGCGGCGTAGTCTCGAAGATTCCAACCAGCTGCGAAGGATTTTCATACGGTAGAGGCTGGATCAAAGCCGCATCGACAAAACCAAAGATCGCGACGCTGGCGCCAATGCCGAGCGTCAGGATAAGAATCGCAGTGAGGGCAAATCCCGGATTCTTCCGCAGTTGCCGCAGCGCAAAGCGAAAATCCTGCAGCATGTTCTCGAACCAGAATCCGACCGTCTCGTGGCTCTCGTCTCGCAACCGCGCTTCATTCCCAAACTGCCGGTTTGTGGCGTGTCGAGCATCTTCAAAGGCCATTCCATCGGCACGAAAGCTTTTCTCCGCCTGCTCACGATGAAAGGCCATCTCTTCTTCCAACTCGCGATTGAACTTCTCACGGCGGAGCAACTTCCCAAGCTTCCTGAAAAAATGCCCTGGCGATTCCATCCAGATCTCCTATGCGTCCTGCAGCACCCTGCCAATCGCGGCGATCATCACCTCGAACTGCGAAAGTTCCTCACCGAGTTGCTTGCGCCCTGCCGGAGTCAGCGTGTAGTAACGCGCCCGGCGATTCGTTTCCGTCTTTTTCCATTCGCCTTTGACCCAACCCTGCAGCAGCAGCCGCTGCAGCGCAGGGTAGAGCGAGCCCTCTTCGACCGTCAGCACATCGTCGGAAAGCCGTTTAATCGACTGCGCGATGCCATAGCCGTGCAGCGGGGCGCGCGTCAGAGTTTTCAGGATCAGCATGTCCAGAGTTCCAGGAAGAAGTTCGGATTTCTTAGCCATGAACCGATATATAGATCGTCTATGGATAGAAAGTCAATGGCGAGAACCTGCCCATTTCTGCATGTACCAAAATGCGCACCTTATTCACCTGATTTTGGCTTGTTTTTGACTCTTAACCGGGCTAGATTTGAAGTATCTGGCAGTATTCTCCGCGACGATCCATACGAAAGCTCATCCTCCCGAGCAGACAGGCAAGGTCTGATTTGAGACAATATCTGTCATGCAGTCCTATTTGTGGCATTTGGGACGGCTTATCCACAAGATGTTGGGGTGCGAGTGTTGATTCCACCTTGCCGCAAGGCTAGAGTTTCAAGTGACGCAGCCTGTTCGCGCACTCTCCCGTGTTTTAGAAGGAGTTAGATCCGCATGCTGAAGCTGAAAAAAATCCAGATCCTGGGCTTTAAGTCCTTTTGCGACCGCACCGAGGTGGCGCTGCCCGGCGAGGGCATCGCTGTCGTCGTCGGCCCTAACGGATGCGGCAAGTCCAACATTCTGGACGGCGTGACCTGGGTCCTCGGCGAGCAGAGCGCGAAGAGTCTGCGCGGCGGCAAGATGGAAGACGTCATCTTTGCCGGGACACGCGATCGCAAGCCGCTTGGTATGGCGGAGGTTTCGATCACGCTCATCGACCCGGATGCTTACGTTGGTGGACCGCTTCTCGATGAACCGGAGATCGTTGTAGAGAACGAGCTGGACACCGACTGGGATGAAGAAAAGCTGCGCGAGCAACGCGCGGCTGAAGTCGAGGAGATCATTGCCGACTCACAGCCTGGACAAGTGATCGAAGGTGAAGGCCCGGTGGAGGTTCAGCCTGCCGAAGGTGAGGCCAATGCTGCCGCGGGCAACAGCGTTGTTCTGAAAATCCGCCGCCGCAAGTTCCGCAAGACGCCGCAGCAGGGCGAGATCATCGTCACGCGTCGTCTCTTCCGCACCGGGGACAGTGAGTACCTCCTCAATGGCAAGCTCTGCCGCCTGCGCGACATTCAGGACATCTTCATGGGCACGGGCCTCGGCCCGGAATCCTACGCCATCATCGGGCAGGAGCGCATCGGGCAGCTCCTGAGCTCAAAGCCCCATGACCGCCGCGCCATCATCGAAGAGGCTGCGGGCATCACCCGCTTCAAGACCAAGAAGCGCCTCGCCGAACTTCGTCTCGAACAGGCAAAGCAAAACCTCGCCCGCGTAAACGACATCTTTGAAGAAGTTACGCGCCAGATGGGCTCGCTGAAGCGGCAGGCGGCGAAGGCCGAACGCTACGCTGCGCTGCGTGATGAGATGCGCGCCCGTCTTCATATTGTCCTCGCCAGCAAGATTGCGCAGATGGACACCGAGCACGCGAAGTTCGAAGAGGAGATCGCTTCCCTCACCCAGAAAATCGATGATCACAGCGCCCAGGTGGAAGCGCTCGACGCGGTTCATACCACCGGAATGCAGCGCGGTTACGAGCTGGACGCTGCCGCGAAGGAATCCTCCACGCGAGCCAGCCAGAGCGCAGTTGAACTGGAGCGCGCCACTTCGCGCCAGAACGCGAATCAGGAGCGCATCGCTGAATTGCAGGCACGCGCAACCGCCGGCACGGCAGAACTCGATCAGGCGAAGCAGCAATTCGAGGGAATGAAGAACGAACGCGAATCGAACCGCGCATTCCTCGAAACGGCTGCAGCCGAAGCGCAGAGCTTTCGCGAGCAGGCACAGACCAAACACCAGCAGGCGCGCGACGCGGTGCAGGCGGTCGCTGCAGCCGAGCAGCGTACGGAAGCTGCTCGCCGACAGGCGATGCAGTTGCTGCAGCAGGTTGGTCAATCACGCAACCAGATGACACAGGCCGAGGAATCACTCGCAGCGCTCGACCGTGATGCGCAGCGCCTCGGGGCGGAAATGGAATCGGTCAAGCGTGACCTCGAATCGCTAGGCGCAGAGCGCGGACAGGTCTCGATCAAGTTCGAATCCGTCACAGAAACATTGAAGCGTCTCGAATCCGAGATCGGCTCACTGCGCAGCGAGATTGCGGCCAAGCGTACAGCGGAAATCGAGGCCAAGAAACGCGGCGACCAGCTTCGCGCCGAACACGCAACACTAACCGGTCAACGCAATTCGCTTGATACGCTGATCCGCGAGCATAGCTACTCGACGGACACGGTCCGCAAGCTCTTCCGCTCGAATTCGCTGGGTGGTGGATTGGCTCCCGTTGGCACGCTGGCCGATTTCCTCGAAGTGGCCAGCCAGCATGAAAACGTCGTCGACGAATTTCTGCGCGATGAATTGAACTACATCGTGGTCAAGAGCTGGGACGCAGCTCACGAAGGCATGCGCCTGCTGAAGACCGATGTAAGCGGACGCGCTACGTTCCTGGTTCATCCGGAAGATTCGCAGGCCAAGTTCTCCTTCGCAGGCGATGGCGTTGCCAATCACTACGAGCAGCAGCAGGGCGTGGTGGCGCTGAAGAACTGCATCCGCGTGCTCGACGGCTTTGGCAAGTCGCTCGAAGTGATTCTGCCCAAGCTGCGCGATGGATACGTCACGCCGGACAGCGAAACCGCCCGCGGCCTCGCACTTGAAAACCCGAACGCTTTCTTCCTCGCTCCATCGGGAGAATGCTTCCACAACGTGACCGTGACGGGCGGCAAGCCCAGCGCGGCAGGTCCGCTGGCGCTGAAGCGCGAACTGCGCGAGACGCAGCAGAAACTCGAAGCCGTTGAAAAAGAATTGGGGCAGGCTGACATTGCGGTCGCTTCCCTTGCACGCGATCTCGCCGAACTCACCAAGCAACTTGATCTGAAAACAGAAGACCGCCGCAACGCCGAGCGCGAAAGCGCGAACCAGAGCGCCGCATTGCGGCAGATGGATTCCGAAGTACAGCGCCTGGAACGCCGCCTGCAGGAGTGGAACCTGCAGAGCGAGCGCAACAAGGACCAGCGCAACGCCAAGCAAGGCTTCGTTGAGCAGAAGCGCGAGGAGATTGCGCGTCACGGTCGAGCGCTGCGAGTGATGGAGAAATACAGCAGCAGGTCGAGGAACTGCGTCGCACCCGCGAAGCGGCGCAGCAGGAAGCTGCGCAGATGTCTGCGGAACTCGCCGGTCTTGAAGAACGTCGCCGTGGTGCCGAAGCTGCCTTTGCCCGTATTGATCGCATGTACGGAGATCTGGAGCGCCGCGTCGCGCAACTCGAACAGCAATTGGCCGCGGCCAATACCGAACAGCAACAGCGTGCGCTGGAAAACGAGCAACTCGCGGTGCAGCGCGAAGAGTTGACGCAGGTCCGCGAACAGGCGCAGCAGGAAGTGGCGCGCCTGAACGAAGAGGCAAAGACACTGCGCGC
>Ga0207060_10175_pt1 | contig 23796 bp, 27 predicted proteins | sample Alteio_BWMinCont_30_FD_153270 | JGI IMG/M metagenome (GOLD analysis project Ga0207060, IMG submission 153270) | Enriched cells from forest soil in Barre Woods Harvard Forest LTER site, Petersham, Massachusetts, United States -... | ecosystem: Environmental > Terrestrial > Soil > Temperate forest >...
CATTGGCTGGCCCTCGTACTTCGCAAGATCGAAGGCGGAGGCAAGAGTGAATTGCTGATTGCGTCCGCCGCAGCCGGGTTGCGGGCCCAACTGTACTGTGACTTCGCCGCTTGAAAGCAGGCAGAGGCGGGGATGTTCGGCGCGCAGTTCGTGGAAGCGCTTGATGAGATAGCGCGAGGCATCTGCGTAATCCCAGTCGTCACAGGTGTTGTCGATGATGACGCGGAAGCCGAGGTCATGGGCGCGGTCGCGGGCGGCATTCAGGAAATCGTGGTTCGAGAGCAGCGTATCAAATTGCGTGTGTTTGAATGCCTCGTCTGCGATTGCACCAGTCGTTTCTGCGGCTACGTCCGATGACAGTGCCTCGAAATATGCGCGGACGGCCGAGGGGAATTTTTCGAGCAGGTGGTAACGCGCGAGAATCTCACGGCAATCTTCGAGCGTCGATTGATTTGGCAGGGTGGGGGATGATGCCACGGAGCCGAGATCTTTGAGCGGCACGTCGGCGAGAAGCAGAGAAAGTTTCTCCGCTTCTGGAGCCGCGAGCGCCAGGCGTCCGCCTTTCACGGCAGAGAAATACTTTCGGACAGTGTTGATTTCAGTGATGCTGGCCCCGCAGGCGATGAGCGTCTCATGAAATGCGATGGTGTCGTCAAGAGTGATTTTCTCGTCGCGGGGAAGTTCCAGCATCGCGGAGCCGCCACCGCTGATGAGGAAGAAGACGAAGGTATCTTTGCGGGCGCGCTTGAGCAGCTTGAGTGAGGCTTCTGCGGCGGCGAAGGAGTCTTCATTAGGAAGGGGATGGCCGCCGGTGAAATAGCGGATGCGCCAGTTGCGCTTCTTCGGCATCACAGGCGCGCAGCAGACGCCGCGCAGGTGAATCTTTTTGGGCAGCCGCTCGAGGAGAGCTTCGAGCATGGTCATGGCTGCTTTGCCGAATGAGATGACGAAGATTTTCTTGTAGCGATCGAGCGGAACGGAGATGGGCTTCACAGCGGCGGATGGATGGCGTATCAACGTAGTGCCATCGAAATGAAGATGCCGATCGAATGCCTTGCCGACTTCACAGGCTTCGAGCGCGTGACGAAACATTTCATGCGCGGCTGAGTGAAGCTCTTCGAGTTTCGTGCCGGATTCAGATGTCATGAGACTTGAGCGGGGAGAAAATGCGTCTGCACCCAGTTGCGGATGGCAGCCTGGACCTGATCCAGTTTACCTGCGAAGAAGTGATCTGCACCGGGAATCCACACCAGATCTGCCGGCTGCGAGGCCGAGTGAAAGACCTCTTCAACCTGCGGCATGGGGCCGTACTGGTCCAACATGCCGCTTATGAAGAGCTTCGGCTGCGGGCACGAAGGCAGAAAACGGTAGTGATAGTCACGGCCTTCGGCGTGGACGGGCAATCCGAGAGCGATCAAGCCTTTGACGCGCTCATCTCCGCAGCAGGTGCGCAAGCCGATCGCGGCTCCGAAGGAGAATCCGGCAAAGATAATTGGAAGGTGAAATTCGCGTTCCAGCCAGTCGAGCGCCGCCTCAACGTCGCCCTGCTCCTCGTGGCCATCGTGCACTCCTTCGCTTAGTCCTGTCCCGCGGAAATTGAAGCGAAGCACCGGTAGTCCAAACGACTGCAATGCTTTCATGGCGTGATAGACCACTTTGTTGTGCATCGTGCCACCACCAAGTGGGTGGGGATGGCAGACCAGCGCCGCATAGGGCGCGTCAGCTGCGCCTGCATTCAAGAGGGCTTCGAGTTTGCCTGCGGGTCCTAGCAGGTCGTCGATTGTACGTAATACGGCTGAACCGGAAGAGATGATAGACATGCGTCATGAGTATTGTAGCCAAGACCGTGGCCGCGGCAGCGTTGGGATATCCTGAGACACGATGACGCTTGATCCCATTCAACTGACGCGCCGCCTGATCGACATCGAATCGATTACCTATAACGAAGGAGCCGTGGGCGCTTACCTTGCAGAGTTTCTAGCGGGGCGCAATTTCGCGGTGGAATGCACTCCGGTTGAGCAGGTGGAGAGTAGTAACAAAGGGGAGCGGTTCAACGTCTATGCCGGGACTGCGGGTGAAACGCCCGATGTGGTCTTGTCGACGCACATGGACACGGTACCGCCGTTTATTCCAAGCAGCGAAGACGATCTGAATATTTACGGCCGCGGCGCGTGCGATGCGAAGGGAATCATTGCGGCGCAGATTGCCGCGGCGGAACGGCTTCGCGATGCCGGCGTGAAAGTCGGGCTGTTGTTTGTCGTAGGCGAGGAGCGCGACTCAGGCGGCGCAAAGCTTGCGAATACACGGCCGAAGGGCAACCGCTTTTTGATCAATGGCGAGCCTACAGACAATCGACTGGCGATTGCGTCGAAAGGGGCGCTGCGCGTTTTGATCCGAGCAAAGGGGAAGATGGCGCATTCAGCGTATCCGGAGCTTGGCGAGAGCGCCATTCACAAGTTGGTAGAAGCACTGGACCGCGTGCTGGCGATTGAGATGCCAGCGACAGAAGGTATAGGGCCGGGCACGCTCAACATTGGCCTGCTCGAAGGTGGGCGCGCGACCAATGTGATCGCTGACCATGCCGAGGCGCAGATGTTGGTGCGTCTGGTTGGGCCGTCAGAACCGGTACGCAAGGCGATTCAGGATGCGGTTGGAGATCTGGCGGAAGTGCATTTCACGCTGGATCTGCCTTTTATGCGTATGCGGGCGTTGGATGGGCTACCGACGATGGTTGCTGCATTTACGACGGACATTCCCGCGTTGTCGAATTGGGGCGAGCCCGTGCTGCTTGGGCCAGGATCGATCCATGTGGCGCACACGCCATACGAGAAGCTGGCGAAGCAGGAGCTTTGGCAGGCCGTGGATTTGTACGTACAGGTGGGGCAGCGTCTTGTGGGATGAACAGCGCTGCCAGACGATAGACTCTAAGAGATGAGTCAATACAATTCCCTCGAACACGCTGCGTCTTCTTATCTGCGTTCTGCTATGCATCAGCCGGTGAAGTGGCATGAGTGGTCGTCAGAGGCTTTTGTGCTCGCGGCCAGCGAAGACAAGCCGATTCTGCTGGACATTGGCGCGGTGTGGTGCCACTGGTGCCATGTGATGGACCGCGAATCGTATGAAGATGCGTCGCTCGCGCAGGTCATCAACGAACATTTTGTAGCGGTGAAGGTCGATCGCGATGAGCGGCCCGATGTGGACAGCCGCTACCAGGCTGCGGTGCAGGCGATGAGCGGACAAGGGGGATGGCCGCTGACTGCGATTCTGACTCCGGATGGGAAGCCGTTCTTTGGGGGAACATATTTCCCGCGCGATGACCGTTATGGCCGTCCGGGCTTTGAGCGCGTGTTGCGAACGCTGGCCGATGTTTGGAGGACGAAGCGCGGCGATGCTCTGGAAACGGCTGGCAGCGTTTTGGCTGCGATTGAGCATGGTGAAAGTTTTTCCGGGCGCAGCAGCTCGCTGAGCCTGGAACTGGCTGACAAACTGGTGGCGAGCGCGCTGCAACAGTTCGACCATCGTCATGGCGGATTCGGCACGCAGCCAAAATTCCCGCATCCAGCGGCGCTCGATATGCTGATCGACGTAGCTGCACGCACCGGCAACGAAGCAGCGAAGCAGGCTGCGACGGTGACGCTCAAGAAGATGGCTGCCGGTGGCATCTACGATCATCTTGGCGGCGGGTTTCATCGCTATTCAGTGGACGAGCGTTGGGTGGTGCCGCATTTCGAAAAGATGCTCTACGACAACGCAGAGTTGCTGAAGAACTATGTGCATGCCTTCCAGACTTTCGTCGATCCAGAGTTCGCGCGCGTTGCCAAGGACATGATGCGGTGGATGGATGAATGGCTCACCGACCGCGAGCGCGGAGGGTTCTATGCCTCACAGGACGCCGATGTTTCTCTTGATGACGACGGAGACTATTTCACCTGGACGCGGGAGGAAGCGGCTGCGGTGCTGTCAGAGAATGAACTGGCAGTTGCTGGCTTGTATTTCGATATCGGCGAGATGGGCGACATGCACCACAACCCGAAGAAGAATGTGTTGCACGTGAAGTACACCATCGAAGAGGTGGCGCAAAAACTGTCGCGCAGTGTCGATGAGGTGCGGAACGATCTGGATGCAGCGCAGAAAAAGCTTTACACAGCGCGGCTGGAGCGGCCCACTCCATTTGTCGACAAGACCGTTTACACCAGTTGGAATGCGCTCGCTGTGTCGGCATACCTGGAGGCGTCGAGCGTGCTGCAGCTGGATGCTCCGCGTGCTTTCGCGCTCAAGACGCTGGATCGAATTCTGCAGGAGGGCTGGAGCAAAGATGCAGGACTAGCGCACGTCATCGCATATTCAGATCAGAATGAGGCCCGGCAGCGCGTAGCCGGAGTGCTGGACGACTACGCCTTTCTGACGCACGTTTGTGTGGATGCGTGGCAGGCAACAGGCGATATTCGCTACTACAACGCCGCGATGGAAATTGGCGAAGTGATGGTCGAGCGCTTTTATGATTCGACAGGTAGCGGTTTTTTCGATACAGAAACTCCGAAGGGCGAAGTTCTGGGTGCGCTGTCGGCGCGTCGCAAGCCATTGCAGGATACACCGACGCCGGCGGGCAATCCTGCGGCTGCGGCTGCTCTGCTGCGTCTGGAAGCTCTGAGCGGCCGTGCGGATTTCCGCGAAAAAGCTGAGGATACGCTGGAGCACTTTGGAGGCGTCGTTGAGCATTTTGGTCTATATGCCGGCACGTATGGGCTTTCGCTGGAGCGGCTTCTGCTGCCTGGCGTACAAGTCGTCGTTATTGGAGACGATGAACAGGCACAACAGCTCGCCGCGATGTCAACTGCGCGCTACGCGGTGAATAAAGCTGTCATTACGTTTCGGCACGAGCAGGTGACGCGGGAAAATCTTCCTCTGGTGCTGGCAGAGACTTTACCGGCACTTCCGCCGCTTCGGGCACAAACCAGCTTTGCTGTCGTATGCAAGGGCAACACCTGTCAACCGCCGACCAGCGATGGCGAAGAATTGTTGAAGGAACTGAGCGGAGTCTAAGGTTCCTACATGCCTTCGCCGGTGAAGGGATTCACTTCATTTGGCTTTGCCATGGTTGGATCAGCGGTCGCGCCGGCGTCGCTACTGCGCGAGCCCACCAACTGAGTGTTCGATCCGTAGACGCGCAACGGATCTCCCGGCAACATCCCGTTCTCCGCGAGCGCGATGCGAATGCGTCGCTGGGTCTCGCGCATGGCCGCCCACTGTTTGTCGGCCTTTGTCTTGAGCTGCACGGGATAGATAATCTGCGATCCCTTGATCGTGTCGACGCCGAGAAGGACGGGGTCGCTGATAAAAACATCGCTATACGCGGGATCGTTGCGCACGCCCATCGCAACATCTTTCAGCAGGGCCAGTACCTTGTCCGGATCGGCCGAGAAATCAACCGAAACGTTGATCGTGGCGACTGAATAGTCGCGGGTTAGGTTGGCGACGGTGGTGATCTGCGAGTTGGGGATGATATAGAGCGAGCCGTCTCCATCGCGTACCGTGGTTTTGCGCAAGGAGAGAGATTCGACGATGCCGGTAAGTCCCGCCAGGCGCACTTTGTCGCCGACGTTGAATTGGTCTTCGACAAGAATCAGGATCCCGTTCAGACAATCCTTCACAATCGTTTGTGCGGCCAGCCCGATAGCCACTCCGGCGATTCCCGCGCTGGCGAGCAGCGGCTCCAGTTTGAGGTTAAATTCCTCCAATATCGATAAAGTCGCGATGAAAAGAATAAAGCCCATGCCGGTCGCGCGGATTACCGAGGTGAGAGTGCGCACCTGTGCCAGGCGAGCCGTACTTGCAGCATGGCGCTCGGTTACACGAACGATGCGATTTGTGATTGCCTTGAGAACCCGTGTGAGCACCCATGCCAGGACCGCTATGACAGCGATCTTCGGCAGCTTTTCATATGCAAAGTTCTGCAACCCGTTGAGGAGTTTGACGTGGAAGTCCGACAGAGATCTATCCGATGCAAAGGCCGAGGCGAGGGCGTGAGTATATGTCATGAATTTAAATTCTAACCGCTAAGTGCTTGAAAAGAATGAGTCGCTACCATTCAAAAGCGTATGTATTTGGGGTTAGATGCACATTAAATGCAGTCATTTTAGGGAGATAGAAAAGAGGAGATTTTGCTGCGGTATCCACAGTCCTCTGTTGCCTGTTTCCAGGCACGAGCCGCACATTGCGGCACCCATTCACAGTTTTTAGTCCTCATCTTCCTTCTTCAATCCGTCATGATCCTCGCAATAGTCCACTCCGCAGACATCGCATTTGATACCGCAGTCGCACGAGTCATCCTTACAGTAGAGGCGCTCACAGATAGTGCACTGACCCAGCGCATCACGGTCAAACACGCGTTGGCAACCCTCGCAGACTTCGACATCTTCTACTTTTAGCTGTTGCATATTGTTCTCCAGGGGCAAGCTGCCCATAGACATCGTCCTCGAAGCAAGCAGAAGAATCTACTATTTTCTTTTATGCTGTTTCCTGTATAGCAATGATAGTGAACGACTTAGTGTCGCATTTTCCATGAGATAGTCGCACAGGAAATGAGACTATCAATCTGCCTACCATTCGCAGACCCACCGTGCAGGGCAACGAAAATCCACCTATCAGCATCCCATCTAGGCGGAACAATTAAAGGACCTGTCTCCCCGACATACCTTTAATTGAGTGATGAATTGCATGCCATTTAGGGGCGGCCCGAGCGGAAGCCGCCCCTATTTTGGCAAGACGGCATCTGGTGAACGCTCCCAAGGTGCTGTTCGTTAGCAAGTAGACGTGGTAACATACACTACCCTCTCCCTAAGCTCTCTAAACCTTCACGTCCTCCCCCGAGCGGGGGCACCACATGAAAATTGAAGGTGGATACGCTCATCGTCAGAAAGATGATGACGGCACAATCGACTCTATTTGTCTGCGTTGCTTTAGCACCATTGTCACAGCCAGCACCGTCGAAGACGTGGCAGAAGCTGAGAGGCTTCATGTTCACAGGTGTCCTTACGGACCCGATTTCCCGCCAAGAAATACGACTGTCCAACGTCTGAGCCGAAGAAGCCCATCTAGGCACGCCTCGCTCCAAAAGATCTTAAACGCCGAGAAGCCGCCACAATGAAGCCACGTTGACGCGAGAGATTACAAGGTCTGGTTATTTTCGCCTTTTCTTCGCTATACTAATTCCGTCATGTCATCCTTCCACGGACCCACCACCCGCCTCCATGACTTCGTCATTAAGTGCAAACGGTGCAGTGAGCACATTGCCGCACCCGTCCAGACGATGCCGGATTCGTGGATCATTCACACTTGTCCGTTGTGCGGTGAGCGTCGGCGATACCTGCCAGCGGAAATATTCAGCGGCAGACTGTCATTCGATTTTGAAGCGTGGTCGCGGAGGGCTGGCCGTGGCGCGTGAGATCACACCGGCGCAAGCGTTCGGCATAATCGCTGAGCGAATCGAGAAGCGGAAAGCAGTTCTGTCTCGCATGGGAAACGAGATGGCATATCGACTCGCGTTAGCCGAACTGGATATCGTTCGCGGGCAATTGGTGAGAGCACAGCAATACTTTTGTGCAGAACGCCAGTGCTGCACCCAACAAAACAACCCACAAAGTAAGATGTGACGTGTCGTTCAATTTCGCTGGAGTGACTGCGTGGACAATTTCGGTGGTTGGCGCGTTGTGGAACCGCTTGGTGAAGGTGGTCAAAGTACAGTTTTTCTGGTCAGAAGCCCAGATCGGACATCAGAGAGGTCAAATGCTCTTCAAGAAATTCGTAATGCGCTTGATCGAGACCAGCGCGCAGAGTTGGCTGAGGCAATCTGGAGATACGTGCGTCCGGATGATACCCCGGAACTTGGTGCAGCAAAGTTATTCAAAATAGATTTAACCGAAGATGATCCAGAAGCCGTGCGGAGATTGCAGAACGAAATTCGCGTGTTAAAAGAAAATCGCAAAGGACTACCCAAACTCATTGCCGAAAACGAGAATGAACGTTGGGTTGTTACAGAACTTTTTCCGGCAGGCAGCCTTGAGCGACAACGTGAGAAGTATCGGGGTACGGTTTCAGATGCTCTCTATGCTTTCCATTCGCTGGTAGCGACCGTCGCTATGCTTCACAACTCAGGATACGTTCATCGTGATATCAAACCTGCAAATGTCTTCGTTAAGAGTGATCGGGAACTTATTCTCGGAGATTTCGGAATTGTGTATGCACCGCTCGATGGAGCAAGAGTGACGACTACCACAGAACGGGTTGGGCCACGTGACTATATGCCGCCTTGGGCTGACATGGGGGTTCGACTGGAAACGGTGGAGCCTAACTTTGACGTATACATGCTCGGTAAACTGCTTTGGTGCATGGTCTCGGGAAAGCTGAAACTGCCGCGTGAGTACCATCGAAGACCAGAGTTTGATCTCGAAAAGATGTTTCCACAAATTGAGTCGATGCGTCTCATCAACTCGATCATCGAACAGTGCGTAGTCGCGGAACCTCACGATTGTTTGCCTTCTGCGATAGAGCTACTCAGAGTTGTTGACGAGAGCATTGCGAACTTAGGCCGTGAGTCGATGGTGGATGAGCAGGGCAAATTTCGCCGTCCGTGCCGTATCTGCGGCCGAGGGCATTACAGAGTTCATATCGAGAGCATGCTGATTCCAAAATTCGCTGGGAGTACAGGTCAGGACCATCCAATCCACCTCCGTGTATTCATCTGCAATGTCTGTGCTCACTACGAGTTTTTTGCACCCGGATTTCCTGAAGAAGCAGCGCACCGGGGTTGGAGGGCTAACGTTTGATGGCCTACACGTTAGTCACAATGCCTCTCAATCGCTCAAATTTGACATCTGACTCATCGTTATTGCGTCCGCGACTATCGCTGCCGTTCGACTGGCACGCGAGGACATCACGAAACCGAGTCCACGTGTTGTGAGCGTAATTGGTGACAGCGTCACGCTGGCGAGAGCGATTCTCAGACGGGTTACGGGGCAGTAGTATAGTCAATCGCATCCCTCTTGATTTGCCTTGGAGACAAACCCGAAGTAAGCCCAGTCGCTGTACGATGAACGCACAGAACGAAACACAACAAATGACTCAAGACCAATCCTATGCACCGACAGCGCCAGGAATCGCATTTCTCGGCTTTTGCGAGAGAGCACTAGAGATTACAGAAGGTCACATCGCTTTCTGGAAACGCAACATTCTGGGTCTATCACCAATGGCGGTATTTCCTGTGTTTCCGGCCAATCTTCGTGGACTAACTCTGGCAATGGCCTTTTATCGTCCACAGCCAGAAATGCCCGTCACGTTGACGTTGCGAAGAAAAGGTGGACAGGACTCGTTTGTGGTGAGATTCACTATGCAAACTTCCTATGAACAGCTTGATGGGACGCCTGGATCCGACCTGACAATCGATGACGGCTGGCTGTTTGCAACTATTCCTCTCGATTTGGATATGGCTGTCACTACGCCGGGTCACTATGAGGTCTACTGGACCTGTGGCGACAAAGAATTGCACATAGGAAAGGTCGGGTTGCTTCACGCTGCCACCCCACCCTTCACTCCTAAAGAAATCATCGCAATCAAGAGTGATCCATTAGCGCAAAAATGGGTGCGATTCATGTTCACTTGTAACTCATGCGGTACGCACCTAAAGGCATACGCGGGACTCGAAAAATCTGCTGCCTCGGAAAGTGAGGGATTCAGATGGAGTCAAGAGATCAGGGAAGATGAGTTTGTATGTGAATGCGGTCAGAATCGGTTTAGTTTAATTCCGCTCAAAACCGGACTACACGGGGTGCTTCGTCAGAAAACTAATCCAAGTACCTCGACAAGTTTCTCAACCATCCGTCTATACGAACAGACCGCGCTTGAAACGTTCTGTCGTGAATTCACGAAGCTTATCGATTCAAATATCGATGAAGAACAGGTGCAGAAATTCATTGAGACTCATCCCATCTTCCTGCATATCTTTTCCCCAAAAAAGATATTATTCAAACCCCCTGTTCTAACACAGTTCGTAGCTGACTTCGCCATTCTAGATAATCGTGAAGAATTGCTATTGATTGAGATCGAGAAACCTCAGCTTAAACTTCTCAATAAAAACTCACATACCACAGCAGGACTCAATCATGCCTTCTCTCAAGTAAGATACTGGAAGCGAGTTCTGGATGACCAGCGTTCTGCGGCCCTGGCAGAAATGGGGTTTCGTCTGGAAGAGGTAGCGAAAGTCAAGGGGATAGTTATTGCTGGTCGACGACCTGACAGCGAAAAAGCCCGAAAGACGCTTCGCTCCTTAACTGCGGACATCGAACTGCACACGTACGATGATCTTATTGACTCGGTGGTTGAGTTGATTAAACATGTAGCGAATGTATAGATGCTTTCAGTCCGAAGTTTTCTCCAACGCTGCCCTGATCTTCTTCAATTGTGGCAGCCCCAACCGCTCCCACTCCTGCTCGCTCACTGACGCCAAATACCGAGCCAGGACGACCTCTTCGGTCGGCTCCACTGGCTTCTGCGTCTCTTGCTTCTTCCGACCAGACAGCCATGCTTCGATCTCATGCGACTGCGCCAGACGTGCGGTCAAACTCTTCTGTTTGACAGAGAACGACCGACCATCTCTTCTGAAGGTGTAATTCAAGGTTCGCACCAACCCGGTTGTCGTGGAGGTCACTTGTTGCAGCAAGAAGCTGGAGCCCTTCATCGTGCTGACAATGATCAGTTTAGAAACGAGAACGGGACGACGGCAACAGGAATTGCTAGAAGGTATGCATACCATCGGGCGAGACAACAAGCCCAACCCGTTTATCTGAGGACGCATCGCAGACTGTATGGGTGGTGGCTACACCGACGGAGACGAGCACACCCGGGCCGCGATCTCGCAGCTTCTGAATAAATTGGCGCTGCCACTTGAGGCCGCAATAAATATCCTCTATTTGATGCGGGTTACCGCACCACACGGCGAACTGCACGATCGCCTTGTATCTGTCGCCGAACAGAAACTCCAGGACATTGTCGAGATCATGAAGAAATCCGGCGACGCTGATTAGGTACCCGACATGGGAATTCCGCATCTCAATACCAGACTGAAGCAGCCGGGATGCTCTCCGATGCTCTGGCGACCATCGGGTTGCAGCGTCCCGGCAAGCGGTCAATCAAAGAACGACGAGAACGCATTGGAGCCGATTTGCTCTCTTCGAATCGGCTCCTTTTTTGTCAGCAGCGACCTATCGATGCGATGGGAAGGTTACTTGGTTGGAACGCTCCAGCGAGCATTCCACGGCGCGATCCACTCGCCTGAACCCATTGGGCTGTGACGCGCAAAGCTCGGCACTGGGCTTGTCGCGTTGTGGGTGTTATCGGAAGACTCGACTGCCCACGCCGGATTGTACGGAAGACGTTCGCCACTCTCGGACCACATTGAAAACGTCCGCAATTGAACGGCCCTGCGTCCGTCGAGCTTCTTCGCTAACCGTTGGGATTCGCCGCGCATCGTCATGCCTCAGATTGTAATCCACTGCCTCTTGCATCTTCGTTGCTACACTGTCTTCCTATGAAAGACATAATCGAGCAGCTACAAGAAGAAATCATTCGCAAGAGACGGTTACTGGACGCGAAGATTCAAGGCGGCAACCACGAGTGGATCATTCCGATACTTGAAGCTGAACTCCGCATGTACAACGACTTGGACCAACAATTAGAGAAGTCGAAGAAAACATCCAAATGATGTTAACTAACTGGCAACATTTTGGTCTCAAATCGTGGCAACTGCCCATGTTTTCAGGGTGGGACTGTCCATGAAAATCCCACTTGAATTTCCACAGCGGTCAATCTTAAAATCGTTAAGACTTCAGTTCTTCCATTCTCAGATTAGGAGTAGACATCATGAACTCCACTGACTATGCGCATCGTGAAAACCCAGACGGGACTTTCGATTCCATTTGTCTCCACTGCTATCTCACTGTCATGCAGGCCAACACTGAGCAGGCACTGGCAGTCGCTGAAGCCCAACACTCATGTCCGCCCGATTCGATGTTGGCGAGCAATGGTGTGGTGAAACTTCTACATCAGGTGACCAGGGTGGTCACATTTACTGCATAGTGTGCGCAGACAACTGACCCTCTGTGACGAATCACGGTAGGCTACCCCACCTGAAAACACCAGTGATGACACACGGCTGGATTCTGCTTCAGGAAATCAGCATCGTAAGAGTCATGTCTTCTGGCTGACGTTCGCGATTCCCTAAGAGACTTTTCGCTTTCTCGGGGCTACTGATGCCGCGTGGTCTTTTGCAATATCCCGACGCTCACGATGGGATTCAAACCGAAGACTGCCGTCGTTCAATTCGCAGCGTTCTTTTTGCTTCGCTCCGCAAACCGGACACCGAAACGTTAGAGATGGGTCATTCGTGTTCATGACGGTGTTTTAGTCTCGTTCGGGATGAAATGTTGGTCACAATTGACCACGAAGTCCTCAACCTTGCCGTCCGGTAGACGCAGATCATCATGTGTCTTTCAAGATTGCAGCTTGGCTCCATAATGGTCCGCAAGCTTTCGCGCTTGATATAGCAACTCTAATCGTCCTTCTATTGGCAGTTGATCGAAGATGCCATTGAGCGCTTGGCGATAAAGCTTTTCGCTTGCCTCTTTTTCCTTGGGTGATAAGCGGTCTATACCCTCGGCGAACATCTGGTAGATACCATTAAACACTGGGGTAATATCCCTAGTCGTTATCCCCTCGCCCCCGATGGGGATGTCAGGGAGTTCCTGCTCACTCTGTAGCTGTTCCCACACACTGGGAAAATCCAAACCAGCGGCCTTGCACATTCTGAATAGTGGGTTTCGAGCGGGAATCCGTGTGCCGTTAACAATTTGACGGCAATAGTTGTAGGAAACCCTCGCCTTATCAGCGAGTTCCTTGACGCTCCAACCCTTTTCGGCAAGAGCATTATTCCAGATTGTTTTGAGATACTGTGAGATGACCAGCATCTGTTCCTTGTTAGCCATATCCATATCGTATCACCACAATGTTGAATCTAGAAGAAATTAAGAGCTTGACAGCATTGTTAATTATAGATACTTTGTGTATATCTGGAATACAAATCCGGTTCAGCTAAAGGAGAAATGATGGAACTGATTAAGAAGAAAGCACCAAAGAGGCAAGCGAAGTCGAGTAATGAGATCGAGGTGAAGAAGATCACTCCACGGCAACAGAGCGAGATTTTGACAGTGGTTAAGACGGTGCAGAACTTCCATGAAGTACAGCAATTGGCAACTTTGGGTACGTTGAACGCGGTGATGCTTGCTCAATACGGCTGGGACACGACCTTTGATTTCATCGCAGAGAAAAATGACGGCGTCGAAGAGGCATATTTCCGTTTCCGCAGTCCCTTAGATGTTCAGTTCACGTTTGATGAAGCCGTCAATCTTCACGCGATTCTGACCATCCTCATTGCCAACAGCAAAAAGAAGTCTGACCGTCGCCTAGATTCTCTGCAAAACAAGCTTACTCAGAATGACCCCGAACAAGTCAGGCAGCACGGCAAAGCTGCACTCAAACTCATCGCTTCCAACAACTGAAGCAAATCATCTGCCTAGCCGTTTGGGGGTCGTCCCAACCAATCAGTGATGAACCATCACCTACCCCGTTGTGTGAAAAGGAGAATTTATGAAGAGCTATGTCGCAGAGGTTGAAGAATTTGAAATCGAAGAGCACGTCGCCGACAACAACAGCTTTTTCCAACTATCGTCACTCACCCTTGACGACCTGGACGTATACGCGAAGCCGTATACCGATGTGCTCGGAGCCCTTAACAAACTCGCTCGTGGTGCCGTCACTGATCTCGACGCGTTCACTGCGTTCAAAGCTGCCGCAAAAGATTTGCATGATATCAATACCGCGATTGAACAGCGAGAGGAACAGAACGAAACTGCCGCATTGACTTGCTGGTAGTCCAACCCGCAAAGAACATCTGACTTCATCGGGCAGCAAATGACAGACACCGTGTATGTCTGAGCTGCCTCACAACCTAAGAAATCTAAACAAAAGGGAGGACAACTGGAGCAGTGGATGGCCTAGCGTACTACGAGCTTGAAGAAGAACTGGTTGGGTTCGACATTTCGGAACCCCAATATGAAGGTGACGAAGAAGCATTAGCTGCCGATGCTACGTCGAGGCCGCAACCACCAGCAGATGACAACAAACCTGTCCAGATAGAAGGGAGCAATCGGTTCGCAGGTCTCAAGCGCCAACAGAACCTAGACGCCCTTGCTCTTGCCTATGACAACTTCAGGCGAGGTGGTGGCAATTCTCAAGACCTACTCTGGGACGCCATGATCACATATGCTCGCAGGCTCATGATGCGTCTTGAGCACGACTTCGCAGACTTCGGCACGTCTGAGACCGCTGACGACTTTGCGCAGGCCGTTGTACTTAAATGCAAGCGAAACATCATGGGACAGGCAGGCTACAAACCATTTGTGGGCAATGGTGGCAACTTTGCTGCATGGTTCCGTGATGCGGTACTGAATGCGAAAAAGGTGGCGGCCAAGAAGATTCTCAAGCAGAAGGCAAAAAAGGTTCCTCTATTCGTGACCGCTGAAGACGAAGACGGTGAGATGCAGGAAATAGAGAATCCAGCAATCCATCGGCACAGTGAAATCATCGAGCATGGCGTACAGATTCCTGACAGTGTTGTTGGACTCGACCGCGCTATCTGCCTTTTGATTCTGGAGGGGCGACTGAACTACAAAGAGATTGGTGAAGCTTTGAAACCCAGGATGACTGAGGAAGGTGTCAAGAAGCGACTCCAACGCTTGAAGGCGACACTGGATGGTACTGGCGAACGCAAAGCACGAGCAGAACGCCAAGCCGCACGAGATGCCGAGTGGCAACAGGCTGCTGGTCGCCGTGGTGGTGCTAAGTAGAATCAACAACTTAGAGAGGAAGACAAAAATAGTTGAATTATTTTAACTTTCTTGTCCACCTTTACCCCTTCCGAGGCGGTCTTCGTATATAGAGAGGGAATGTAAAAGTTCCCTCCAACGCCTGAAAGCTGCCTGTGACCCTTGGCAGCGAGTAAGGATGTCACCCTGTCACCCGACAGGATGCGGTCAGAAGGAATCAAACTAACCGTGATTCAATCACGTTCTTAGCGTCTGACAGCAAATCAACACCGCGCATCAAAAGCGCAATGGTCGGTATAAAGCCTCACAGTCAGCGAGTGTGCAATCCACTCGGCACCGAAAGGTGTGCTGCTCATGACCAACTATCTCTGGACTTTCTAGTGTGAGATGACAAGCGGACCCATTCCCAACTGCGGTGCCAGCAGCGGAGTGACACCCTAGTTTTGAGCAAGGTGACTGTCAAGTCTGGACTCGCCGCACGAAAAGAGACCAAGAAACCTACCTTATAGCAGCTTCCATTGCTGGTATAAGGTCCATCTGCGTCTGTACTCTTCTTTTGGTAACTCATTATGGAAACACATGATGTTAACAAGTAGCCGAGTCTAGTAGATAGTATCTGCTGTTGGTCTGGTAACAGGGTGATTGAAACCAAGCATCTGAACTCCGCTACCTCACGGTAGCTGCGTATGTCATCACCAGAGACAGCCGAGGCAAGTCGCAAGGCTTGCCGAATCCCACATGCTTGGGAACATCTAGCGCGAACACCAGCAGAAACCATCACACTGGAAACCTTGTGGCCGCGCCCAGGTGGAAACCATTCACTGCACACTATGCGGAGAATGGGCAGACGAAGATTCTCAAACTATTTTCACTATCTTGTCCACCTTTACCCCTTCGAGGCGGTCTTCGCATATAGAGGCAGGAAGACAAACCTTTCTCAACCCACACAAGGAGGCATCACATGCCGAACACAATATCAGGACTTCAGGCACGGCTTGATGTCACCAAACTTTACAACGGTTACCTCCTTACGAAACTGCACGAGCAAGATTTGAGCACACGAACAGTGGAACAGCTTGCGGCATCAGAAGGACTGCTTCGCGCTATCTCGACATACCGCGAACAACTAGAGAGGCAGATTGACGGTTTTCCTGCAACTGGATACGACTTTGCAACCACATTGCAGGCGTTGTCTGCCATCGACAAGAACCAGAACATTGCGAACACAATTCCTGAGTTCTTTGAATGGCCTCATCCCGAGTTACCGCTATCGCCGCTTGAAGTGCTTCAGCACGCACATGAAGAATTGAAGAAGTTGAAGGCAGAGATGTTCTCTCAATTGGTTCGCAAGCCGTCGTGATCGCCAGCGCATCTCGAAAGGAAACCACAATGACACTCTGTTTGGCGCAGGCGGGACAATACCGCATGGCGGCTAATCATAAGTTAAGAGTCAAGGCATATGCCAAGCAGCAGATTGAATGCTGTTTCATTCGACGGATCGATTCGCTCAAAGGAGTCACGCGCTTCTTTGGTCCGCTTCCCCGCAAGGCTTAATTCCTGACAACGGGATGTGGCGTCGAAAAGATGCTGAGTAGAGTGTGATCACCAAAGGCTGACGGTCAAAGATGACAGAACGCCCAGATTCCAATTATTCCCAGAATCAGGAACAGTTGGAAAAACATCAAAGCGCGAAGACCTCCGTGAGGTTCTTTCTGAGAGCCGTCGAGATTCAGATTGGAATCAAGTGGCTGTGAGACATCGGTAGCGGAATTGAAGCTATTTTGCTTCCCCTGCTCCCGACCAATCATCGCTATTAGAGTCCCCAAGGCAAAATTCTCCTAATTCCAGCAATCGACCAGAAATAGCCGAACTTTAGCGGGAAAGTGCAGTGCTTTCCATCCCACCTTGGTTCCAACCGTGCTTACTTGTTGTAATCGAGATTGGTTACTCTATGACGCCAGTTGAAGTCAGTCATTTGTTGAACATATAACTGTGCTCGTGCCTCGCGTGTCCCAACTGTGGCAACTGCTGCGATCACAAACCAGTCCACGTAGGGGATAGCGGGCAAAAAGATGCCGAGCATTGACCGATCCGGGACCGCTCAACAGCTATCTTTACGTTTTGTCAATGTTTTTTGGTGAAAATCAGAAATGTTGTAGCGGTTGTAACGTTGCGACTCCCACCGATAAACCATTTTAAATCATACATATATGCCTCGAATACCCATTGAATCAACCGTCAATGGAGCATACCACGGAAGACTGGAAACGATGAGAAAAAAGAGCACCAGAGACCACAAACTTGACGGAACCTACCGTCCAGACCGCCACAACAAGGGCTACGAATAAGAACCTTCCAGGCGGCGCTACCTGCCCACGATACCTCACCGGCATAGCACGTAAGGAATGGCACCGAGTCAGTCCGATGCTGAATGACAGCGGCATTCTGAAAGCGATAGACCAATCACTGTTGGCTTCGTACTGTCAGATGTTCGCTCACTGGCGTTCGTCAGAGGATGACATCGCAGCGAACGGTCTGATTCTCACAGTAGAGAGCAGCACTCGCACAGGTAGGACGGCGAAACCGATTCAGAACCCTGCCGTTAGGAACAGCATTCAATTCCACAAAGCAATGATGCAGACCGCCGTCAAGTTTGGAATCAATCCGTTGGATAGACCACGTATTGATACGACATCACCAGATGAGTCCGACGCAGAAGACGAGTTTGAAGCATTCTTGAATTCCTGCAACAGCGACGAAGACGACGAATAGGTAACACCCGACCACCTGCAATCACATTCTTGGACCCACATGCCAGAGTCCGCGTGTTGGACACTCCTGCGTCTATACGACTCACACAAAAAAGGAGAACTAAAAATGGCAGCAAGACGAGAGATCGACAATCCTTTCGACGGAATTCGATTCATTCCAGCCTCTGAACGTTTTCACGTATCCGTGACACATGATGGCAACACGAAAACGCTGGAAGGTAGTTGCTCGACATTGGAAGCGGCGTGCAGGGCACGTGATTCGTATTACGCATCCGTGGCAGTGGAGCAGGAGACAGCAGCGGCATGAGTGTACAGACGACGAACAAAGAGACCAGAGCAGCAAGCAGTGGAAAGCTAGAAATTAGGAAGACATCGAATGGCAGGACGGCATTCGGGTATGTATCCGTCTGGGATTCGTTAAGCCTTGACCTCGGAGGTTGGCAGGAACGTGTACGCCGTGGTGCATACGCCGAAAGTCTGAAGACACACGACCAGTACGTTTTATTTGATCATTCTACGAACAACATACTCGGCAGCGTGGCCGCTGGTACTGCGACTATGGTGGAAGACTCATATGGTTTGCTGGTGACATGCGAACTGCCGAACACCTCTCTGGGCAACGACATCGCAACCCTCCTTACTAGAGGCGATCTCTGCAAGATGAGCGTAGGGTTTGCCGTGGACGATTCAGGGCAGGAGTGGACGAATACTAGCAATGGCATAGTGCGAACAATACAAAAAGCTTTAATCTTTGAAGCCAGCTTCGTTGCAATGCCTGCATTTCCCGATACGAGTGCAGCAGTTCGTGCCATGAATCGAGCTTTACAGCAGACATCAGACCTGGCAACAGGTGATGAAGACCTTTATTGCTCAGAGTGTTGTTCTCTCATTCACAGCGCCTGCCGCTCTAGCAAAGAACCGTGCAGTTTGTGTTTGAAATCAGTGATTCGCAGATGCGAGAAATGCTCCGCTGCCTATGACGAAATAAATGACGACACCAGTGATGACGACACCATTGATGATGAAGAAGAACGTAAGCTGCTTCTGAACATCAACAGCCGTCTCCGTTGGCTCATCTAAAACCGATCAAACAATTTGCTCTCAACTCAGGTCACCTCATTGGTGGCCGTTTCTATTTCACGCAACGAAGTAACCCACATCAAAAAGGACTCCACCAAAATGTCTTCCAAAGCTATCGAATCCAAAAAGAACTCATTGCGTATTCTTCTCAGCAATCAAGCCACTCTTATCTCTCGTGGTCTCCATTCGCAGGAAGCAAAAGACTCGTATGCAGCACTCTCAACCCAGATCGCGGACCTAGAATCAGACCTCGCCATGTTGGCAGAAATCGAAGCCCGTATGGCTCCTGACCAGGCCGCAGCAGCGCAGAGGGCAACCACCGATGCAACCGTGTCAGTAGCAGAACGTGCTGCCAGTGTAGCGATCAGAAATGTGATGCCTTCTTTCCTGCCTGTAGAAGATAACAGCCGCGAAAACATCCGTGTTGCACTCCGCAGTCTCGTACGACACGGTTTGAGCGAAGCGCGTCCGGAGCAGAGAGACTTGCTGACCACTTCTGATGCCGTAGGGCAGGCAGTTATCGCCCAGGCATATGCCAGCGAATTTCTGACTTACGCAAAAGATTACTATGCTCCTCTGCTCAATCTGGTACGAACACAGTACGGAACGGGCTACGGAACTAAGATCACAATTGCCAGTGACCTCGGAGTGGGAGCGAGTCTGGTTTCCGAAAACGGACCTCATACAGAAACCGACCCCACCTTCAGTTCGCATCCCGTAAACACAGACTTATTGTCCTTCGGAGAAATTCGTTTCTCGAATCAACTCACGGCTGATTCTGGATTTGACCTCATCGAGCAGGTACTCAAGCCCATGTACTCGCGTCGTTTTGCTCGCGGTCTTGAAAAGGCAGTTCTTCTGGGTACGGATCAGGCTGGTACAACTTTGCCGAACCAAAGTACAGGTGGTCTTGTCGCCGCAGCTACGACAACCAATTCTGCTACTGCAAGTGTCGTTGCTGCTGACGATCTCGAAGTCATCTACGAGAGTCTTAACGATGGCTACCATCCGACCGCTGTGTGGGTGATGAACCAGAGCACACGCAATGCAATACGCAAGCTGAAGGATTCTACAGGCCGCTACCTGCTCCAGCCGAACCCTGCTACAGGAGCACTCGATATGCTTTGGGGTAACAAAATTGTCCTCGCCTCAAGCATGCCGTCTATCGCAACTGGTGACACTCCTATTCTGTTCACCAGCTTGCAGGACGCATGGTTTGTCTACTTAGATGGCGGCCTTCGTTTGACCACGACAGTCGAGCGATATGCCGAGTTGAATCTTGCATCGTTGATTGGGTCTGTCAAAACAGGTGGTACGGTTCTTCTGCCTGCTGCCGTCCAAGGTCTCAAAATCTCGTAATCAACAACTGAACGTTTACACAAGGGCTGCTCACAACGAGCGGCCCTTTTCTTTTTTGGAGGAAAGATTTGGTAATTGACATAGCGACAGGGGCAGCCGTGATGCCTGGAGTCATCATCAGCATTCAAGCGTGTGCAGAGAAGCGAAATTATTTCTCAAAGGCAAAGCACGCTGTCATAATCCCGAAAGCGACTCATTCCGAAAGCGCGGAGCAGAAAGATAAAGCTATCGTGCGCAGGAGACGGTTTCAGACAGGTAGTGTCTACATGAACGCAAACAAAACGATGTGGCTGGGAGCGTACACCGAATATCAACTCCAGAATGGGGTAGAGATTCGTGTCCGCAAGCAGATCACACTCACACCTACGAAGAAGGGAGACACGAAGACAACGAAGCGAGAAGCGCAACGACTGTTGCAACCATATTTGGATACAGCCAACAATCCGGCGATTGAGATGAAGAAGTCAATCACGTTCTCAAAGTTCGTTGACATCTGGGAGCGAGATTATTTGTCACTGAACAAGCCAGCAACACGGCAAGTCACACAGTCGTACCTGAAACGACTGATGGCAGCGTGGGGCAACCGTGACATGCGAACGATAGACGCTGGTGACGTTCAGAGACTCATAGCAGAGATGCAAGCTGAAGGATTGGTGCCGAAGTCAGTTCGCAACGTGTGGTCTGTGGTTTCCCGCATCTGGCAAGCCGCACACACGCAGCGATACGTTGATGCTGTCCTGCCCAAACCCAAGCTGCCACGCAATCACAAAAAGAAGGTGAGGTGCTTCACACTCTCTGATGTCGCACAGTTGATTGCGAGATCGGGGCGTGAGAATCGAGTCTTCTACTGGCTACTGGCTGAAACGGGTTTGCGTTCAGGTGAAGTTGCAGGACTGACGGCAGAAGACGTTGACCTCGACGGACAACGGCTGACGGTCAATAGGTCTGTATACCGTGGACGGGAACAACGCCCGAAGACGGACAACGCGGTCAGGACGTTGGCACTCTCATCTCAGTTGACTGCACTCTTGCGTGAGCAGATCGCGTTACAAGCCGATCAGAGGCTCCGATACGTCTTCAGTGGACGTGATGGTTCACCTCGGCAGATGAACGCTTACAGCAACCGCACGATGCGAAAGCAGCTTGCAGAGATCGGAATAGACCACAAAGGCTTCCATGCGTTCCGTCATTTCAATGCTGGATTGATGGATGCGCTGCGAGTGCCGCTGAGAACAATTCAAGAGCGCATCGGTCACGCGGTTACAGGGTCGTTTACGTTGGACGTTTACGGTGGACAGCCTGATTTCAACCGAAACAAAGAAGCAGCCGCCGCAATGGGAGAACAACTTGAGGCATCGGTCAGGAGTGCAGATGTGCTGCTTATCTGCACAAATGAACCGCAAGTCGCTGAATTAAATGCGGCGGCTTAAGGTCATGAACATAGGAAACATTCTTATAATGACCTGATGCGATGGTTAGATGCCAATTCGTCCCGGGTAAAACTTATTGCGGCGGCGGTTCTACTTGTCGGCTGTGTTGTCACAGCAGGGTCGGAGCAGCAATTACCCACGCTTCCCACGCGGCCGAATCCTCCCGCTTCTCCTGGTCAGGCCCCGAACCCAAACGACGACAATGACGGAGACACCATGGCGCACCGCGCGATGGTGCAGCAGGCGCAGAGACGCAATTCGCAACGCCAGCAGGAGATTGTCAACGCCGCAGACAAATTGGTGACGCTTACGCAACAGCTCAAAGCCGAAATGGAAAAGGGCAGCAAAGATCAGACGTCCGCCGCCAACATCAAGAAGGCCGAAGAAATCGAGAAGCTGGCCAAGTCTGTGAAAGAGAAGATGAAGGGAAGCTAACGCGCCAGCGTTTTTCTTCGTAATCCATTGTTTCTGCGGGTATGATGTAGCGAAAAACCGCTGTAAGCCATGGTTTGACCTTGGATCAGGCAAGAATCATCAGTTTCGTAAAGCGCTGAAGTCTGTATTTGTGATCTTTTTCCAGAACGGGGTGTCGCATGACAGAAGATCCACTCAGCAAAATTCTCAAGCGCGGAACAGGTTTAGCTATCGCCTGGGCCGTAATCCTGATACTTTGCGGAATCTTTTCACTCTCCTTGCCCTTGATTGCCGGGATCAGCACAGCCATCGTGCTGGCCGTCCTGATCCTCATCGCCGGTGTCGTCCACCTCACAACCGCTCCGGTCTCGGGCGGCTTCGGCGGTTATCTGTGGCGGACGCTGGTCGGTATCGTATACATCATTGGCGGCATCTGGCTCTTCATACACCCGGTGATGGGGCTGATTTCATTCACCTTTGTCCTGGGCATTATGTTCGCGATTGAAGGATTTCTGGCTATCATCAGCTTCTTCGCGGTACGGAAAACAAGCGGTGGTGGATGGGTGCTGTTCGACGGTGTGATTACAGTGTTTCTGGCGTTTCTCATCCTTCGTCACTGGCCATCAAGCGCGGCATGGGCGATTGCTACGATTGTCGGAGTCAATCTCCTCATCAGCGGAATTACAAGGTTGATGGCGCTGCTGGCTGTGCGGCGCTTTCTGAATGCTGCCGCCTAGAAGGCTATAACCGGCGGATTAGCAGGAGAGTCTGGTCGTCAATCTGCTTGCCGAAGGCTCGTGCAGCTTCGAGTATGCCGTGTGCGAGAGCCGGAAGGCTTCCCGCAGCGTGACGGGCGATCACCGCCTGCAATCGGTCCAGCCCGAACTCTTCGTCGGCTTCGTTCGCGGCTTCGAGAATTCCATCCGTCACGGCGACGAGTAGATCGCCGGATGCTGTGGTTGTGGCGTCCGAGGAATAGCCGCTCACCGGCAAAAGTCCCAGCGGAAACTGCTCTGTTGAAACGAGCTGTACGCTTGTGTCGGCTCGGTAATGCAGAATTGGCGGCTGCGCCGCCAGCGCATAGAAGATGCTGCCGTCAGGATTCAAAAGGAAGCCAGCGAAGGTAGCGTACATCTGAGGCTCTTTTACGTCGGGGAGTACGCGGTTCAGCCTGTCCATGAGTGACGGTAAAACCATGTGCGCTTCTGTTGAACCTGCATCGAGCAGAGCCGTGCGCGCCGCCGTCTTCAGCATTCCCATCAGGATGCCGGCTTGCAGGCCGTGGCCGGCAATATCGGCCAGGTACGCGATTGTGCTGCCATCTTCAAGCTGCACAGCATCGACGAGATCGCCGCCCACCTTTTCGCTTGGATCGGAGCGTCCGTATACCTCAAAGCCAGCTGTACGCATCGCAATGGGCGGTACCAGGGTCTTCTGAATGCCGTGCGCAAGCTCAAGCTCGTTCTTGATGCGAAACGCTTCCTGGCCTTCTCCGCGAACGAAGCGGATGAAGAGGGAATAGGAAACAATCACCAGCAGGAGCATGACCACGCCGGCGAATCGAACGCCGGATGCGATGTCTCTGGGGTGCAGATGGAAGTGGGAAGTGAGAAAAGAAACTGTCATGCCAAATCCGAGCCAGATCGGGATTTGAACGAGAGTGGCAACAATGTAGTAACGGGGTGTCAGGCGCATCCCAACGTGGACGTACATAAGCGCAACGAACCCGGCACAAATCGCATTCAGGATCACTACGAGATGGGGCATCCGGCCCACGTTCATCAGGTCTCCGAAAAAGCCCGTCACGGC
>Ga0207060_10176_pt1 | contig 23750 bp, 19 predicted proteins | sample Alteio_BWMinCont_30_FD_153270 | JGI IMG/M metagenome (GOLD analysis project Ga0207060, IMG submission 153270) | Enriched cells from forest soil in Barre Woods Harvard Forest LTER site, Petersham, Massachusetts, United States -... | ecosystem: Environmental > Terrestrial > Soil > Temperate forest >...
GGCGCAGTTCAAGTATTGAGTCCTTACCGAGTAAAATAATCGACTTTTTTCAAAGATTTTTCTCTAGTCGTTCGCACGCTTTCTCGATGGTTTCCATCTTTTTCGAGAATGTGAACCTAATTTTCTTGTTGCCGTGGTTGCTCTTGTAGTAAAATGAAGATCCGGGCACTACTGCGACACCCACCTCTTCGACAAGTCTCCTAGCAAATTCAACATCGTTCGATTTGGAATCCAGCTCGCTAAAGTCGGACCAGATGTAGTAAGCTCCATCGGGATCGACACAGGAAAAACCGATTGAGCGCAGCGATTTCAAGAGCATCTTCCTTTTCTCGTCATAATCCTTCCGTAGCGTAGTATAGTAGGATTCAGGAAATGACAGGGCTTCCGCGCAGGCTATCTGAAGCGGATGTGGAGCTCCGACGGTCACAAAATCGTGAACCTTTTTGATCGCATTAGTTAGTTCGGCATTGGCGATGATATATCCGACTCGCCATCCGGTCACGCTGTATGTCTTCGAAAATCCGCTAATGGTAACTGTCCTGTCGCGCATAGAGGGTAAGCTTCCGATGCTGATGTGCTCTGCATCTCCGTAGAGGATATACTCGTAGATCTCATCAGTGAAGCAAATGGCGTCATAGTCATCGCAAAGATCTGCGATCAACTCGAGCTCCTTTCTCTTGAATACTTTTCCCGTCGGATTGAGCGGTGAGTTGAGAACCAGCCCTCGAGTATTTGAGTTAAATTCCTTTTTGAGCTCCTCCTCATTTAGAGCAAAATCATTCTCCTGATCAAGCTCGAAATATTTCGGTTTCGCCCCGGAGATTATTGCATCGGGAGCGTAATTTTCATAGTGCGGATCGAAGACTATGAGCTCCTCACCGGGATCGAGGATGGCTAGCTGAGAAGAAACCATCGCTTCCGTAGTACCACAAGTGACAACGATGTTCTTGTCCGGATCGGAATCGATATTGTTGTACTCTTTCGCCTTTTTTGCAATCGCCTGGCGAAGTACAGGCGCGCCCCAGGTGACTGAATACTGATTGTAATCTTGATCGATTGCCTTCGCGGCCGCGATCTTCAATTCATCGGGGCATGCAAAGTCTGGGAAACCTTGTGCAAGGTTTACCGCTCCGTGCTTCGTCGCAAGGCGCGTCATCTCCCGGATGACGGACTCTGTAAACTCTGCCGCTTTTTTTGAGACCTTCACGAAGACCGCGTCGGTTTCCGGCGTGCTTAAAACTTATTCCGACGGCCCTGCTGGCTGTGAGAACTAGAAAAACGGAGTTATTTCGATAGAATTGGCGATCTAGTGAAGCTGAATATCTCTTCGCTCTTCAGCGTGCAGGAATAACAGACAAAAATCGGGCGCGTAATTTTTCTCATCTGATCTCCCCTCATTACAAAAGCACAATCGTCCTCTGAAAGAGCCCTTCCACAGCCAGAACACTTTGCGTCCTGGGCTAAAAGAGCAGTCTCCATTTTTTGCTGCCTAAACGATGTTCATAGGATTGCGCCGGATATTAATTCAGTTAGAATCCATGATTCTGAAGACTGGTACGGAAAACTCGTCTTTTTTCCATGTCTTTTGCAATGGACGCAAGTTTAGTACCATTACTTCACAAGTGGCTTAAGCAAATGAGACGACAATCTTTTCAGATCCGCCGGTTTGAGTGTCAACGAAGACTCTCTCGTTTCAACTCCTGTTCATACTCCAATTCAACAGTTAGGCAGTGTACCGGGCTTTTACCTGAAAACTGGAAGCGTACCTAGACGAGTTTCTGCGTACGAATTCTCGGTAATTGCCCTATTTGCTTGCACCGTCATCCTGAGTGTTACTGATCTACTAACCACATCGATAGCTTTGAACTCTGGGTTGAGAGAAGGAAACATGATGCTTCTCGGTGTTGCATCGTTCTTCAGATTGACGTTCTTTGAGGCGATCGCGGCAACGAAGTTAGGGTTCATTTCGGGCACTGCTCTTCTCGCATTTCTCGGAATCAGGTCGGACATCCATGCGACGAGAAAAATTGTTTTTTCTTCACTGGCAGCGTTCGTAATTCTCCTACTTTTCGTGTCTTTGAATAATCTTGTAATGATAAACCTCTAGCCTTCGGCTCTTGCTGTAGTTCCACTATCGCTCAGCCGTCGACTTAGTTCTGGTGGAACGAGCATCACGATGAAAAAACATTATACTCTCCAATCCTTCCGCTTTTCGCTTCAATGATTTTCAATAACCTTCCTCCGATATCCAGCTTTCGAGGTGGTTGAAACTCGTGACAAATTGATGCGAGCATTTACTATATCGATAATGACGCAAACTGATAGTCGATCCTAATGACCTTACTCCGAATACATTTGGCTAATTGAGGGCTCGCTCATGAACAACATTGTTACGGACAAGGTACAGTTAGTGGCATTCTAGACACACTTTTCCACGACCTAGGGGGATATGTGAAACCAGATCGGAGGGGAAGCTCGTACGTGGTAAGAATTGCACACGCCTTCCGTCGAGGATTCCCCTCCACCAAAATCCGAATCCTATATTCATTGTGGCGTTTTTCGCGCATTTGTCAAGTTTCTTGTAGTACCTTACGGAGCTTCTTGGGAAACCAGAGCGTCTTGCCGCGTATTCTATCGTTAGACCCTCTTGCCAGCACTTTGCAATGATCTCGTTTCGTTTAAAATTGATCGGGGAATTCAATTTTTTTTCCTATGGGAATCTAATAGGACGACTGGGGTTTAAATCGAGATTTTCCTATTGCGGTGTAGAACTACGAAAGTAATCTCGTGAACGATAACAGTCTGCCTCAGGTACCACCTAATAAATTCGTGCTCGGCGTGACATTTTCGATGCACTTTGAAATCATAAGTTCATTGTGGAGGAGTAGCAAGTGACATACCACTTGCAGACTGTAGATCCTACACTTTCGCTGGGAAGTGTTATCCTAGAGTGGCGATACTAATTCAAAAACTAAGATAATACTAAATCTGACAAGCATCGTTCCCCTTTGGGACAGATTTCCGCTACGACCGAGGCGTCTAACCCTTTTCTGTTGACATTATGCGCGCACGCACATCCGCTTTTGATAAGATGCCAACAAAGACCTGCTGGAGAGTTATGATGAACCTTTGGACGTTTTATGCAATAACGCCTGCCCACCTTGTCCTGAAGATCAAGAAACACAAGCTACTCGTGCGCTGAAATCTGTTTGTCATTCGTCGCTCCCTCGCTAGCTCATCGTGAGAGTGTTAATCATGCAGCAGGTTATAGTTTCTACCGCATGCGCTGCACCTCGGCACCTCTGCACGTCTGCACCTCTGCACGTCTGCAGAGCTGCGCCTGCAGCAAATGGAGAGGGGCGGGGCATCCGGTGCGATAGTCGTTGGGAGAAGCTTCTCTAGCACCAGAGAGGCGTTCGCTGACACCGGCAATGAATTGTGTTGAAAGGTAATCTGGTCCACCTCTTAACGAGCGGGGATCGCAACCGAAACGGAGGGTCGACGCAACGAATGAGCACAGTCGGTGACGGGGTAACGAAAACGACAGGTTTCCTGTCTCCCAAACATGAATTTATAGATGACGCTTCAACGAAAATCTCGTTGCCTTCCAACGAAACGCGCCCACACTGGACGAAGAATCTGGTTGGGTGGACGCTTCTCCGTGCTATTTCAGATCGAAGGGAGACGCGATTCCGAGACGGGTTTTTGGCAATCATAAGGGTGCTGCATGTCCTACCACGTAAAGTAAAAGCGCCGCTTCCTCAATTCTCCCTCGGTTTCCTGTTTCCGAGAGCGGATCATTTTCGCGAAAGTTAGCAGCTCGCTATCGCTAATTTGGCGGAACATTTCTGGCGAGTTTACTTTTTGAAATGCAGGAAGTTTGTCTATAGTTACGTTATCGCCGAAGAACGAGTCGATTTTTATAGTGTCCGCGATTTTGCCGCTCTTTCCCAGCGCATACTCTTTCAACGCGCCCCTGATTATCGTTGTAAGATTGGTCTCGTTTCTTTTTGCAATTTGCTCCAGCGCCTCCAGAATTTCTCGGTCAGAGTCGCGGAAGTTTAATGGGAACGTGAACCTAGCTTTTACTTTTGTAGCTGTCGTCAATTCTTGTAAAATTCATCCCTACATGATCGCGCTCGAAGATAGTCCGGCAGGAATGTAATGCATGCAGCATTGCAGCATCGCAAATATTGTTGTGTCCTTGAGGGAATCAAACTTCAATATACAACCCCTTCTTCAAACTTCTACAAGAAGATTAGTGCGGGAAATGTACTTCGGCGCCCAAGCATACTTTTCTTTCTCGAGACGTTTCTTGCCCTTTTCGCAAATTCGCCATACTCCTATGGGGCAGCCGGAACTGCCAGCTGGCTCTGCCTCTCCCCGTAGGGCGAGATTTTTTTTTTGCAAATTTAATGGCACTATCGACCACATTCTTTTGGGAGAGGGGATAAAGTGCTACCAGATCACTTGATGACAATTCCTTGAAAAAATTCTCTTTGAGTTCTTTCAATACCGCATTGGTCCCTACGCCCGTGATGCTCGAGGTTCGCCCGAGACTTGCGAGGATCGCGACCTCTGCGCTCTTCTGGGTCGGATACTTCGCGTCACCGAGCGCATACTTTTTCTTATTGTTCTTTACCTTTACATCCGGAGATTCTACTCTTGATCTAAACTTGGTCTTTCTGCTTTCACTATGCTTTTCGCCGGAACTCGTTAGTTCTTCGGCTCTTTCTACTTTGTCTTGATATTGTAGATCCATTTAACCTCATTCAGATAAGAACCAACGGCACACAAGTGCTAGGAAATAAAAGATGTCGTCTAATAGTTTGGACGGATGGTAGAAAATAGATGATAACACCAGTGAATAATTGGAAGCTCCTACTAGTGTAAATGAAGAAGTTCCGGTAGCTCTAGCTTCGCAGAGAAAGATAGATCTCCGAGCAGCGTGATTTTAAGGAACGAACTACTTTTTCAGACGATAGATCTTAGTTTTACCTGACCATAGCCCGCCGAATAATCGTACTCGACATGGTACAGCTCGGATGGAGGTTTCAACGATCGCATTACCAGCGTCCGATCCAGTTCCTCCAATTTCAGATGAAGATCGCAAGTGTTGTTTAGATCTCTGATTAAGCTAGATCCGAACTTTACAGAGTAAATTGCGAGATCTCCGTTACGTCTGACGAATTCAGTCATGTTTATGCCAAGAGGATCGAGCATCTCTTGACCGACGGAAGTCCGCACCGTGTCCATTCCAACGAAGAATATGCAAGGCCTGTTCTCTTCTCCCTTGATCTCGTGGATTGCGGTCTTGACTCGCTCTGAGGTTTCTTTAATGGATATAGGATCGAGTTTGACAAAACATTCGTCGCTTGCCCCACCAATGTTATACTGGGCAATGCGGAGACTTTTTCTCAAAGTTTCTTCCGGGAAGTAGGGGAGTAGATTTTCCTTTATCGCTTGGGCGGGTCTGTTACCGGCGGGGAGTATGAACATTGCGCATCCATTCGCGATAAAATTCAGTTCAGAAGACATGACCAGAGGAACGTGCCAGGTCGCTCCGATTCTATTGTCCATCTCGATGATGATGTTCGAACCCTTTCTATAGCCACCGCTCAGAAACTCGTCCATGTCTTTGCTTCCTGACGAATACCTGAATCTGGAATTTGGAATCGGCGTGAACTTTGTGGTTGGATACTCTCCTACAAATTTCACCGTTGTCGGATCGAAAATTGTAACCCTTCCGCCTTCCAGAGTGTAAAGCGAAGATCTGTGCGGAATTCTCGTCCCTCTTAGTTTCTTCCAGACCAGCCGCCTAACTCTCATTCCCTCCATCGTGTCGTCCTCGAGCTTTACCACGGCGTCCACAAAGTAGTCCGAGGCGGTCAGCCTTTCTTCCTCACTTACGAAGATCAGCTTTACGTTGTTTGCTTCCGAGATTACCAGGAGTGACTGTTCTGTCTTCATTCTCTCCGTTGCGTCAAGCTTGTTAACAATAGAGTCCCAGGAGTCTAGAACAATCAGAAGCTCTCCGTTGGAGCTTTCTTTTGGTCTTCCCAGTATCGAAATCAAAACGTCTTCTATGGAAGCGAGCCGGTAATCTTCAAACTTGATGCTCTTTGGCTTTTCTCCACCCTCGCTCATCGAGACCGAACTAACGAGCCCGCGCCTCGCAAGCTCGCGTAGCTGAGGATTTTGCTCCATCAGCATGTCGCGAGAAACTCTGGACGAAACATAGACCCCGGAGCCAAAGCCTCCCAAAAGCTCGAGTGCGAGCGTTGTCTTCCCGGTCCCTGGCTCTCCTTTGATCAAAAGAGTTCTGATTTTCGAGCTAAGGAGCGACTTTAACAAAATGTTCTGTGAGACAAAACTGTCATCCGCGGTTGTTTCTTGTGCTCGCATTTCCATTTACAATTTTCACTTTTCTTTTGATTTATTTCGAAAGCCCAACTGGAACGGAAGGTCGCCCTGCCCGAATGAAGAGTCTCATTTTCTCCGCTTCCTTATGTGTGCAAGAATTACCGAGCGTCAAATTTTCGATATAACAATTAAGGGCTACAGATCCGGGTTTCAAATTTCGAGCGGGAAGAATCCTTCGTTTTCGCTGAGTCAATTAACAATAAAATAGACATCTTTTTGCAAGTGAAAACACTATGTTCAGGATGAAAGAGAAACTTGAAGCAGAGTATTCAGCTTTCAACAATGAAAATTGAGAGAACGAGTTCGATCATAATTTGCCAGAAATAGAAGAAAAGAACCGCTGTCCCTGGTCACTTTTCGATCCTCTTTTGACCAAGTACCACGACACAGAGTGGGGAGTTCCAGCTCATCGTGACAACTCTCTCTTTGAATTTCTCACCCTCGAGGGTGCTCAAGCTGGATTGAGCTGGCTTACGGTCCTCAAGAAAAGAGACAATTACCGAATGGCCTTCGCCGGCTTCGATCCAAGCAAAGTTTCACGCTATACTGAAAGCAGGATCAGATCGTTGAAGCAGGATCAAAGCATAATCAGAAATGAGTTGAAGATAAGATCGACAGTTCAGAACGCGAAAAGCATTCTTGCCATAAGCAAAGAACATGGTAGCTTCAACAATTACATCTGGAATTTCGTCGGTGGTAAGCCAGTGAGAAATTCATGGAAATCTCAGACCCAGATGCCTGCAAAGTCCGTCATTTCAGACGCAATGAGCAAAGACCTTAAGAAAAATGGATTCAGTTTTGTCGGATCCACAATCTGTTACTCCTTCATGCAGGCCGTCGGCATGGTAAACGACCACATTGAATCCTGTTTTCGTACTGACGAACTGTAGTATGTTTTCGTACATGTTGTGGTTTCGGCAATATCCTATAGAACATTGAACGAAAAAAGTAGGACAGCCAACCAAAAACGTATGATTAAACCAACCCTTGACCTCTGCTATAATCAGATTACTTTTGCAAACGCAGCAAGACCAGCAGCAACTTTTGAAAATTAGATCGACTTCTGGCCTATCTTTAGATTTCCCGGCTTTTACTTTTGGAGATTGGGGGAGACAGCCTCTGATGCCCCTCCCTTCCCTTCCTCGAAGGAGGACCAGTCCGAGGCGTTCAGTTCGCTCGCAAATGGAGATCGAAGCATCAATTCTGGAATCCTGCAGATCCGCGAACGTTCAGCACTGGGTAATGGTGAAGGCTCGATTGGGTTACGATACGTTCTGGAAACACATGAATTACTTACTTTCCTCCGGTCTAATGGATGAGCGAAACGAGGGCAGCCGCACTCTTTACCAGACAAGCGCAAAAGGACTGGAGCTGCTCGAAAAACTATCCGGAATTGAAAATTTCGTAAGCGGTCTTTAGAAACTCAGTTTCATCCGCAAATCCATCAATGCCGAAATAAGGGATCCGAGCTCCGGCGATTAATGCTCGCTTAGAGAAAATATGCTACACAGCCGAATCGTTGTAAGTGAGGATGCGTCTACCTTTTCTCCCATCATCAAGAATTTCATTTTCGGCAGTTTGCGGAGATAGTTTCGGCATTGTGTTGAGAAATCGGGGTTCAGCCAGAATCGTAGACGATATCTACGGAGTCTTGACATCGCATGAGGCGAGAGAAGTACAGGAAGAGATTCGCGTTTTCCAGGATAATCTTGTTTCCGACTTTGAAATGTGTCTGAGATGAATCTACCAAGCGCTTATCCATATCTGAGCATATCTACTAGTGGACTTTTATCTCACCGCCTAAAAATCTAGGATCCTAAGTGGAGCATCAACAAACTGGATCACAGATTCACTTTTCGGCTTCTGTCGCTTAATGCATAATCGATTTAATTTGCAGAGAAACTTTGCTTGATTCAAGGAAATCTAAAATTGTCATCTGATACATCTTATGATGCAGATACCGTAGCAAGAATGGACGAAATGGCAGAGAACGAAAAGATCGCAGCAATAATGCGAGCTGCAAGGCCGCAGGTCTCCGTCATCGGAGTCGGCGGAGCAGGCTGCAACATTGTTTCGTGGGTCAAGGAGAAAAAAGGTGGAATCTCGGGAGCAAAACTGATCGCTGCAAACACTGATGCAACTCACTTGAGCATCGTCAAAGCAGACAGGAGAATCCTGCTCGGCGAGAAGACAACCCGCGGAATGGGAGCTGGTGGTTATGCAGAGAGAGGCGCAGAAGCAGCTCGCGAATCAATCGAGCAGATCAAGAAAGATACCACTGGTTCTAACATAGTTTACGTTGCAACTGGACTTGGAGGAGGAACCGGAACAGGAGCTTCGTGGGTCATCGCAAGCGCGCTGCGACCGTTCGGTGCTCTAATGATCGGAGTCGTTACTCTTCCGTTCGCAGTTGAAAGATTCAGATTCCAGAGCGCGAAGGATGGACTACAAAAATTGAAGAGCTACTGCGACACAGTCGTTGTTATTGACAACAACCGCCTCGCCAAAGTAGCTGGTGACCTTCCATTGAAGGAAGCACTCGGCGTTGCAAACGAGCTCGTCGGTGAATTCGTGAAAGGAATTACCGAGACAATCACGACAGCCAGTTTGATCAACATCGACTTTGCTGACTTGAGAGCAATCATGGAGAAGCGTGGAATTGCAGCGATCGGAGTAGGTGAAGCTTCCGGCGATTCAAGAGTAGAGCGCGCGGTCCAGATGGCACTCGATGCGCAGCTGTTGGACATCAAAGACTCGACGAAAGCTTTCGGAGTCCTGATCCACGTTTCAGGTGGTGACGACATCACACTGGATGAAGTTACCCAGGCTGGAGAGATGATCACGAGATCACTTCCAGCAAAGGCACGCGTTGTCTGGGGAGCAAGAGTTGATGCATCACTGCAGGGCAAGGTAAGGGTCATGGTCGTTCTCACCGGAGTCGAGAGCACTTTCGCAACTGAAAAGAGCGGCTCAATCTCCAGGATGATTCGATCAAGATCTTAGATCGGAAAAGAGAGAATCCAGGGGACGTCCTCGCGGACGCTCTCCACATTCTTTGTTTTTCATAATGATCCGCGTCGCCCGTTTTCGATTCTCTTCGATAGAGTCGATTCTGCTAGAAAAAAAGAGATGTTTTAGATTTCCAAATGCTTGAGGAGAACAAAGAGGAAAACGGGATGGCGCCATCATCTGCACGTTCACCGGCATGGGAGAGAATCGAGTCCTGGCTCGAGTCTGAAGGGATTTCCTTTGAAACGATTAGTGACTTTAACTCAAACTTCCATATCGCCGCGAACATGAAAAACGTGCAGGTTCACGTTAGCGAGCCGAAGGTCAGGCGCGGTGTACTTGCAGTTCAGGCGGTAGTATCGCTGGACGACCAGCAGGTCTGGAAGGCAGAAAAGATCAGCAAGGTGGATCTGCATACGATCTTCATTTCGCTGTTCGAGAAACTGGATCGCACGGAATACCACTTTATGATGCAGGAGGATTTCTTCTCCAAAAGCTGGCTTCGCATACAGCGGACGCTTTACATCGAGGATCTTACCAGGACCAGACTTCTCTCGGAAATGAAGAATCTTAACTTAAAATTTGTTAACGTGAGCTACGAGTTGAATGAGGCGCTTGATAATGCTCTGAAATCAGGGCAGAAAGAAGAAACGATCTACTCATAGACGCTCCGTTAATTGAAACTAGTTTGTGCTCAAATAGAGGCCCACCCTGAATTCTTTGCAAAAACGATCCAAGTGTTATGTACTTACGCCTTTAGGAAAAAAATCGAAGCAAGTATGATCGGGGAGCTATGCACGTGCCACACGTCAAATGCTAGGGCGCGTTAAATCCCAATGGAGGAAGTATTAGAAAAGTCGAGCCAGTACAGAGATTGGGATAGACTCCGCCGCACAAAGTTCCATCTGTCAAATCTATTTGAACTGGGAATTGATTTGAAGGAGCAGAGATTAGTATGCTGAAGTAGGCACGTTCGCCCGGCGTCAATCCGGTTCCAATAGTGCCAGTCTGCGGGGTTGAGGTCGCTGCAGAAGAAGATGAAGCATTAGTAACTATGGATGGGTTTGGTCCTATCACGCCAGAAAAGAGACCGGCGTTTCCTGGTTGACCTCCTCCGCTGTAGAGAACAGATAGCGTTAGGTTGTAGTTGTATCCGCTACCGAATTGAGTACTTTGGCTACTAACCATGGTGAAATCGACAACTGCGACGTTAAAGTTGCCTGCTTCCACACTATCAATAGCTATGCTATACTTTGATGGAACCGATGTCAGTGTTACAGTTGCCTGAAGGCTGGTGCTACTCCTTGAGGCAGAAATAACACTTTGCGATATGGAAACTGAAAATCCGGACGTGGTTGTTACTTGCGAGGATGTGCTAGTCAATGAGACAAGAGGAAGCGAATATAACGTCACTACAACGATTATCGCTATCAATGCGACGACGCCGATGACGATCGCTAACAAAATCGTTTTGGACCTGCGCCCGAAGAATCTACTTGGTGTATTCGAGGGTGAAGAAGGAAGAGAATATGAAGCAGCTTGTTCCTTTGGGTTCCCGTCGTTGTTGACACTTAATGGCTCGCCACAGCTCGAACAAAACAAACTGGCTCCATCATTAGCTTCGCCACATGTTGGACACTGAATGGTCGCTTTAGCTCAACCTTTGACTTTTGCTTCGAAGAACTGGATTAATAAGCGAAAAAAGCTTGAGTCTCCGTGACCCGCTAAAAGGACTCCGCACCTCCGGCGACGGCAAAGATGGAGCTAGAGGTAACAACAGTCGAGAAGCACAACCTGATAAAAAGTGTTGAGAATCTGAAAATGCAGAGAAATCAGCTACTAGAGATTTAGCTAAGCAAGATAATTCCCTCTCAGTTCTCACACGATTGGCGGAGGCTAAAACGCGGCAGGTGCTGAGCCAAACTGACTGGCGAAAGTTAATCGCGGTTTTTCTCCAAAAATGGTTCTATGAAACAATTTGACAGTTTCGAGACTCATTCTAATCTGAAAGGTTTTCACTCTATAATTTCACATCGTATCTTTCTGCAAGAAATTCTCTGGTTGTGGACAATTTTTCAATTCTTTTCACAACTTAGAGCTTAATGAGCGTGAATAGACGTAAATAATTCGCCCCACGTAATCTCGGACTAATCGGTCTGAATATAGTTGATATCACTAATTACGTCCCGACGAAAAATGCTTGTTGCCCTAACTGTAGCAGCGCTGTTTTCTAGCTCAATGTTCGTTTCTGCGATGTTACTTACGCCATCATTTGGATTCTCAAATGGCCCATTTTCCACTTCCTCCCCCAAAGTTATTCTTCGTCCTTTTCAGACCGCTCCTGGCAAAAATGTGAAAGTAACCGGCATCAACTTTACGCCAAATTCTGCGATCACAATATCATTCGCTGGTGGAAGTATCGGGAGCACTCAATCTAACTCCACGGGAGGCTTTTCCACTCTCTTTGCAGTCCCAATTAGCATTCAAAACGGTCTATATCCGGTTGGCGCTACTGACGCTCTTGGAGTAACAGCACTAGCTGCGTTGAATGTCACGCTTTCTCCGAAGATAGCACTTACCGCAACCAGTCATATTGTGGGAGGATCTGTCTCGATCAGCGGTAGTGGATTCCCGCCGACTTCAAGCGTCCAAGTCTACTTTGGGTCGTTCCTTGAAACAATAACTAGCACCAATGCCACGGGCGGTTTTTCTACGTCCTTCAAAGTCCCAGTAGTACCGAATTCAATTTACATTGTTGAAGCGATCTCAGGAGCTTATTTTAGTACGAAGAGTTTTCCTGTTTCGGCGCACTTGACCGCGACACCTTCAAGTCCGGTCCCTGTGGGATCTACGATTACAGTTTCTGGTACTGGGTTCTCGGCAAACACTCAGGTTTCTTTTAACATGGGAAGCATTATGATAAGTACAAAGGCAACGACTTTGGCGGATGGTACATTCTCGATTGGAATTATAGTTCCTAACGTACCAAAAGGACAACACATTTTGGCTGCATCAGATCAGAGCTATAATACAGCCCAAGTCCGAGTCTCGGTTTCAAACTAGAATGAGAATAACGTATTTAGTTTTCCAGCCAAGGGCCAGTTCATTTCTTGTGAATTCTGCGGTTCACGAATGATTGCCGATGGGTGCTCTCGCGCTATTGCCCGACGCCCCCCTCGTGGTGCATCCTTGCTCCTTCTCCTTCGCCAAGAAGAAACAGGATCAAAACACAGAGACTCAGCCCCCCGTTAGATCAAATGTGTACGCTGTCTCCACACAGCTTAGTTACGCCTGGAAACGCTCAGAATTGGAAACGATAAACGAATTTCATCGAGCCCATGGATGGGGAATTTTTCAAACCTCAGTTCATGATCGGATTATCTACTCTGGCCTAAAATAAATCCCGCACGATAAACAAAATCTGACCTCTAATCATTTGATAACAAATCCTATGATTCTGTTGCAAAGTACACCTGATTATTGAGAGAAGATGTCACATTCACCCATGCAATAACGGCTGTATTCCCAAACGAAGCAATTGATTGCGTTGCGATATCACTTTCTGCCAAGGATTGGCCCAAAGATATTGGAGCTGACCAAGTTGTTCCATTGTTAGTACTTTCAGAAACAACCGACACCCAAGTACTAGTCGATAAGGTGCCTGTCTTTTGATACCAAGCTATGAAAGCATGATTATCAGAAACTGCTACGTTTACTGGCCAAGAATTATCTCGTCCGGCAACTCCTATTGCCACTGGTGCATTCCAGGTGACTCCAGAGTTGTTTGATACGGCCACATACTCTTGTGAATTTGCGGATCCGGGAAAAGTCCTATATGCAATGTATTCATTTGTCCCAGATATTGCCGTCATTGGCGACCATGCATCCGGAGTAGCTGTTGATATCGATTTCTTTGTAAATGATATGCCTGAATTTGTTGATACTTCCGCATTGACTACACTATTATTTCCTTTTGTTTCCCATGCCACTAATACACTTGATCCTGAAGCAGAAACCCATGGTTCTGCACCACCAGAAGCCGAAACATGCGTCCAAGTTGCTCCGTTATCGTGCGTCACTGCAATCGCGGTTGTTGATCTTGACGATGTATCAGCAATCGCGTAAGCACTAGATCCGTAAGCTGCTATCTGTGGTTCAGGCCCCGAGGCATATTGCAAAGGCGTAGTCCATGATAACCCGTTATTAGTCGAAGAAACTACACAAGAATGCGTACCACAGTTATAAGCAATGTACACATCGTTTCCGTAAGATGCAATCGTTGGAGTTATGCTAGCTTGACTCTGATTGTTATCCACAATTATCGGCGTAGAGAATGTTGCCCCATCATCAGAACTAGCCGTAAAATAAATCTGTTGTACACTGTTTAGAGACTGTGACCAAGTAATATACACAAAGCTTCCATTCACTGACATTAACGGAAAATCTGCCGTTCCACCTTTCAAACTAACTCGAATCACTGATCCAAAAGTGATCCCGCCATCAATGCTGTGTCTGAACATAATTCCGTGACTTGCCTCACTCCAAGCCACATAAATATTGTAACCCGCACTCTGAACATTTGGAAATGTAGCATTATTCGCATCGTTGCTCAAATTCACTCCATTTGCAGAGGAAAACCCTGTTACATTATTGGAAAGCATGCCAACTAAAAGTAAAACTACGGCTGCTCCCATCATTCCTTTTACTAAACTTTGATTCACGTCCACCACTCTAATTTTTTATTCGATAACTTCTCTAAGAGAATCTCTTCTCTCAATCTCAAATATCTTTTCATCTATGACTATTTTCGCAAACACCCCGAAGAGAATTCTCTCAAGATCGGCTTACATCAAAGGACAGTTCAAACTTATCTGTTAATTCTCTGAAGGGAGGGAAAAATCAGAGTCGGCTTTTAATTCTCTCACTTTACGACTGGCTAATCACGTTATCAAGTACTTTTTCTCTAAGGAAAAAATGAGGTTCAAAATCGCGTTCCTGAAATGTAAATATTTGCAAATAATCCAAATTGGCGAGTTAGGCAGAAAGGAATGTATCTCCCATTGTCTTCGGCTCTCCTACATTGTGTCTCTTGAGAATCGACCTGAATAGTCTCCATTGCTCCTCGGCTAAGGTGAGCGATTGTGACCCGTTTCTCTGTCACAGTTCGGCATGGCCGGCTATCCTATGGCACTACTAGTCACCTAGAAGTTTCAAGCTGTCGTAGACCACACCCTAAATGCCTTTGATTGTTTTTCCGTTTGAACCTCTTCTTTCACGCGAACTTCGAGTAACGCGAACCATTCGCTCCCAAACACTGTAATAGTGGGCCTTCTCGTTCCCTGATTATTTTCGAGCGGCCGCGTCTGACAGTGCTCAGACATAAGCAAAATCCTCGTATTCCTTTTGAGCACCTTGGATAAAAATATCAAAAACTAACTTTTGTCGTTAATTTGATTAGAGGAGAGCCCTGGTGACATACCATTGAGAAAAGTGAAGACGTGTAACGGGCTTAGTTCTCTTGCATAACTGTCAAGTAAAGTAGCACTAGATCATTCCATTCATCCCCGACAGCAATAGTGTATGTTCCAACAGGAAACTTCTGAATAATCCAGCAATTCGCCTCGGTGTTATAGATCGTAGTCCCATTGTAATATGGGCAATTGTGTGCTGGGATTAAGTAACCATAGATTGGCATGAAAGTATCGGTTCCGCTATTCGATAGTTTCGTCGAATTTGCTAGAAAAGTGAAAGACGGTGCGCTCGACGCTATTGGACATCCTGTTCCCATGTTTGGTTGCCAAAGGTTGAGCGGTGTGGCTTGAGAAATATTTGCTTTTGTGTAAACTCCTAGATACAATGAAGGGATCACTAAACCTCCGCAAGGCGGAGTCTCGTAAGGCATTGCATATTTCCAAATCGAATTCAGTGTAATATTTTTGGAAGTGGGATTTGCAAAATAATATTCAATATTTAGGCCTTGTCCCGATCTTATTGTCGAGTCATTAGTTCTCAACACAAGTTGAAGCGATGAATTCCGATTGCCAGTCTCGGCAGCTGTGGATGAATTCTTCAGAATAATGGGTGTCGAGTAGGTTGTCGAAACCGCAGCGATTGAAGCTGAAGATGTAGAATATTCGACATAAAAACCAGCAACAGCTGCAATCCCAATTACCAGTATGACGGATGCTATGGCAACGCTGGAGATTGCAGATCGAGTGCGGAATAGCATGGGATGATCCCTCGACTTTAACCTGATCCCAACTATTTTTACTATCTGTTTGAATCGGATCAAAGCATCGAAATATGGTGTCGATCAGACGATCCTTCTTTCTTTTCGAGGTGGTTTGTCGAATAGGCCACTCCTTAATTATTGGGGGAAACCAAGTCTCGCCAATAGCTTTTGGGAAATAATGATCGAGGTAATTCATGATATTCCCCTTCGATTCGGCGAAGAAAGATATCATTTTCTGCGATTTTCAACATATACCTCACCTGCAATATGCTCGGAAATGGATATGTCTCACTTTTCGATATAGCACGTTAAATAAAGTCAGAACTTGAAAGCAACGTAACCATGATCGTATCTCAAAACCGGAAGCTGAATCGGCCAATTGTGTTTTCTTTGACCGCTCTTCTAGCTGCTCTTTTCCTTTTCACTTCTGTGCCATCTTTTGTATTCGCAGCGACGCCAACGTTTAGCACCCCCATAAACCTCAGCAATGATACTGCAAAGGCAAGCTCTCCTAACGTGTTCAATGTTGGAACACACGTGTATGTTGTGTGGTCTGAGGGGGGTGGAGGCGTTAGATTTAGAGCAAGCCCAGATGGAGGTGTAACTTGGAGTCCGCCAACTACATCTAGAGCCCTAAAAATTTCAACCGGACTTGGAACTGGACCACTGATTTCGGCAAATGGTTCGAACGTTTATGTGGTATGGAGCCAAAAAGTCAGTACAGTTTCGCAGGCATTTATTGCGACGAGCACTAATTTTGGACTTAGTTTCAATGCGCCAGTACAAATAACGCACACGGTGGGCGGGGGCAATACCGTTGTTGTTGCTAGCTGGGGATCGAACGTCTACGTAGCTTACGACGATCCGTCAACCTCTTTCTCGTATGTCGTGTCTAGCAACAATGCTGGGGCTACTTGGTCAGCCCCGTTTGCGTTTGGTGACTTCCATGAGCCACAGCTCGCTGCTTGGATGAGTAATGCTTACGTTTCTTCCAATCAGGGTCTCGCGACCACTCACAACAATGGTGGCACATGGGTCAATGATTCAGTTCCACCATTCCAGAAACTCCACCCTCCACTCCCGACAACTCAATCAGAGTCTTGGATAGCTGCATGGGGAAACAACGTTTACCAATTCTATGAGACAAAGGGGACCAATTCTCAGGTCAACTATACAGTCAGTACCGACTGGGGCAATACATGGAGTAGTGAAGCAACTCTGAGCAAGACACTGCCAGATTCGTGGGCCCCGATGATAGGTGCATACTTTAACGACGTCTGGGTGGCAGATCATACGTTTCCAGGCGGATCAAAATCGCAGGTTTACGTCTACACATCTACGAACAGTGGAACCACTTTCAGTAGTCCTGTCTCTCTCAGCGGCTCAGGTCATGATACAAGCTTCCCGTTTAACGTTGCCTCTTCTGACGGAGTGAATGTTTTCGTCGCTTGGGCACAGCAATCGAGCTCCAACACATGGGTCTTCAGAGTAGCCTACAGCGGTGACAGTGGAACCACTTGGACCCCGGCCCCAGGAATAAACGTGTCGAATAATCCAAGTGGAACCTCAGCTAGCACCAATAGCGACCTAGCCAATGGAGCTATAGCTTCATTCGGAACTCACTGCTACGCGGTCTACCAGTTCATCACCGGCACGACAAACCAAGTTTACTTCAGTGCTTCGTAGGGAGGAAGGGGAAACCTTTCCCTTTTTTTCTACGTGAGATCTGGTCAATCGTTCGATATCAAAACGGGATATTTCTTTCTCTTCCTTTTTGAAGGACAGTCCGAGGAATAGTTCTAGGTCATAGATTTCTTTTCCGTCTATTTGAGCTTCTTTCTCAGATCTAAACTGGAAAAAGCTCGTGAGAAAATGGTTCTGTCAGCTATTAGGTCGTTTTCCTTAATTTTCTCACCGTCAACTCTCGGTTGCAATTTGATCGGATTTGCGCAAAGTTTTTTCATTGTTTTTTCGGTTGTTAATGATACTTCCCCGATCAAGGACTTTGTATCAATCGAACAGTTTTCTCGAAATGTCACGATTGAGGATAAGGTTACTTACGATTCGAGGGCTCGTTTTTTGATTACAAAGATAAATTCTCGACCTCTGCCTTCAATTGCATATTACGAGCTACAGGAGGAGTAAGAGGTCGAGGACTACCTGATTGTTAAAAAATTCCGCTTTAACTTGTGCAGATGGCAAACATAACGTAACTCCGTGATAAGTGAGATCAAAAGGAGCTGATCTTGCTCGTTTTGCATCTAAATCATCCCCTTTATTACTACTCAGATGAATTGGTAGGATTGATTATCCTCGTTCCAGCTAAGAATTCTGCCATGCTGTTATCTAGCTCTTAATGCGTTTAAAACGACAGAAGCGCCTATCACTTCTTGCCACTGCAACTCCCACAGTGGTCGTTGCTAAAGCCGGGGCATCATTTATTCCGTCCCCCATCATGACAGTCGTTTTGTATTTTCCGGATAGTCTGCGGATGATCTCAACCTTCCGCTCCGGCAGCAGATTTGCTTCTACGTTACTGATGCCAGCTTGTCTCGCAATTGAAAGGACGTTTTCTATATTGTCTCGAGTTAGAAGAACTGTCTCGATGACTCTGAGAGATAAGCCGGTTTATCATCTCTGGTACGCCTAAACGGATTTGATAACTGAAATAGAAGATTCCCGCAACCTTGCCGTTTATTGAGATGTACGCGGACAAACGGCCCTTTGCGAGTGTGCCTGTCACCTTACCCATGAAGAGCAATTGATCAGGGCAAAGCCATACTTAACGCCTGGAAGGAAGTGCTGGTAGACATGGAAATGGAGATAGTGCATGGAGCCGGCGGGTTCCGCGGTCAGACTCACGGTCGCTTTGTCGGTACCGCCGATGAATAAAGGCGAATTCTTCCGTTTGATCCACGATTCTTGTGGTATTTCCCCGTATGAGTTGAAAAAATACTACTCGCCAACCGGGAGCCCAAAAGAGTGCACCCACGCGAGGCTGAATCTTGCCAGAATCATCTGGCTAGGCGATAATGGAGATGTCGAGGTCCTATGAGCTTCCTTGAAGATTCCAGACTGCGCGCGCGCTCGGAGAGCAATTGATCTGCCATGCGATAACTCCGTTCGGTTCGCTATGCTAGAAAGAGGATGTCGAACGCGAGGAAGAATAAAGCCCGGAAAAAGTAGCTCTATACTAAGGGGCCATTTGTGGTGCGCGTGAGGTTTTTTACGAGGGAATTTTGGTAGCGCACGCAATGGTCGAGTGAGGTCAAGCGTGCACTCTGTCCGTTTGCACCACAGTGCGATAAAGTTGCACTCTTTTTTGGAAAATCTCACGCGCATGCGGTGCGTGAGGTGCGTGATGTTACAAATAGGTGAGTGCACCCTTCACCATAGTGGATGCCAGTCAACGATTCTAGTGACAAATTAGGTAACGATATCCGTGCCGCTCAAATTCGTATCGCAGAATAGCATGGACAGCCACCACCGCCAGAACCACAACCATTAGAAACAGAACCAACGGCCGAAATCTCCGACCAAGCCGACCAGGACGACGCGGGAGAAATTGTGGAAACGGCACTGGAAGGCGAAGAGGGGCACCTTACTATCGCAAATCAATGAGAGTTTGACGAATCCATTAAATTACTATTTCACGCACGCGTGGGGTTGCACCAGGGGCCTCGATAGTTGAAGGAATTACTGCGTGAAAAAGAAGTAACTCGGTCTTCTGGTGCGTTGAGTAATGTGAGCATGAAAGTTACAAGAAAGGATTTCACAGAAGAAAAATTCAGAAGACCAGCTTTCAGAATATTTGAACTTGAAAAGGGTACAAAGTAGGCTACGGAGGTTGTGTTGAAACAGTGGTTGTCCAATGTCGGTTTTGGACAGTACACAATGACATAACCCATCGTGTGCTTGAGATCGAAAACGTGTTGAATGATGTGAATCGAGCACCCTCCCTTAACGTAAAACATGTGGCCGCACAGAATAAGGGCGAGAGGGATCTGAGCAAAAACCGTTCGCTAAATTAATGAGAACTTTAGTAAAGACGTAATGGGATAATCAGAAATGAAAAAGGAGGGGAAGCCTCCCTAGAAAAAATGGGGGAGGGAAATTTCCGACAATTTTGTGCCTAAGTGCCGCCGACAGCGTAGGGCTCGGGTGCACCGTTGCTTTGTGCGTTATAGAAGTACCCTGAGAATGGAGTTGGCAGATACGGGAAGGATGTCAGGAATGGTGCAGCCGGTTCGTTCACACCATCGCCTAGCAAGCCCGCGGCAGCAGGCGGAGTGAATTTTGAATTGATCAATGGGTAGATCAATCCCGCTCCAACTTGGAGATAGATGTCTATGACATCGTCCTGTGGTCTTCGACCATTCGGAAAGCCTGCGATGTCAGGAGGGCCTGTTGGAAAGTTGTTGACGATACCAAGGCGGTTTGGAGTGGAGGTGGGCGCAACTGCCATGTTCAGGCGCAGCATGTCTGCAACCGTTGGACCCGTGTAGTTTTGGAACACGGTGAGAACTGATGCCGGAAGACCAGTCAGCAGGACAGCTTCTAGGTCTGACCTAGGATTCATGGGGCCGTTTGGTACTCCAGTAGTTGCGGTCTGAGCTGGCAGCGCTGTTGGATACAGAACTGGCATCAATGCAGCGACCTGGAAGTTGAGATAGTACTGCAGGAATTGTTTGTCATTGTGCGGCTGTTGGCTGTTCCAGTAATCTTTCTGCCCAAGTGGGATGAAGATCTCGTTGATCAGCGGATTGCCCAGTCTGGATACCTGCTTCCACGGACCGACGTGTGATGGAGCGCCGCCTTGAGGGTGCTTTACTGAGACTTCCTGTCTGCTTGAGGCCGACCAGACGCCGATGACTGATTTTTGGTCCAAGACGTTTGTCGGGTTCGAGCCGTCCGAGGTAAGCAGCCTCTTTGAGATCTGGAGCGCGATCGAATGTACGTTGATGTTGACTGTGGTGTCAACGCCCTGGGTAAAGTCCATGTTCGGTCCCGGAATTGAGCTCAAGCTCTGGAAAGGCCGAAGCGTCAGGAGATCGAAGATAGAACCTAGATCAACGGCAAAACCCTCCCCTCTTTGACCCGCAAAGACCAAGGATCCGTCGCTCAGAGTGTTTATTGCATCATTTGCAAGCGCGGTATAGTTGGGCGTAGATCTCGGGCCGATGTTTACCGGTGGACTAGGTAGGTTGCTGCCGAGAACGTGGGTTCCTGATTTGTCAATTCTTGTTACTGTGTAGGTCTGTCTTACGTTCCAGTTCGAGTCTGTTAGAGAGCCGATCGGACCAAGGTTGTAGAGAAAAGTACTCGAGTTGACAACGGTTGTATTGAACCTAAAGTTGTACGTAATGTCAGCAAGTGCATCAGCATCGTTGTCGATGTAGATCGAGTAGACAACGTCGTCGCCGAAGGAGAAGAAGTTCGGACCTCCTGGTGGCAGCTGGAGTGGAATGAAATTTGTGATCAGGGTGACTGTGTCAGATTTGTCCGGACTAACAAACGCGTAAAGATCAGTATTGTCTGCGACCGGGTCAGTTGAAATTCCCGGAGCTTCTCTGTGAGATGTCATTTTCTCTTATCGCACCCCATCTTACTGAATCTTTGCCGCGATGCGCGACGAAATCTCTTTTGCAAGTGTAGAGTCCTGCATTGCTATCTTGCTCTCACCACGATAGACATCAACTGCATCGCCTTGGACGACCAAAATCAATGGATCGGTCGACGCGGCAGCCGATGAAACCGAGCTCGCTGTCTCTGCCTTTTTTGCTGAGGAAGAGGCTTTCATGGCGGAAGCGGATGCTGCAATCTTTGGTATCATGCTGGCACCAGCTGCGATGGCGGCAACCGTTGCTCCAGCGACTGCTGAAACTTTTAGGAAGGATCTTCTTGAAGGCTCCTCGTTAGTAACCCTCTGGTCTCCTTGATCTTCGGACATGGAATCGGCAAAGCATTGCAGTACTATATATCGTAATGCCAGAATCTAGCCCAAAAAATTTGGACAGTTTTTCCTCTTCTGTATCAATTTTGAAAAATAATCTAATGAAAATACACGGAATTAACATGCAGATTTGTGATTTGGGAAAACGCCTAAATACAAAACTGCCTCCTGAGGCTTTTCATGGGCTTCGACGATCCTGTAGTAATAATATTGATTCTAGGTGTAGCGGTACTGTTGTTTGGTGCTGGTCGCATTCCAGCTTTTGCCAGATCCCTTGGTCAGGCAAGAAAAGAATTTGAGAAAGCAACGAAAGGGAGTTTTGAAGAATCTCCAAAAATTCCGACAGTTGCAGCAGCAACAGAAAAAACAATAGGTGGAACTGAAGATCCTCTAATTGAGGCTGCAGAGAAAGAGGGGATTGACACTCACGGTAAAACAAAACAGGAAATTGCGTCTGCACTTTCCTGGAAATTAAGCAAAGTCAGAGAGTAAAGAAAAATACTCTCTGTTATTTTTCTAATTCTTTAGCTCAAGAATTTCTAAGATTGGATCTGCGTTTTCCCCGAGCAATCCGATCCTTTCTAGAGCATAAGGTACTGTTAGCCTTTCGTCAGATGCGTTTTGCGAATCTCCGGCTGATTTCATTTCCAATATAATTCGCGGCGCTGTGATCCGCCACGCCTTAGCGAAGAACTCGAAACAATCCAGTTTTTCGTCCAGCACATCAGTTTCTTCCGAGACCAATTTTGTAACTGCGGCTTTGTAATTTTCGAGATCAATTATAGCGAGCCACAGTCTCTCCATGGTTTTCTCAAGAGGATCAGATTCTAGGAACCTGTTGAGACTCGGCGTTGACGTAATGTCAACGGTCCTCTGAGAGTCTGAGTAAACAATCGAAAGGGAAGCGTGAGAATCGTGTTTGGAAAAGACCACCCGAAGGCGCGATTCTTTTTCAAGATGTTTGAAAATTACAATCAGATTTGTCTCTGACGATTCGGCTGACACTAACGCATACTGGTCGATGCGTTCATAATCCGGCACCTGGTCTCTGCGCAGCCAGGTTTTTCCCAGAGAAATTGGAATCCGGAAGTCTTTCTCAAAAGTTGAAAGGCGAAATTCTTTGCTGAAAACTCGACTTTTCTTCGTGTCATACGAGAACTCGTACTGGATTTCATCGGCGCATCTGTACGAGCCACGTGCCTCGTAAGCTCCATCAACGAGCTTTACGCTTAGTACCTTGTCGAGGATCATAAACGGATTTGTTGCAATGAAAGCTTCGATGCTATGCCGGGTCTTTGTGGACTCTGAGTCGAGCTGGGTGCGAAAATCAGATAGATCTGTTTGGTTTTTTTGATCAACTTTCGCCTTCGTCTGCTCGATCGCTAGGTGCGAGAAACCGCTAATCTGGTTTGAAAGCTCGGTTAAAGTATCCGGGCTTATCTCGCTGGCCAGGGACATTACTAGCGACTCAATTTTAACATTGAGATCGTCGAGATCTCCTAGCCCCTTCCTTGATTTCGCCTCCATTTCCCCGATTTTGCTCTCGAGCTGCTCTTTGTGGTAAGCAAATCTCATCGAATCAGTGAGTGATGAGAAACTTTGTTTGAGTGCTCGGCTGTTTTGCAGCTGTTGTTGCTGCTGTTGGGTTTGCGGGGTAGCCGTAGAAGAGACGAGCTTCCCGTCAGATTGCATAAGCTAACCATTAAATTGGGTTACAGGGTGTAATAAACCATCGGTTTCTCGGAGAACCAATCTCTAAGACGGATCTAGGAGACGAATTCCCACGGTTAATTAATGGCCTTGGCCGCCGGCATTCCTACTCTGGCGTGAGTTGGTGAAGCAGTGATACCCCCCGCTCAGTTAGCGAGTAGAGGGTCTTGTTCCCTTCGTCGAGAGTATTCATCATGCCCAGCGAAACAAGTTGATTCATGTGTTTTCGGAAGGTGTCGTATCCTAGTCGTGCCTTTACCATAATCCAGTGTTGAACTGTCGGAGTCCTGCAAGCCTCGAGGATTGCAACGAGAATGACCTGCTGAGATCTTACTTCGCGGCGCCGTCTCTGGTGAAGCAAAAAGTCGAAACTACCAAAGTTTTGAGTTAAGCTGACGGCAGTTGCCGGCTGAGCAATGCCTA
>Ga0207060_10177_pt1 | contig 23639 bp, 24 predicted proteins | sample Alteio_BWMinCont_30_FD_153270 | JGI IMG/M metagenome (GOLD analysis project Ga0207060, IMG submission 153270) | Enriched cells from forest soil in Barre Woods Harvard Forest LTER site, Petersham, Massachusetts, United States -... | ecosystem: Environmental > Terrestrial > Soil > Temperate forest >...
TCAAATTATGCGTGACAAGCCCGATGCCTTTTTGATGATATCAGGCGACGACCCGGTTACTTTGCCAATGATTGCTTTGGGTGCAGTTGGTGTAATATCTGTTGTGGGCAACGCATTGCCACAGCAAACATCGGATATGGTGCGCCTTTGCCTTGCAGGCGATTTTAAGGCCGCGCAAAAAATACATTCGCAACTTATTGATTTCACCCGGCTGATGTTTGTTGAAGGCAGCCCGGCAGGTGTTAAAACTGCGTTAAAACATTTGGATATTTGTGGCGATACCCTGCGGTTGCCATTAGTGCAGGTTGGCGAGGCAACTACTGCTAAAATTCTCGGAGAAATAAAGAAACTTAAGCATTAAAAAACCCACGCCGGTTTGTCGGGGCAGGTTTTTTATCGAAATAAAGTAATGATTAATCCCTTGCCACTAGCCTTTGTTTTTTGCCTCCTGAACTTCCAGTCGAATAGCCTGCGCTAAATTTTTGAGGTCTTGCATTCCTTTACGAACCCGGGTGCCAGCCGCACTGTTACCCTTGTTGTAAAATTTGTCAGCGTCTGCTTCCAAAGACGCCACTAGTTCTTTTACTTCAGTAAATTTTTTCATTTCAGTTACTCCTTTTTAAATATTGAGGTTTATTGTTTTATAAAGCTAATCTAAATTGTTTTTTCTAAAATAAAAACTTTTAACGCATAAAAATAATGCCCTTAAAGTGGTTTTTTTCAACATTTTACGCCGACCCGTATTATGATATATATATTAAAAAATATTAAAAATTCACATATTCCTATTATATACTAATAGATACGCTTGTTATATTAATAATATTAAAATAAACTTAGCTAATAATTAAAATAAATAAATTTCCGGTTTAAAAATGATGTGATAATTGATTTTTGGCGGTATTAAAATATTAATTCAACAATCTAAATGAATTTGTATTCTATATAATAATCCAGTATAATATTTACAGATTTCTCTCCCTGATTTGCCAAACAAAAAACACCAGGTCGACCAATCACTTTGGGTGCGGTGTTTTTATCAAAAAAGCGCTCCCTTTATTTACAATGGCAATGATACAATGAACGAAGTCCCAATCCCCAGTAAAGATTTTACCGCGATAGTACCGTTCATTTCTTCAATGGCTTGTTTTGTGAAATAAAGGCCAAGGCCCATGCTCTTTTTGTTAATACCCGACTTAAAGAATTTGTTAAAAATATTGCCTCTTTGCTCCGGCTTTATCCCCAGGCCGTTATCTTCAATTTCAATGATACATTGCTGGTCTTTACGATACGATTTCACTTTTATCCATTGTTCGGGCTTACTAAAATCTGCATATTTTATAGCGTTGGAAATCAAATTGTTGAAAACCACTTTTATGTCAGCGATATTGCATCTAATTTCCCATACTTCAAGCTCGCTCATAAACTTCACCTTTTCGCCACCCGGAAAATAACCGTTTTGGCTTATCATATCGTGTACTATCTCGGCCAGGTTGCACACCTCATCCTTTTTTTCGCTTTGGTTTTGGATGGTATCCAATACTTCGTGAATATATTTATCCTGTACCTGCAGGCTCTCGCGCATCATTGCAGTATAGCTCGGGATCTGGTTTATATCCTTCTCCCGTTCAAGTACCGAAACCAGGCCTGTCATCGATGATATTGGCGCCCACAGGTCATGTGTAACTGTATAGGCGAATTTATTTATCCGCTCATTCATCGCGTTAAGCGCCATGTTTTGATCCATAATTACCTTTTGTGAAGTGTGGACCTTGCTGAGCATTATACCGGCAAGTAATGCCGAACAGCCAAGAATAATGACGGAAGTCACCATATCAATAAGAAAGACATAGTGATCAACCATGCGGGAAGTTGCCCCGATCATCGCCGAAAAGGTTTGCTGCTTTATGGTAAGATTATCAGATATGGTATTGATCTGCAAGATCAGGTCTTCCTGGTCAATAGGCTGCCGGGAATGCATAGCCTTATATGTAAGCGGGCCGATAGTGTTTAGCTGTCCCACCAACACGTCAGCCTGCTGCCATGTTGCAATAGCCGATTTAAAAAAGGCGTCGTTCTTAAAATGCTGAAAAAACCATATCAGTTTAGGCAAGTCATCGGGATGATTGCCGCCCAACAAAAAACCAAGACGGGCTATCCGGGTATCTTTCCCGGCTTTGAGCGCCTGCAATGCTATACTGTCGCCTTTCGGGACGCTGATATCAGTTTTATAATACAAATAGTCTATCTCGTCATGCGAGTAGATATAACTTATTAAATGCCGGGATGCATCTTTTTCACCTTTTGAGTATTGCGATTCGAAGTTCGTGTACGCCCTGCTCGACGAGAGGATTTTAACGGAGTAATAATGAGTAATACTTATTGCAACGGTGGCAATTAATACCGTAATAGTAAGTGCAATAATTACTTTCTTCATTAGGAGTAAATGTTTTCGGAGTTTATATTTTCTCTTACAATTACCTAATAATTAAGAAAACACAACTCTGGTTTAACCCATTTATACGAAATAGTTAAATCAGGGTTGTGCTTTTTGTAAAAAAATATTGAACAAATGTTAAAAAGTAATGGTTGCAAATGTGGTGTGCTGTTAAAATATGCGGGGTAATATGATGGCTGAGAATGATAAAAATATTAAGGTTTGGAAGCCATTACCGGAAGCAATGAGAGAAGGTAAAAGTAAAAAAGCCTCCCGGATTTCCGAAAGGCCATTGAATTATTATGGAAAAGAAAACGCGTGACTGCGAGCCTGTCAGGCTATCTCTAATTTATTCTCTTTATAATATCCCGCCTTTAGCTTTTCGGCCATTTCGCTGTAAGCATCAAGGGTGCGCTGTACATCATCAAGGCTATGGGCAGCAGTCGGGATGAGCCTTAGCAGGATCAATCCTTTAGGGATAACCGGGTATATTACTATCGAACAAAATATACCGTAGTTTTCGCGAAGGTCGCGGGTAAGGGCGGTAGCCTCATACAATTCGCCCTCTAAAAACACAGGAGTAACCATGGTATTGGTAACACCGAGGTTAAAACCACGTTCTTTCAAGCCTTTTTGTAAGGCCCCCGAAATTTGCCATAGTTTTTGGCGCAGTTCAGGTTTCGACTGCAATAATTCGAAACGCTTTTTTAACCCTATAACCATCGGCATTGGCAATGCTTTAGCAAATATTTGCGAGCGCATGTTATAGCGCAGGTAATCAACAATTTCTACAGTGGAAGCTACAAACGCCCCTATGCCGGCCATTGATTTTGCGAAGGTGGCAAAGTAAACATCGACTTCTTCAATGCAATCCTGCGCCTCATGGGTACCAGCGCCTGTTTTACCCATAGTGCCAAAGCCATGCGCATCATCAACGAGTATACGGAAATTGAATTTCTTTTTAAGGGCAACGATTTCTTTTAATTTACCCTGCGCACCCGACATTCCGAAAACACCTTCAGTGATCAGCAATATGCCGCCGCCGGTTTGTTCGGCCAATTTTGTGGCGCGTTCCAGTTGTTTTTCGCAGCTCTCCAAGTCGTTATGCTGGTAAACATAGCGTTTACCGATATGCAGCCTCAGGCCATCTATAATACAGGCATGCGATTCAGCATCGTAAACAATTACATCGTTCCGATCAACCAGTGAATCAATGATCGACATCATTCCCTGGTAACCATAGTTCAGTAAAAAGGCATCTTCTTTACCCACAAAAGCGGCAAGTGCAGTTTCAAGTTCCTCGTGGTGCCTTGAATTGCCCGACATCATACGTGCACCCATCGGGTAAGCCATACCATAGTCAGCAGCGGCTTCAGCATCAGCCTCCCTTACTTCGGGATGATTAGCCAGGCCCAAATAATTGTTGAGGCTCCAAACCAAATGCTCTTTCCCGTTAAACAGCATGTGAGGCCCGATCTCCCCCTCCAGTTTCGGGTAGGAGAAATACCCATGCGACCATTTTTGGTGCTGCCCCAAAGGCCCACCCATGTTTTTCGATATTTTGTCAAATATGTCCAAAATGGAATCCTATTTTAATTTCACTTACAAATATAGCCGCAAAATCGTACAATAACAATCATTATTACTTTTTATAATAGGCTATAATGAAGTCCGAAAGTCAGTAAAGTCGGGAAGTAGAAAAGAAAAAATCCGAAAGAGAGATGATTTAACTAAACACATCTTTCTTTCGGACTTTACCGACTTTCGCACTAAAAACTAATCCACATTATCATGCAGGAAGGAATTATTCGTGCGGATATCCGTTTTCCCTTCGTCATCGGGCATTAAGGAGAACCGGGATACCTGGCTTTCGTTTGATGCGGGGGTTTGCTGCAGGGCAATTTCCTTACGTTTGTAAGCAGGGATGTTTTCCATTTCCTGTATGTTGCCGCTGCGCAGTTTCATGCTAAGGTCCTTTAACCGCATAATACGTTCACGCGATTTGCGTAATTGCTCCTCGATAGATTCGTCTGTTTTATGATCATCGGCGCCAACAATAACTTCGGGTTCCTTTTCGGGCTCGGGCAGTTTTTCTTCTTTTACCGGTTCACTGCTTGTTGGTTCTTTTACCGTAAATGTCATTTCGGGCATTTCCGATGTTTCATTTTCAGCATTGGCCGGTTCTTCTGTAAAAAAGTTATGCTTTATAACTGCCGGCTCTTCGGCACGCGGCGCAAACAAGTCAAACAGGCCGGTTTGCTTGGTCTCTTCTTTTTCTTTATGCTTCAAATAAGGCTCGGCAGTGGCATTGGCCTTAACGGGATTTATAAACTCATTTACAGGCCGCACAAAAGGTGTGCTTTCGGGCATAAGCATCGAAACAACTTTTTTGGTGCTTTGCTCTTTTTCGCGCTCATCTTTGGTTTGGAAACCGGTAGCAATAATGGTAACCGATAGCTTATCTCCTAAATTTTCATCGATGCAATTTCCCCAGATCAGGTCGGCAGCAAGGCCGGCTTCTTCCTGGATATAATCGGTAATAATGCTTATTTCATCCATCGTCACTTCCTTGGCGCCTGAGCTGATATTCAGCAATATATAACGGGCGCCTTCTATTTCGTTATCTTTTAACAATGGCGATGACAACGCTCCTTCAACCGCCCTCGAAGCGCGGTTTTCTCCCTCGGCCGACCAGCTGCCCATAATAGATACGCCGCTGTCTTTCATTACCGTGCGCACATCCTTAAAATCGACGTTTACATAGCCAGGCAGTGTTATAATTTCGGCAATACCTTTTGCCGCAGTGGTTAAAATATTATCAGCCTGTGCAAATGCAGAACCTAAAGTAAGGTTACCGAAAATCTGGCGCAACCGGTCGTTTGAAATCACTAAAAATGAATCCACATATTTTTTTAATTCCTCCATCCCCGCATCGGCCTGCATTTTACGGCGTTTGCCTTCAAATGCAAATGGCGTAGTGATGATGCCTACGGTTAAAATATCCAACTCGCGGGCTGCCTTGGCGATGATAGGGCTTGCACCGGTGCCGGTGCCGCCACCCATACCGGCTGTTATAAACAGCATTTTGGTATTTGAGCCCAGCATTTGTTTTATATCTTCAATATTTTCAATAGCCGAATTTTTACCTACTTCCGGTATCGAGCCTGCACCCATACCTTCGGTAAGGCTTGCGCCAAGCTGTACTTTGTTGGGGATAGGGCTTAATTCCAAAGCCTGGGCATCGGTATTGCAAATTATAAAATCAACACCCGTAATGCCTTGCCTGTACATGTGGTTTACCGCGTTTCCCCCACCGCCGCCAACACCAATTACTTTGATGATAGACGACTTTTCTTTTAACATCTCAAACTGCATAATCCTTGTTTTCTTTAAATGTAATTGACGAGTAACATTATTTCTCTAATGTAATATTAGTGCTTTTTCAACAACCTTTTTCCACATCTGTCAATATGTGGAAAAGATTGGGGATTGTGAATAATTATGGCCAGTGTATTTGGTAATAATCACTTCAAAAAATCCTCATCAGGAATATCATCCTTCATAAATTTCTTACCGCCTTCCAATAGCTTACTTAATAATCCAAGCTTTTTATCGGCAGGTTTAGGTTTCCCAACCCTGATCTCTGCTGCCGCCGGCGCTTGTACGGCATCCATATATTCCATTTTTTGGATACCTTTTATCAACAGGCCTATGCCCGTTGCAAAAGTCGGGCTTTGCAACTCTTCATAAATATTTTTGGGGAGTACTTCATTTTTAGCCAGGTGCTCGTTCGGAAAGCCAACCCTGCAATCCAGCCCGGTTACATACTCAACCAGTTGCGATAAGTGCTTTAACTGCGCCCCGCCGCCTGTGATCACAATACCACCGATCAGCTTTTTCTCGTACCCCGAAGATTTGATCTCGTAATACACGTGCTCAACAATTTCTTCCATACGCGCCTGTATCACAAAAGCCAGGTTTTTTACCGATATTTCTTTTGGCTCCCGCCCACGCAGGCCAGGAACGCAAACAATCTCATTTTCCTTGTTCTCCTCAGCAAGCGCCGACCCAAACCTTATTTTTAACTGCTCAGCTATATTACGCATTACTGAACAACCCTCGCGGATATCTTCGGTAACACTGTTACCTCCAAAAGGAATAACCGCAGTATGCCTAATAATGCCCTCATGAAAAATAGCGACATCAGTGGTGCCACCGCCTATATCCACCAAAACCACGCCCGCTTCTTTTTCTTCATCGCTTAAAACGGACTCGGACGAAGCAAGCGGTTCCAATATCAGTTCCTGGCTTTCCAGGCCGGCTTTATTTACACATTTAACAATATTTTTTATAGCGGTAACCTGCCCGGAAATAATATGAAAATTAGCCTCGAGCCGCACGCCGGCCATGCCGATAGGGTCCTTTATCCCCGGCTCATTATCGACCGTAAACTCCTGCGGCAACACATGGATGATCTCTTCGCCCGGGGGCATTACCAGGTTGTACATATCTTCAACCAGTTTATCAATATCTTTTCTCGATATCTCGGTCTGGATGTCGCGGCGGGTTATTAAGCCGCGATGCTGTAAGCTTTTAATATGCTGGCCGGCAATGCCCACATTCACTACTTTGATCTCCACATTCGATTGCGTTCCGGCAACATCAACGGCCAGGCTGATGCCCTGCACAGTTTTATCAATATTTGAAACCATACCGCGGGTTACCCCTGCCGACTCGGCCTTGCCGATTCCCAACACTTCTATCTTGCCGTTTTTGCTCCTGCGGCCAACAATGGCGCATATCTTTGTTGTTCCAATGTCCAATCCCACCACGATTGGTGAACTTTTTTCCTGAGTTGAGGTTTTGTCCATATTATTCCTTTATTAACGATGTGTCTTTTTTCATTTTTGTCGAATCCCCGGCCGCTGCTTTTGACTGAAGGGAATCCTTTTTTACCGCTTCATTCCTGACGCCGATAACCTGGTTGGCGTATTTAACGTTTAGCATTTTGTAAGTGTCCCAACCTACCATGGGCAGTGCTTTTTTATAAAACACCTGCAGGTTATGAAACTTTGTATCCAGCGAGTCGGCATTACCAAGTAATATCCGGTTGTTCCCTACACGGGGTATCAGTTCAATTTCATGATCTTTATTTACATATATCTGCGCTATCTGCGCGTCCCAAAGCGAATCCTTCCTTATATAATCAGCAGTTTTAAATAGTTCCATCGCCATGGCCGTGTGCAGCGTATCTATCTGGTTGGCAAAAAGCTCGTCGATAAACCCGTTAGCCACCAGCACCCTTGCGGTGAAGTTTTTAGACAGCGGTATCTTCAAACCATGCTGATCTACATAAAAATCCTGGTCGAAACGGTTAATTATACGTAAAATGGGCTGGCGCTGGCTGATCTCGACATTTATAACACCGTCCATGTCGGCATAAACTTTTGCGTATGCGATAAATGGATTTCCTTTTAATTTACTTTCCAGGTCATGCAGGTTGATATTTTCCATCCTGCGGCCAATAAGGGCATGCATGTGTATCTGCAAAATATTATCTACCTCATCCCTGTCAATAAAATATTGATTGCCGGGGATATAAATTTTTACGTCCCTGCATACCACTTCCGATTTTTTTATTTCGATAAAACCCATCAGCACCGCCAGGCCACCCAGGCTTATTGCCCAGGCGAAGCTTATTAAAATATATTTCCACACCCGTTTCTTAAACATCTTCCAAAGCGTGTTTTAAAGGTTGAACTAACTGGTCAATATCACCAGCCCCGACTGTTAAAAGTAATACTGGTTTTTCGTTTTTTACGACGTCGATGGCTTCTTGTTTTCCACATTTACGCTTATTCCACATTTTCATCCTTTCAAGTATCATATCGGCATTGACCCCCTCAATCGGCAATTCCCGTGCGGGATAAATGTCCAGTATGATCAGTTCGTCTGTCATATCCAGCGCCTCGGCAAAACCATCGGCAAAATCGCGGGTTCGGGTATATAAATGCGGCTGAAAAATGGTCGTAAGTTTTTTACCCGGGTATAACTTTTTAACCGACCTGATGCAAGCCTTTAATTCTTCGGGATGATGCGCATAATCATCGATAAATATTTGATGATCATTTTTTATGATGTATTCAAAACGGCGTTTTACGCCTTTAAATGAACCCAGTGCGCTTTTTATAGCATCCGCAGGAACATCCAGGAGCAAGGTGGCTTCAATCGCGGCCACAGCATTCTCGATATTATGCATGCCTGCGATGCCCATTTTTATATTGGTGATATGGGTATGGCTGTTTTTAAAATCAAAATAAAAGTCACCATTTTCAATGCTGATGTTCGAAGCGTTTGCATCAGCTTCGTCCTCAACGGCATAAGTGAACCCGGTGTCCAATGGCAGGCCTTTTCTGTGGATAAGTTTCCCGCCGGGTTTTATTTGCGAAGCGAATTGTTTAAACGAATCGGTGAGGTGGCTATGATCGCCATAGATATCCAAATGATCGGCATCCATTGAGGTTATGACGGCAATATCCGGGTAAAGCGTAAGGAAAGAACGGTCGTATTCATCAGCTTCAACCACCACAATGTTGTTTTTACCGTAAAGCACATTGCTGTGATAATTTGAAGAAATACCCCCCAGGAATGCAGAGCAATCCCTGCCCGAATCTTTCAGGATATGAGCTATCATGGTCGAAGTGGTGGTTTTACCATGCGTACCAGCCACAGCAACCGTAAACATTCCTTTGCTGATGATGCCCAGAACTTGCGACCGCTTAAACAACTCAAAGCCTTTATTCCTGAAAAAGTTTAAGATAGACGAATCTTTCGGGATAGCAGGGGTATAGATAACAAGCGTAGAAGCATCCGGCGACTGAAAACTTAAAGGGATCCATTCCTGGCGATCATCAAAAATCACAGGTATCCCCTCGCGGTGCAGCTCGTTTGTTAAGTCGGTTGATGTTTTATCATAGCCGCAAACAACGCAGCCCAAATGATGAAAATACCGGGCCAGCCCGCTCATGCCGATACCGCCGATACCAATCAAATAAACCCGTTTTATGTCCCTTAATTCCATGTTTTTATTAACTCTTTATCCTAAACTTTTACTATGAGCCATCAACTATGAACTATCTTCATTACCTCCTCAGCAATAACCTCATCAGCATCCGGCATAGCCATTTTGCCGATGTTATCGCTCAATTTTTTTTGCGCTTCGTTATCCTTCAAAAGTTCCAGCGCCTTAGCCACCAGGTTAGCTTCTGCATCCCTGTCGGCGACAAAAACGGCGGCGTTTTCCTGCAAAAGCGCCAGGGCGTTTTTGGTTTGATGATCTTCGGCCACATTAGGCGAAGGCACCAGGATCACCGGCTTTTTTATCACGCATAATTCAGCAATGGTACCTGCTCCGGCCCGCGATATAATAATATCTGCCGCCGCGTAGGCCAGGTCCATCCGGTTTAGAAACTCTACTATCCTGATGTCAGGATGATAGTTTTCGCCCAACTTATCAATGATACCTTTATAATAAACAGTGCCGGTTTGCCATACAACCTGTACATCGGCGGCAATCAGTTTATGCAGCCCGGCCATTACGCTGTTATTTAAAGTGCGTGCGCCCAGGCTGCCGCCGATAACCAATATTGTTTTTTTAAATGCCGACAGCTTATACAATTCAAGCGCCTGCATGTGTTTCCCTGCTATATTAACCGATTCCTTCCTGACAGGGTTACCGGTTTTAATGATGCTTTTGTAGGGGAAAAATTTATCCATGCCATCAAAGGCTACACATATTTTTTTGGCCTTTTTACCCAACCACTTATTGGTTATACCGGCGTATGAATTTTGTTCCTGTATTAAATAAGGTATATCTCTTAATGATGCTGCATATAACAAAGGCCCCGACGCATAACCCCCGACGCCCACTGCTGCATCGGGTTTAAAGTTCTTTATAATTTCGAGCGATTTTTTTACGCTCTTTATCAGTTTAACCGGGAACATGACATTCTTCCATACCGAATTACGCTGGATGCCCTGTATATCCAATCCAATGATCTTATAACCCGCAGCTGGTACTTTCTCCATTTCCATGCGCCCGTTAGCGCCGACAAATAATATTTCGGTGGCAGGATCAAGCTTTTTCAAAGCATTGGCAATAGCAATCGCCGGGAAGATATGCCCCCCCGTACCGCCGCCACTGATTATGATTTTCTTTGATTTCACCGATTATTATTTTTGATTACACTAATTCTAAATTTGATTTCACTGATTTTTTGTCCATGGACCATGGTCTATGGACCATGGACTATTAACTTCAAGCTGCTACCTCCCTAATTTCGCCCACAATTACTTTTTTAGGTTCATCATTATCCCTGCTAACTGATAATATGATACCAAATGCTACGCTTGTAAATAATATGGAAGTACCCCCCATACTTATAAATGGCAATGGGATGCCTGTTACCGGGCCAAGCCCTACAGCTACCGCCATGTTGGCAAATGCTTGTATGGTTAAACTGAAGCTTAAACCCGCTGCTAATAAAGCGCCGAATGCTTTTGGCGCCTTCGTTACAATTTTTATACAGCGGTAAAGTAAAAACAAGTAGATCCCTATTAAAACAACGCCCCCAAACAGGCCGTATTCCTCAATTATTATCGCATAAATTTCATCCGAATATGCTTCTGGCAGGTAATTTATCTCATCGCTTTTACCCACACCTTTGCCGAATATGCCGCCTGTGGCGATGGCTATTTTAGCATGATCGGACTGGAACGACTTATCGGGATTGGCCAGTTCGGGATGCATAAATGAATGTATCCTTGAAACATAGGTTTTATGGCGCGGGCCTAAAAACACCACCCCAGCCAATAGAACTGCCCCAGCCAGGCATGTTATGGCAATTTGTTTTATGCTGATACGGCCAATGATCAGCAGCAAAATACTAACGCCGAACAACATCAAAGCCGTTGAAAGATTTGCCAGCGCTATTAAAATAAAAACAAGGCAAACTGCGCCCATAATAGGGATGAATGACTGTTTTACATCTTTTATATTTTCCTGCTTTAGCGATAGGGTGCGGGCAAGGTAAGTGATCAGGGCAAGCTTGGCCAGGTCGGAAGTTTGGAAGCTTAGCCCTGTACCTGGGATCGCGATCCAACGGCTGGCATCATTCACATGGCTGCCAAAAACAAGTGTATAAACCAAAAGCGGCAGGGTGATGATCATTAACAGTTTTGATATACCGCGGTAGTACCGGTAATCGAGCTTGTGCGATATGTACATTAATGCTATACCTCCCACGATCATCGCAAGGTGCTTCATTAAAATAGATTCGGCGCCCACGCCACGCTTGTACGCAAGCGTACCAATGGCACTGTAAACAGCTAATAAGGAAATCGCTGATAGTAATATAACAATCAGCCAAATCCAGCGGTCCCCTCTTGTATTACTTAGTATTTTATTCATTTTTTATAATGATTTCACCGATTTTTATTTTTTTGATCTCACTGATTTTTATTCGATTACACCGATTTTTTTACCATGGACCATGGACTATCGACCATGGGCTTTTTTCACAACTCCCTCACCGCTTGCTTAAACTGCCGGCCACGGTCTTCGTAATTTTTAAAAAGATCGAAACTTGCGCAGGCCGGTGAAAGTAATACCGTGTCGCCTTTTGTTGCCAGGTGATAAGCAACCTGGGCAGCTTCCTGGGCCGAATAGGTATTTACTATTACATCCACATCATCCTCGAAGGCGTCGTGGATGCGTTTGTTATCCTTACCCAGGCACACAATGGCCTTAACTTTTTGCCTCACCAAATCTTTGAGCATCGTATAATCATTCCCCTTGTCAACACCTCCGAGTATCAATACCACCTCTGTTGTCATGCTTTCAAGGGCGTACCAGGTCGAGTTTACATTCGTCGCCTTTGAATCATTGATGAAGCTTATGCCGGATATTTTACCGACCGACTCGAGCCTGTGCTCAATGCTTTTAAAATTACCCATGATCTCCCTTATTACAGGGTTGCGGATTTCAAGGTATTTTGCTACAATACCCGATGCCATCGAGTTGTAAATATTGTGCTTACCCTGCAGGGCTAGTTCTGTTATTGACATCTGAAAATGTTGTTGGTGAGTGTTTATGACAATATTGTCTTTTTCGAGATATGCTCCCGGTTCAACTTTCTTTTGTATTGAAAACGGCAACTGCTGCGCAGCAAAGCTCCGGCCTGCCATTCCTTTTATTGTTTCCGGGTCATCCGCGCAGTAAATAAAAACATCATCTGCCGTTTGATTTTGGGTGATGCGGAATTTCGATGCCACATAGTTTTCCATTTTATAATCGTACCGGTCTAAATGATCGGGGGTTATATTTAATAAAACGGCTATGTCTGCCCTAAAGCGGTACATGTCGTCGAGCATAAAACTGCTGATCTCCAATACATACAGATTGAATTTTTCGGTTGCAACCTGGTAAGCGAAACTTTTACCGATGTTTCCCGCCAGGCCAACATTTAAACCTGCATTTTTCAGAATATCGTAAGTAAGGCTTGTAGTGGTAGTTTTACCGTTTGAGCCAGTTATGCCTATTATTTTAGCATCGGTATACCGCCCTGCAAACTCTATCTCAGATATAACCGGTATATTTTTCTCTTTGATCTTTTTAACTATCGGCGCTTTATCCGGGATGCCAGGGCTTTTAATTACTTCAGCGGCCCCCAAAATATCTTCTTCTGTATGCCCATTTTCCTCAAAACGTATATTCCAGTCCTGCAACTGCTTTTTATAATTTTCTGCAATAGCCCCAAAATCCGAAACAAAAACATCATAGCCCTGCTTTTGGGCAAGATATGCCGCCCCCACCCCGCTTTCGCCCGCACCAAGAATAGCAATAAGCCCAAGCCCCCCAACCTCCGCCGGTTGGCGGAGGAGTTTTTGATTGGGTATGTTTGTATTCTCGCTCATTGCTCTTGTTCCTTCAATCTTTATTTTTCGTTGTCAACTTCTATCTTCGTTCCCCCTTTAGGGGGTCAGGGGGCGGCGCCTACCTCAGTTTCAACGTTACAAATGTTACTATTGCCAGCAGGATGCCGATGATCCAAAAACGGGTCACGATCTTGGCTTCATGAAATCCTTTTTTTTGATAATGATGATGCAATGGCGCCATCAGGAAAACCCTGCGGCCTGTTCCGAACCTGCTTCGTGTGTATTTGAACCACGAAACCTGTATAATAACCGACAGGTTTTCGACCAGGAAGACACCGCATAAAATAGGCACCATTAATTCTTTTCGTATCATAATGGCGAAAACGGCAATGATGCCGCCAATGGCCAAACTGCCGGTATCGCCCATAAATACCTGGGCCGGGAACGAATTGTACCATAAAAAGCCAACACAGGCCCCAACAAAAGCGCCGGCAAAAATTACAAGTTCGCCGGAGTTGGGGATATACATGATGTTTAGGTAATCAGCGATAACCGTATTACCCGATACATACGCAAGGATAGCCAGGGTAATACCAATAATGGCCGACGTACCCGTAGCGAGCCCATCGATACCATCGGTTATATTGGCGCCGTTTGATACAGCGGTAATGATGATAATAACAAAGAACATGAAAACCAGCAGCGAATAACGCTCGTATCCCGGCCCCAGGAACTTAAGCACCTTGCCATAATCAAATTCGTTATTCTTGTAAAATGGCATGGTGGTTTTTGTTGAGCGGATATCCTGCGTATACACCGGGACATTACCACGCATGTGAAAATTAACGGGTGCGTCTGCAAGCTTCTGTGTTTTAACCTCAGGCAATTTAACTTCCTGCCGTATGATAATATCCTTGTTTGAATACATGGTAAAACCAATAAACAATGCCAGGCCCACCTGTCCTGTTATTTTAAATCTACCGGCTAAACCTTCCTTATTTTTCTTAAAAACCTTAATATAGTCGTCCAAAAATCCAATCGCACCCAGCCATACAGTAGTAACCAGCATCATAATAATATAAATGTTATCCAGCTTGGCAAACAGCAAAGTCGGTATTAAAATGCCCAGTATAATAATGATGCCGCCCATGGTTGGAGTACCTGCTTTTTGCATCTGGCCTTCCAAACCTAAATTCCTTACTGTTTCGCCAACCTGTTTAAAACGCAAATAATCAATCAGCCTCCTGCCATATACCGTTGTCACCACCAGCGAAGTAATTACCGCCATAGCCATTCGAAACGTGATATACTGAAATACCCCCGCACCCGGAATAGTGTAGTTTTTATTTAGATAGTTGAACAGGTAGTAAAGCATATTAATGTGCGGATTATTGATGTGCGGATGTGCGGATTTTTAATGTGCGGATTTGCAGATTAACAATGAGCGGATGCGCAGCCTCTTTAATCACTTTTTTACTTGGTTAATTATTTTTATCATTTATCTATATTCTATCATTTGTACATCTGCATATTTACACATCCGCGCATCTGCCCATTTACTTGGTCGATGAAATTATCTTTCCCAATACCCTTATAATGGATTGTATGTCGTCCATCATGTCTTGCTCAAAAGGATAATTTTTGACATGCTTGCATAACTTCAATCAATATTCTGTTTCTTCCGCTTCCTTATATGCAATTTTACATTTGTGTTTAAAATCATTTTTACTCTCAGCACCTTGTGCTTCACTTACGTTAGCACCAATTGAAGTACCGCTTTTAAAAAGTTGGTTGGCCATATTAAATTTCTTCTTAGATTCAAGTATTTCGGTGAAAGAAATTATCTTTAAAGAGAAATTAAATGTTAAGTCAACAATCAGGTTAGGCTTCTCGCTCATGGTCGTCTTTTATTTTAGGTTAAAAAAATAATTGCACTTCCTTAAATTCACACATCCACACATTCGCCATCCACACATTTGTACATCTGTGATCCGCACATTTATAATCCGCACATCTGTAATCCGCACATCCGCACATCTGTTAAACCAGGTATTTAAATTGTTCTGTTAACTCCTCTATATCATCGAAATGGTTTTTCACACCGTTTGTTTCCTGGTATTTTTCGTGGCCTTTGCCGGCTATGAGTACAATATCCCCCGGACGGGCCAGCATACAGGCGGTTTTGATCGCTTCGCGCCTGTCGACAATACTTAGTGTATGTCTCTTAAAAGCAGGATCAACGCCTTCTTCCATATCTTTAATGATCTGCGCCGGGTCTTCACTGCGCGGGTTATCCGAAGTGAAAATCACTTTGTCGCTCCACTCACAAGCTGTTTTTGCCATTATGGAACGTTTTGTTTTATCCCTGTCGCCGCCGCAGCCAATCACGGTGATCACTTTTTCACTCCCTTTGCGTATATCATGAATGGTGCTCAATATGTTTTGAACAGCATCAGGCGAATGGGCATAATCAACAATGCCAATAATCTTATTTGGTGCAACTATGTATTCAAACCGGCCCCGTGCCCCGGTTAACTTGCTCAGACTGGTCAGTATTTTAGTTTTGTCCTGCTCGAGCAGCATGGCGGCAGCGTATACCGCCAATAAATTATAGGCATTAAATGTGCCCACCATTTTAAACCAAACCTCTTCGCCGTCTATCTGTAAATGCAAACCTTCAAACTGGTTCTCTAATATGCGGGCCTTGTAATCGACCATGCTTTTAAGCCCGTATGTTTTCTTATGCGCTTTGGTATTTTGCAGCATTACGTTGCCATTTTTATCGTCGCCATTGGTCAGGGCAAAGGCGTTGGCCGGTAAGCCGTCGAAAAATGCTTTTTTGGCCTTCAGGTAGCTTTCGAAAGTTTTGTGATAGTCTAAATGGTCATGCGTAAGATTCGAGAATATGCCGCCCGAAAATTTCAATCCGCCAATACGGTGCTGCGCGATAGCGTGGGAGCTAACTTCCATAAAGCAGTAATCACAACCCTGCTCCACCATTTCGCTCATTAAGCTGTTCAATTCAACGGGGTCAGGCGTAGTATGCGTAGCCTGGACTACCTCGCCGTTTATTTGGTTTTCGACGGTCGACAGCAGTCCGCATTTATAGCCAAGATCGCGGAATAGTTTGTAAAGTAAAGTGGCGATAGTAGTTTTGCCGTTTGTGCCGGTTACTCCCACCAGCTTCAATTTACCGGATGGGTTCCCGTAAAAATTGGCCGATACTATACCCAAAGCGATTGATGAATCGGCAACCATCAAAAAATCTACTTCACCGGTAACACGTGCCGGCAATTCCTCGCAGATCACGGCTGCAGCGCCATCATCAACTGCCTGTAAAATATAATCATGCCCGTCAACCAATGTACCCTTTACCGCTACAAACAATGATCCGGGGGTTACCTTTCGCGAATCAAAAACCACGGCAGATATTTCTATATCTGCACTGCCCTGGAGTTCGGTAAATGCAAGCCCTTCTATAATGTCGCTCAAATACTTCATTGCAATTCGATTAATATTTTTGATCCTTTTGGTACGATACTTCCACCTGCTACCGACTGGCTGAAAACGGAGCCACTGCCCCGCACTGTTACTTTATAACCTGCATTACCTAATAAATACAAAGCATCGCCCAGGCCCATACCTGTTACTGTTGGTACAACACCGCTTTTATAACTAACATCCTGGTACGAGATCCCATTGCTTGTATCAACACCGCTGCCGGCTGCATTGTTGGATGCATATAATGGTTTAACGCCCAGTTTGGCATATACTTGTTTCAGCGCCTTCAGGTTACCCTTTTTTATCTGCGGCAAATTTGTATTGCCCACATAATGCATTGGTGCCGCCTGGTTCATATCCAGGTCGCTTGCGTACACTTTGTCGGCGATCTCCCTAAAAACCGGGCCGGCAACCAGGGCCGCCATATACGAGCCTGCAGTCGGATGATTAATCACCACGATCATGGCATATTTTGGATGGTTTGCCGGGAAGTACCCGCAAAAAGAGGCCTGGTAAGTCTTTTTTTCGCCGTACCCTTTTGCGTCGTTAGCAATTTGCGCCGTCCCGGTTTTGCCCGCTACCGAATACAAGGAGTTCTTGATGACAGTTTTACCGGTTCCCTCTAACACGACACCCTCCAGCATGCTTTTCATTTTCCCGAGGGTAGCATCCGAGCATACTTTTTCATTAATAACCCGCGCCTGGAACTGCTCCACCGTATTCCCTAACCGGCGTATTTCCTTTACAAAAATCGGCGCTATCATTTTGCCGTTATTGGCAACAGAATTATACAGCGTGAGCATTTGCAATGGCGTCATCTGCATTTCGTAGCCGTAAGCCATTTCCGACAACGTTAATTTACTCCAGCTCCGGTACGATGGGTCTTTTACCACCGGCTTAGCTTCGCCCGGAATCTGAAGGCCCAGTTTGTCGTTTAAATGCAAATTGTTCCGCAAGTTATCGGTAAACTCCTGTGGATTACCACTATAACGTGATGTGATAAATTTTACAACTGCCACGTTTGATGATTCCTCAAATGCCTTTTTGGCTGTGATAACATAATTTCCCTCTTCAGCATCCTTAAAAGTTTTCAGCAGCCTGCCTTTGTAATACATATTATAGGTGCCGTTTTCAGCATCAACCAAACTGTTGGTGTCAATTTTATGCTGATCAAAAGCAGTCATATACGAGGCCAGCTTAAAGGTTGACCCCGGATCTTTGGCGTCACTTATGGCATAATTTAGTTTTTCTTTATAGTCGCCGTCTTCGGTCCTTGTAAAATTGGCTATCGCCCTTATCTCCCCTGTTGCAACTTCCATCAGCACGACACAGCCATGGTCGGCCTGGGTTTTTATCAGTTGATTTTTTAAGGCTTGCTGCGCAACATCCTGGTAGTTAACGTCAATGGTTGATATAATATCTGCACCCTCTTTCGGGGCAATTTCATCTTCGCCGTTATTAACGGGCATCCAGGTACCGCCTGCGATGCGCTGCATCAGGCGTTTGCCGCTTTCACCGTTGATATAACCGGCGTAGGCGCCTTCAAGGCCAACCGCGTTTTTTACATTTTCGTTTTTGTAGCCAATGGTGCGGGCAGCAAGCGAGCGAAAAGGCAATACACGTTTATTTTGTTCAACAGCTATCAACCCGCCTTTATACCTGCCCATGTTAAAAATCGGAAACTTGCGGATCTGTTTTAACTCCTGGTAGGTTACCTTACGCCTGATCAATTGATAGCGCGATTCATCCTTACGCGCATCCCGGAGCATACGCGAATATTCTTTTTCAGATTTGTCGCCATACAATTGCGAAAGCTTCATGGCCAGCGAATCCACCTTTTCATTAAAAACGTCGTCATCGTCTATTCCCGGTGCAAGCATATCCATGTGGAGCTCATACTCCGGCACCGAAGTAGCAAGCAGGCTCATATCTACTGCGAAGATATTCCCACGGGCCGCCTCAACTGTTTGATATTGGGTTGAAAGCTTCGACGACATTGCCCGCCATTTTTTTCCCTGTATAACCTGTACCCGGTACAGTTGCACCACCACGGCCCCTGCTAAAAGCAGGATCAAGCCGAACGCCAGGTAAACCCTGATCAGTATATTGGTCCTAATGCTCATCCTGTACCTCCTCTGCTGTTATTTTTTGCGGCGGCTGAACCGATTCTTTAATTCCCAGGGTATCGGCCCGTTTTGCCACTTCGGTAAGCGTGCTTTTAAAGGCAAGCTCGGCTTTTGTTGTTTTATAGTCCCAACTCAATTCTTTTACCTCTTTCGTTATCTTATCAATATCCCGTATGTTTTTTTCGGCCAGGTGCCTGTTACCGATGTATATCATCCCTAAAAGAACAAGAAACAGCACAAAAGGCAGCGCTCTTGTAGCCGCTTCTGAATTGAATCCGCCTTTATTAAAAAATTGCGTCAAAAAGTTATCGGGGTATTCCTTAACGGGAGTTTCTTCCACAATAAGGTTCTTTTCCGCTTCTTCCTCTTCCTCAATTTGTGAACGTAACTTATTAGTCATTTTTTCACCGCTATTCTTAATTTAGCGCTCCGTGCCCTGTTATTTTTGCTTATTTCTTCCTCCGATGCCGTTATTGCCCCCCGGCTTATTGTATCAAAAGGTTTATTATCGTTTCCATACAAGTCTTTTTCAACCTCGCCGCTGAATTTTCCTTTGGCAATGAAATTTTTCACGAGCCTGTCTTCCAGCGAGTGATACGACATTACTACCAGCCGCCCACCCGAAACCAGCACCTCTGCCGATTGGATCAAAAAATCTTTTAGTGCTTCCAATTCCTGGTTAACCTCGATGCGCAGGGCCTGGAAAACCTGCGCCAGGTATTTATTTTCTTTGCCGCGCGGTATACGGTTTACGATTGCGTTTTTCAGATCTGCAACCGTTATAATCGGTGCAGTTAGACGGGCTGTTACTATGGTGTTAGCGAGCGATTTTGCGTTTTGTATCTCCCCGTAAATACCGAATATGCGGTGAAGTTCCGCTTCTGAATAACTATTAACCACCTCTTTTGCGCTTAATGCGGATTGCCGGTTCATCCGCATATCAAGCTCAGCATCGAACCGGATGGAGAAACCACGCTCAGCCTGGTCAAACTGGTAAGACGAAACACCCAGGTCGGCTAATATCCCGTCAACCGGGATGGCATGGTGCAAACGGCAAAAGTTTTTGAGGTAACGAAAATTCTGATCGATAAAAACAAAACGTTTATCATCTATGATGTTTTGTTTGGCATCGGCGTCCTGGTCAAATGCAAGCAGCCTGCCATAGTCATCCAGGTGCTTTAATATTTCGCGGGAGTGGCCGCCGCCGCCAAAAGTTACATCAACATAAGTACCTTCGGGCCTGATATTCAAACCGTCGATACATTCGTTCAGCATTACAGGGGTATGGTATTCGCTCATTTCGCCTCCTCCTTTTTTGTTCCCATAACTTCTTCAGCAAGGCTTGCGAAGTCGGCTGGTTCATTGTCAATCATAGCCCGGTGCGTAGCTTTATCCCAAACCTCAATTTTGCTTAGCTGACAGGTAAGCACCACATCGTTTTTAATTCCTGCGTAATCCAGCAATAGCTGGGGTAAATTAACCCGCCCAGTCGAATCAGGTATCAGTTCTGTAGCACCCCGTGTAAAATATCTTATAAATTCTATGCTTTTTGTTTCATATTGGTTAAGTTTGTTCAGTTCGTCGAGTTTTTTGTCCCACTCCTGTTTGGTGTATATGACTAAATACTTTTTAAAGCCGCGGTTGATCACAAGGCCCTCACTTTCAGCTTCTGGAAGCTGTTTTTTGAGGCCAGCAGGGATCATCATACGCCCTTTGGTATCCAGTTTACATTCAAACTCGCCGATTAAATATGACATTATGAAACGTTGGAATTAATTGTAATGTAAAATTATACTTCTTCTACCACTTTTTACCACTTTCTACCACTAAAGTTATTAACACTTGTGTATTAACTTTGTTTATAATTTTTACAAAAGAGTGCTTTCCCGCCGCCATTATTTGTTTTCAAGTTTTATTTGCTAATGCTTAATTTTAAGCGGCTTACAATTTTTAGATGATCACGATAACACTTGAGCACGGGTTTTCTTTTGCCATGGAGCATACCGGAAAGCGGGCGCGTTTAATCATTTATAAAGCCGGCGTGGAAAATGTTTGCAGGATGGAAACCTTCAAAAACATCGAACGTTTTATCAGGTCGGACGATGAAAAAATATTTAAGGGGAGATTACAATTGCATAAAAATAGTGACGAAATAGTTATTGAAGTAAAAGGTGAAATTGCAGGGACGATGACACTGGAAGATTTTACAAGTTACCTGGAAAAAGTTAAAAACACGTCCAACAAGTCAATCGATCAAAAATGAAAATAACAATTCCTGCTATTGCTTTTTTTGTATTGCGGATAAGTAATGCACCCGTGCCGCGACAAGAGAATAAGGTTATCCAGTTTGATATCGGCAATATTTTAAACGCCAGGCCGGTAACTACACTGAGCAACAACAAGCTGGTAACCTGGAAAAAAGGGATCGACGGCGATGGTTTGGCCGATGGTTATTTAACACTTTCGGCGGCATTATTTAACGGCGATAACGACCCGCATGCACTTCCCGATAATCCCGTATTTGCAGCCAGCACATCCCATCCTGAAATAAAACTACACTATTCAAATACCGACAGCCTGCACAACCAGGCCTGCGGCATTACTGGCACAGAGGAAGTTGGATTCCTGGTGCCGGGCAATAAATATTCAGCCATTTACCTGGCTTTAACCAGCGCCGAAGGCGCTGCAGCGCTCAAGGTACAATTTAGTTATGCCGATGGTATTGACATAAAGAATTTTACACTACCTGACTATTATTGGGACCTTAAACCAAACGACCCCGACTTTTGCTACCTCGCCCACGACCTTGCCAAATGGGGGAATAAAAATAACATGACCGAGAAGGATCATCACAATATTGATTTGCTAAACGTTCATCCTGATCCCGTAAGGGTGCTCAAAAGTATTAAGATCAGTAAAAACAAGCCGACTTATGTGGTGTTTTGGGCGGCGGCTGGGGTGAGGGTTAATTAAAGAATTTGTTAATCTTTTTTCTTTCCAGGCAAACTTTTTTCCCACAGTCCAGCCACCGAACTGTTCTTCCGGCACCAACCTGTTAACATTCAGTCCAATGTTAACAAATAAATCATACTATATTTACGTTTATACGCTGTTTAATCGCTTACTTTTATAGACCTGTAACGAATGTGCGGATATGCGGATTTTTAATGTGCGGATGAAAAATCAAATCCGCAAGTCGAAAATCCGTCCCGATAGCTATCGGGATCCGAAATTCAACCTGGTCATAAATTAACCTAAAATAATCTATATGATCTGGAGAAAATTTAGCGGCGAGATTATTCAATCGCCAATTATCGAAGAAGTTGAAAGGGCCATTGAAAGGGAAACCGCGCTGGGCAACAAGCTTAAAGTTTGCATCGGTACCGATTCCCAGGTAAAGGGCAATGTTACCGATTTTGCAACGGTGATCGTTTTTCTCCGCGAGGCTCGGGGCGGGTTTATGTTCATCCACCAAGAACGTACCTCGCAAAAAATGAGCATCAAGGAACGTATGCTTAACGAGGTTCAAAAATCAATCGACATCGCCTACAAGCTTTGCGACCTGCTGGACCTTTACGATGTTGACCTCGAGGTACATGCCGACATAAACACAAACCCAATGTTTAAATCGAACCAGGCTTTGCACGAGGCCATGGGTTATATTTTAAGCATGGGCTTTGTATTTAAGGCCAAACCCGAAGCTTTTGCAAGTTCTTATTGCGCCAATAAGATAGTGCAGTAATTTGAACTGATGTTTTAAGATAAAACATCGGGCGGAAATGGTTGCGTCCCTTCCGGTTGATCTTCTCTCCCCTCTTCTTTTCCCGGAAAAAAAGCCGGCTGAATGGTTATCCTCTCAAAATTTTCCTATTTTAAGCCTTCGAAACGAGTAAGATATGGATAAAATAGCCATCAGGAAGGCGGTGCACAGCGACCTTGATACATTGTTTGAATTTGAGCAGGGTATTATCCAAACCGAACGGCCATTTGACCATACCCTAAAGGAAGGTTTAATCCACTATTACGATCTTGAAGCGATGATCACTGCTAAAGATGTTCACTTACTGGTTGCCGATTGCAATGGCGAGCTGGCAGGCAGTGGCTATGCCCGTATAGAAGGTGTTAAAAACTATTTGAAACACCCGCAACATGCTTATTTGGGATTTATGTACGTGAAACCGGCCTTCAGGGGAATGGGGGTAAATCAAATGATCATTGACGGATTGAAACAATGGTGCCGGGAGCGCAATATTACCGAAATGCGGTTGGAAGTATATGATGAGAACCTTGGAGCCATCAGGGCCTACGAAAAAGCAGGGTTTAAACGCATATTAACCTGGATGCGGGTCGGGTTGGATGATTAGTGTTTTTAAGTTGATTAGGTGATTGGTTGATTAAGTTGGAGAAGGAGAAAACTCAATCCAACCCAATCAACCAATTAATGATAATCAAGCCGGTAAATAAACGCCAGGGACAGCGTCGTCCCCACGCCGGTATTGTTGCCGGTTAAAAATTCGCCGCCGCTTAAAAATAACGATATTTCCCTGGTAAACGAATGCCCGTAGCTTAATGAAGCTTCAAGAAATGAAAAGTTTTTGTTGGTTTCGGGAATTGCTGAAACAAATGTTTTATCGTTACTG
>Ga0207060_10178_pt1 | contig 23594 bp, 18 predicted proteins | sample Alteio_BWMinCont_30_FD_153270 | JGI IMG/M metagenome (GOLD analysis project Ga0207060, IMG submission 153270) | Enriched cells from forest soil in Barre Woods Harvard Forest LTER site, Petersham, Massachusetts, United States -... | ecosystem: Environmental > Terrestrial > Soil > Temperate forest >...
CGCTCTTGCTTTCAATGACCTTGGTCTCCACCTTCTGTTGCTCGTTCGATTTCAGATTGCCGGTGCCCTGAGCCTTCTTACGCATACGCTGCACAGCTTCCATCAAATCATTTTGCTGCGCCAAAAACGCGTTTCCGAGATCCGTGGTCCACTGGATGTCGTCGGCCAGGCGCTTGACCACGTCTGGCAGGCCGGCTAGAGCCTGAACGCTTGGGTCCCAAGGCTGCTTCGCCACAGCGTCGGCAAGTGCTTTGTCCTTCAGCCCGGAGTTCTTCGTAAGCCACTGCTGGAGCTGAATGATTTCGAGAGGATACGTGGATGCGGCAAGGGTCTGCGCCAGCATCGGGTCGGGATAGAGGGCGATGGGAGCTACCAGAGCATCCAATTGGTCGGGCGGAATCTTTGCGGGCTGGTCCTGTGCCGCTGGCGCCGGTGCCTGGGCCGTTGACGCCTGTTCCGGCCGAGGTGACGGCATAGCTGCCAGGGAATCGCCCGGCACGAGGGTAATTGTGCACATTATGACCAGCAGACGTCGCACTGCTGCACCCAATGTTCTTAGTCCCGGGTTCATGGCTACCTTCCCTCCCCGTTCCGGATGAGGCACGCCTTCATATCGTGCCCGGTAATTCGTCGCAGAGTCGTTTCGACACAACTAGTGATTCTAGGTCGCACCGTTTCGCAGCGCACCTGTTGAAATTGACAGACCCCAGCCCTGGAAGAAGGAGTTCAGTTATGGAGCTAGCGAGGTAACTTGGCTCATAAAGAGGTGGAACCTGTTTCAACTGACAGTTGGCAATTGTACCTCGCTGTTTATGATTCGGACAGAGACGACAATCTTCCTGATATTCGTTGTTAACCCCGCTCCCATCGATTTCATATGAGGAGGCACAGATGGCCCGATTCAATTCAGTGATAGTCGTTGTCCCCCTGGTGTGTCTGATCATGCTCGATGGCTGTCAAGACATGCTTCCACGCGACGTGAAGAGCCTGCTCCTGCCTGAGTTTCACCGGTCGGACCTTTTTGGCTTTGTCGCGGGTCTGGGAACCACCTTTGCCGCTTTGCCGGACCTGATCTCGATGCTCAGGCGCCGGTCCAGTGCAGGCATGAATCCAAGAATGGCCGCCATCATTGGCGCGTTTCAGATTCTCTGGGTCTACTACGGCTTGTTGATTGTGTCGCGACCAGTGGTTTTATGGAACGTGATCGGCGTGTTCATCAATTTCCTAAGCGTCGGCGCGTACCTTCATTTCTCCCGCAAGGAAAAATCAGCCGCAGCGAATCGCGCCGAGAGTTGACACTCGTCACTTCAGGCCGTAGGTCCAGCTGAGCCCGGAGCTGGTTCCGTAGTCACTGCCAGAAAAACCTGGCGGTGGCTGAGTATCCCAGTTTCCATAAAAAGAGATATTCCATTTCAGGTTGCTGATGATCTTGATGTAATAGCTAACATTCGTGTTCATACGAACGCGTCCCAGATCAGAGAGCGCGGGTAAAACTGATGCGGTTGCATCGAAGTTGGTCTTGCTGAACCTGAAGAACGCCACATCCGCGTAAATCAAGGCTGCCGCAGTGTTCTGATGATTTATGGGCACGCTGGGCTGTTGATATGATGTGTCCAGCCACGCTGCTCCGCCGACCAACTGGATTCTCGCCCGGTTCGTATTCTTCAAATAGCGCCCCACGCCCCCGCCGAGCAAAGTCTGAAGCGAAATGCCTTGCTCCGAACTTTGGAGCAGACCGCCAATGCCCTGGTAGAACCACTTCCTCTGGGGCATCAAGCGGAGGGCAGAGAAGGTAAGCGAGTTTCGTGTAGAAGCCGTGGTGCCGGTGCTCTTAGAGAGGGTAGACTCGAAGTTGGCAGCGGCATTCCAGCGCTCCCGCACGTACGAGGTGTCCGCGCCCAGACTGTACTGCGTCGATTGGTTGCCCTTGGAATAGATCGTCCCAAAGCTTACCTCGCCGTTGAATCGCTCCCAGACCTTTTCAGATGTAGCCACCATACGGACAACCTGTGATCGTTCCATCGTGTGCACTTGCTCAGGAGGTTCCAGGACCTGGATCTGCGCCGGTCTGCCACCTCCCGTTTCTGCCGTTCTCAGCGCACCCGTGTATACCGAGCCATCTTCTGTTTTCACAACAAACAACTGGGTACTTTCCAGCTGGGCTACTTTCGTCCAGTCAACCGATGCTGTCCCGTCGATGTAATCAAAGCTGACGTACAGCACGCCGGAGTCGAGACCTTTGATTTCACATGTCATAGAGTCGCCATTCTTCATGACCAGGCGGTCTGTTTTGTCATGTGCAAACAAGGCGGTGGGAAGGAGAAGAAGAAAAGCAAAAGAAAGCATTAAGCTTTGGCATTTCATGGTGGACCTCTCGAGAATCGCCTGATGGGCGACGAGGGAGAATCCCTGCTAGTCTTTTGATCCTCTCTCTTGCCGGGTAGCGCGCCTCAAAGTTACACCAGGCTTGATCGCGGCCCGATGCTTAGTAGGTGTAGAACAGATTCTGGATTTCCGCAGTAGAGCGAGGTTTGAGGAGCGCCAGCATGAGCAGGATTCTGGCCTTCTGGGGATTGAGTTCATCAGATGCCACGAAGTTCATGTCATCATCGTTCACTTCAACATTCCGTCCGACGCTTCCGGTGGTTACGCGGCTGCTTCGGACCACTACGACTCCCTGCTTAGCAACCCTCCCTGCAGCTTCTAACGTTGCTTTGTTCATATTTCCGTTTCCAACTCCGGCGATAACAATACCCTTCGCGCCGTTGGCCACAGAGGCGTTAATCAGATCGGCAGACATGTCTGTATAGGCGTAAAGAATATCAACGCGGGGTAACTTGGTGATTCTGGATATGTCAAATTCACTTTCAGCAGTATGCTTCCATTGCGGCGTGTTATAGAAGTCATTCTTGCCGTAAGTAGAGACACCGACGAGGCCTCGCAACGGCGACATGAAAGTATGGACGACGGTTGTGCTCGTCTTGGTAAGCGAGTGTGCGCCGTGGATCCAGTCATTCATCACGACGAGTACACCGCGTCCTGTTGCGCTTGGGTCAGCCGCTACAGCGACCGCATCGAACAAGTTCAAAGGCCCATCCGCGCTGACTGCCGTCGAGGGCCGCATCGACCCCACCAGCACGACGGGTTTCTGACTCTTCACAACCAGGTTCAGGAAGAAGGCGGTCTCTTCCATCGTGTCGGTACCATGCGTAACCACAACGCCATCGATATCGTTTTGTGCCAGCAAGACATTGATACGCTTGGCGAGGGTGAGCATGATGTCCATCGTCATATCCTGTGATCCGACGTTCGAGATCTGTTCGCCTTTGATGTTAGCTAGATCCCGAATTCCAGGAACCGCCGCAAGCATCGCGTCGATGGTCACCGCGCCAGAGGTATAGGCTGCCTGGGTCCCCGAGCCTCCCGCTCCGGCAATCGTTCCACCAGTCGCTAAGATGACAATATTAAGAAGTTTTTTCGCTTGATCTGCTTCGGAAAAGGGCAGGAAAGAGCTTTCAAAGACGACGAGCAGTATAAATAATAATATGATTCTGCGGTTGTGGGTCATTTGATATTTCCTCCCGCTTGGCCAATGAGGATTCTTCTACTCGGAGCAATTACTTCTAAATTTTCCGCCCATAGTAACCTGTTCCGTCGATCTATGCAGGCCTGTGTAACCCGGAGACGGATAGCCTTGTGAATGTAGCGGCACCATAACCCATCATCGCTTGCATACAACCTCAGAGGAACTCGGGGACATTTATCTTAATCCCACCGAACTCGGTGAGTAGAGGTTGTAGTTCAGCTTCTGAGCGACATAGTCGATCACCTCTTGCGCCTTTACGCTGTTTCCAGCCTCATCAAGGGGAGGAGCAAACACGGCGATGGCGCCTTTGCCCGGAGCGATGGCTACGATTCCACCTCCCACCCCGCTCTTTGCGGGCAGGCCCACATTCCACGCCCAGCCTCCGGAGCCATCGTAGAGACCCGCCATCGTCATGGTGCTGAGAATGTAAGGGATGTCTTCGCGCTTAATGACCTGCTCGCCAGTAGCGGGGTTCACGCCGTTGTTCGCCAGCGTTGCTCCCATACGGGCGAGTTGTGAAGCATTCACACCAACCGAGCATTGCTTGGTGTAGATATCGACAGACTGGAATGGATCGGCGTAAATGCGCTCATATTTGGCCAGAAGCATTGCCAAGGCCTTATTACCAGTATTGGTGGCCGCTTCTGACTTATAGACTTCATCGATAAGTGTCAACTGTTCACCGGCGGCCTTGCCATAGAACGCCAGAATCTTGTTCCATTTTTCGTCGGCGTCTTTGCCCGATATGAGACTGGTGGTGGCAATCGCTCCCGCGTTGACGAGCGCGTTCCCCGTATGAGTTGGCATATCGACAACGGCTGGCACCGAGTTAAACGCGCGGCCGGTAGGTTCGGACCCGATTTTTTGAAACACCTTGTCCGGACCTAACTCCTCCATCGCAAGGGCGAGAGTAAAGACCTTCGAGATGGACTGGATGGAAAAGGAATAGCTCACGTCTCCCAGAGTTAGCACCTGGTTGTCGGTTGTGACGATTGCGATGCCGAAGAGCTTTGAGTCCACATGCGCGAGATAGGGAATGTAGTCAGCATTCTTTCCGTTTGTGTCGCTCCGGAACTTATCGTAGGCTTCCCGCACCACTGCTTCCACAACCTCTCGCCTGGGAGCGACCGGGCTTCGGGACCCCTGTGACCACGCCGACATTGAAAGCAAAGACGGCGTAAAGATTGTCGCGACAAGAGCAAGCCTTATAGCCCAGTTTCGAACAAACATGGCTGTTTCCTTTCGGTTTCACCTGCGATCAGAATCAAAACGACGGGGATTTGAAGCTCTTCTCCCAGTCAAACTTGAATGAGAACTGGAGCCGGTAATCGTTGGTATTGAACCCATCGCTGAAGTTCACTCGCCTGCCGAACTGGAACTCGCTCCCGATGGTGACCCTCGGAACCGGGTGGTACAGCAAGTTCGCGACCGCATAGTCGCCCTGGTGATAATCCGACGGTAACTGGGCGTCCGAGTTCTGGATGTTCAACAGTGAATAGCCGATCGAACTCGTGAAGCGTTCGCTCCACGTGTGGTCGAGAAACGACACGACCCCCAACACGGGCAGAGCAACGCCTTTAATGGGTACAGCTGAGTTCGGGGGGGTGTGCTCGATACCAACATCCACGGGCGCATCGTTCATGTAATTCTCAATGCCATTCCCATACGCAAATGCCAGCTTCGCGACATTCTTCTTTGACAGGTTGAGATTGGAAGTCAGATTTATGCCCCAGCCCACGACGCTGCCACCTAGATTGACCGGGTTATTGCTCGTGTCAACCCAGCCGATCTTCCGGACAATGGCAGCCATCTGTAGGTAACCCCAGTCCCTGTTGATCCGCGCATTTCCCGAAAGATCCGGAAAATTGAACCGCGGCCGTATGTTGCCTAGCTCGATGCGGTCAGCATAAATGCCCTGATCACCGCTGGCGCCCGGTCTCTCCAACGCAATTGTTACGCTGCCTCTCTCGCCTCGGATCGGCATCCATCGCACCTGTACATTGCGGAAAAAGACCATCCCATTGGGGCCCCAGTACTCAACCGTGTTCGGAAAGACGCCGATGTCCATGAACGGGCTCCAGGTTTGCCCGGCTCCGAACTGCCCCAGTTCGCCATAAGCATGCCTCAGGCGGAAAGTTGTCTGGCCGGCGTCGACTCCAGTTCCGAATAGTTCGAATTCGAATATTGTGTTCAGGTCGCCGAACCGTGTGGGCGTGGATGTCTTTACCCCGAAACGAGTCTGGCGGACGCTGGCGTAGACGTTTCCGCTCGGCGCAAACTCGTTGGGGTAGGACGGCAATTTCGTGGGACGGATAACGTCGTACCAGTTAGGATCAACTTGTCCGAAGTCGTATCCGGAGTCGAGCATGGCGAATCCGTAAAAATTCACACTGTCCTTTGACTCTGTAATTTCACCTTCCATCGGCACGACTGAGGTCTGGGGAGCAGCAATGACCGCCTCCGACGGTACAGCGATCCTGGATCCCGGCTGAACAGACGCTTCTTTTGCTCCGGCCGCGCCGTGTGCCGCAGGCTGAGCGCTCGATGGGCGTTGTTCCGCTCCTTCTAGGGCATTGAGCTCAGACCTGACCTCCTTCATCATCCTGTCCAGCTGCTCGAGCTTATCTTTCAGCTGCTGTATGTCTTGCTGCCTGCTGTCCTGGGAATGCGCGCGGGCTGGCTGAATCCAGATGGCGGAGACGACGAATATCGACAGCACGGCGGAGCTGATTCGTTTCAAGGTGATCCGAAGATTCGATCTCATAAAGGCTCCTGCCCCCGGGAATTTCCTTCCAGATCGCGCCGGGACTAACGTCAGCTAGTGGTGCACTCGCACAGAAGAAGCGGTGAGGAAACTTAGGAAAAGCTCTAAGTGCGTGTAGCGACGTCACACACAAGCATCGCCTCTGCAGCAGCGCATAAGATCTTTCCAGGCCCAAATACTTTAGTTCTGTCTCATGCGAAGCCGCCAACTCCATAGAGGAAGGTGCCAGATTAGGAGAGCTCTCGTAAACTGTCAGTTCTGCCAGCTACAAACTAGCTGCGATTCGCTAGTTTCGAGCAAGAATTAAGATCTATCCATAGCTCACGCCTCGGAGTTACACAATTCTTACTCGGATCGAACTTGGAAGTAACTCTGACGATTGATTGGCGCGTCGAATCCAGAGATTCAGTCAGTATGAAATGCAACGAACTCGTGTGGGCATCCTTCATCTGACTGTTCGCCGCGTTTGTATCTATCTCGCCAAACACTGGCAGTTCTGCCAGTTGGACGTATCCCACGTCTTCACTACGATGGCAGGCGCGTGATTACTCCTGATAGGACAAATGGCAGAGGAAATATGCGGATCGGGCATGACCTTCTGGGCGATAAAACAATTCCTGACGACGCTTACTACGGCGTGCAGACCGCGCGTGCTTTAGAGAACCTCCACGTTTCCGGCATAGCTATCTCACAATACCTAAATCTGATTCGAGCCCTCGCTATCGTAAGATGGCTGCTGCGTCGTATACGTCGAGCGAGTATGCAAGGCTGCCAGCAACGAAATATTCGTGCACCATCAAAGCTGTCTCCTTTTTATCGCCAATCGCTTGTCCACCAACCACAGCGTTTAGCACGTGAAACATAGAAATTGCTAGCGCAGGAAGGCAATTAGATGGACTCGACGAAGACGCCTCAAGCAACATACCCCAAGTCCGTTAGTCAGGCGGCAAACAGCCGGATATCGCAGCGTGTTGCCTCAATCGACTGGATGCGCGGCTTTGTGATGGTCCTGATGATCGTCGACCACGCTTCGATGGCGTTTGACGGCCATCATCTGAGTGAGGATTCTGCCATGTATGCCAATGCCGGAACGACGGCGCTTCCGGCCGCGGAATTCTTCACGCGCTGGATGACGCATCTGTGCGCGCCTACATTCGTCTTTCTCATGGGAGCTTCGCTGGCCTTGAGTGTGGAGCGTAGGGTAGTGAAGGGTGTCGACCCCTGGCAGATTGACAAGAGCATGCTGACACGGGGAGCGATCATCGCTCTTCTTGATTTAACGCTCATCTCTCTCGGCTCTCGCCACTTGAACTTCGGAGTGTTGTTCGCCATCGGCTTTTCGATGATCTGCATGGTCCCGCTTCGGCGCCTGCCCACCTGGGCATTGCTGGTCGTGGCAGTCGGCTGGATGGTATTGGGAGAAATGGTGACCGGCTGGTTCTGGACACCGCCCGGCAATTCCTCTGTGCTGGCCGCCTTAACCGTGGCGAACTATGGTGGCGACACGTTGGTTATCAAGTACCCTGTGATTCCCTGGCTGGCCATTTCGATTCTTGGGTGGGTATTCGGACGGCATCTCATTCGGTTTGCAGCGGGGCAGAGCAAAGTCTCAGGAAGGAATGTGCTGTGGATTTGCGGTGCCGTGAGCCTGATCGTCTTCGTGGTTGTCCGCGGAATCGGCGGATACGGCGACATGTTCCTGCACCGTGCAGATAATTCATGGGAGCAGTGGCTGCACGTCAGTAAGTATCCACCCTCGCTCACCTACTATTTGCTGGAGCTTGGGATTCTGTTCTTGTGCCTCGCATTACTCAGGGTGCTCGAGCTGCGCATTGGAGTCCGTCAAAACGGCGCGTTTTACGTGTTCGGGCAGACGGCGATGTTCTTTTATCTCGTCCATCGCCTGGTGTTTGAAGTGCCGGCAACATATTTCGGCCTTCGAGGCTTCGACGGGCTGGCAGCTACTTATATTATTTCAGCAGTGATGCTTGTGCTACTCTACCCGGCATGCCGCTGGTATCGCACGCTAAAGGCGGCGCATCCGCGGTCCATCTTGAAGTACCTGTAACTGGATGTGTCGCGGCAGTTGGCGATCTATCGCAGATGCGGTGGAGTTCTCAAAGATCTGCAAGCTTACTGCGCTAGGAACCCATCCACACCGAAAAGACACTGTTTTGAAGCACAGTTCGATGATCTGGGCTGACGTCTGCTGACTGCATCGTTGAACGCATTTACTACGAACCATGTGAAAAAGATCTGGTAGTACTGACAGTTTTCAGCCCTTATAGCTATCTGCGATGTTTCCGGGTAAGTAGCGAGACGCCATGCGTACGCGCGTAGTCCCCACTCCTTCAATTACGCGGATTACGGTAGCGAGGTAGTTGAGTGGCGCGAAAAAAAAGTGGCTCGAAAGGGGAGACACAATGGGAGAACTGCTTAAGGTGGTGAATGCTGCGGGAAGCGGGTGCGGAGGCTGCCATTCGACGGGATGCGGGACCTGTTCACCTGCACCAGCCACGAGCGCGGCTCCGGCAACTCTTAGCCGCAGAGAATTTGGGTACGCGGCTCTCGTCGCGTCCGCCGGGACAATCCTTGCCGGGTGCTCGAAAGAACAGCCCACGGAGCAAGCCTCTCAGCCTGCGACGGCTTCGACCTCAGCACCGGGCCTGTCGTCTGATCTCGAAGTGGTCAGGGAATCGAAGGGCCCGATCATGACAACGCTCGAAGAGTTCTACAAGATCGGCCCCGGTCCGTCGAGTTCGCACACGATGGGTCCGATGAGAATTACATATGACTTCTTCCAGAGAGTCTCGAGACTTCCTGAAGATCAGCTCAAGCGGGCCACTGCCGTCAAGGTTCACCTGTACGGCAGTCTAAGCGCGACCGGCAAGGGTCACGGTACAGACAGAGCTTCGCTCGCTGGTCTGCTAGGCAAAGCTCCGGCAACATGCCCTCCCCAATTCCTTGATGGGCTGGCGTCCAATCCCAACGAGGTTCACAAGGTTACGATCGGCCCTACTACCCTCGACCTCACTCTGAACGACATCATCTTCGACGCGTCCAAGGGCGATTTCCATCACCCGAATACGATGACGGGAGTGCTCCTCGCAGGCGATCAGACACTCTACGAACTTGAATATTATTCGGTAGGTGGCGGCTTCATTGAGTGGAATGGCTACCAGCCTCCGCGAAAAGGACAACCAAAGTACGTCTACCAAAATGCGCGGGATCTGAAGAAATATCTCATCGACGACAAGATCCCTTTATCGAAACTGCTGCTTGAAAACGAGATGGCGATCTCCGGGAAAAGCGAGAAGGATATCTGGGAGTTTATCGACCAGGTGTCCGAAGTAATGGTGCGTGGCGTCGACACTGGATTGACGACGGAGAGCATTCTTCCCGGGCCCATCAAGCTGCACAGCAAGGCCGCTGCCTTGCAACGCAGCTTGAAGACTACCGCCAAAGGACCGGCGGCCCGCTCGGTTACTCAGGTGGCGTCTTATGGCTTTGCCATGGGAGAGGAAAACGCTCGCGGCCATATTATCGTCACAGCTCCAACCGCAGGTTCGGCGGGGATCATACCTGCGGTCCTTAAATCGTTGTACGACCTCAATACTCCACAGCAGAACATTCGCGACGGATTTCTGGCAGCAGCGGCGATTGGCTACCTTTGCAAGCACAACGCGACTCTTTCCGGCGCCGAAGGCGGCTGTCAGGCAGAAGTCGGCGTAGGCTCTTCGATGGGCGCGGCGATGATTGCACAAGCTATGGGCGCGAGTCCAAAGGTGGTTTCAAACGCCGCGGAGTCCGCTCTCGAACATCATCTTGGCATGACCTGCGACCCGGTCGCGGGGTACGTGCAGGTACCGTGTATTGAGCGTTGCGCTTACGGAGCGGTCAAGGCATGGACAGGTTACTGCATTGCCAGCGGAGAAGTGGCGGAGGAACGGCGGGTCGATCTCGATACAACGATCGCCGCGATGGCCCTGACCGCAAAAGAAATGAATTCCAAATACAAAGAGACTTCCGAAGGCGGGTTAGCGGTGTCTGTCGTGCTCTGTTAGGGCGCAGTACATGTCACAAGAACATCAGCCTCAGTCACAAGGACACATATGTCGGAGGCAAGAGCACAATTAGAAAGCAAGCCGCAGACTGGGAAGGGTCTCGGTATAGCTGCCCTTGCATGGGTGTTGACGGCGGTCTACTACTTTTACCAGTACGCGCTCCGCTCGGCTCCCTCTGTCATGATGCCGCAGTTATCGGAAGCCTTCGGGGTGAGCGCGCTCGGCGTAGCCTCAATCGTGGGCCTGTTCTATTACGGGTATTCCCCGTTCAGTCTGGTCGCTGGCGCTGCGATGGACCAACTTGGACCGCGGAAAGTTCTGCCGATCGCCGCGGCTGTGGTTGGCGTAGGGGCGCTGTTGTTCGCGACGGGCCGCAGCGATGTCGCGAGCGTAGGCAGAGTGCTTCAGGGAGCCGGCGGCGTCTTTGCCCTAGTGGGCGCAATATACATCGCCACCAAAAATTTTCCGGCCTCCAAGGCCGCCACCCTGGTCGGCGCCACGCAGATGTTTGGAATGGCAGGCGGATCGGCTGGGCAGTTCGTCGTTGGACCAATGATCGGTGGCGGTCTGGCGTGGAACCGTTTCTGGATCGGTATGGGTATTGCCGGCCTCGGGATGGGTGCTCTTCTTCTCCTTTTCTTACCGAAGCAGAAACGCGAAGCGCGCCCCGACAATTGGTGGGGCAGCACGGTCGGGCCCTTCCGCATAGTGTTCAGCAATCCGCAGTCGATCCTGTGCGGTTTGATCGCAGGACTGCTTTTTATCCCGACCACGATCTTTGACATGATCTGGGGAGTGCGCTACCTGCAGGAGGCGCACGGGCTCGATTATGCATCCGCAGTCATGCGCTCGTCTGCGGTGCCCTTTGGGTGGATCATTGGCTGTCCGCTTCTCGGTTTCATCTCCGACCGCCTTGGGCGACGAAAGCCGGTAATCATGGGAGGCGCTGCCCTGCTTCTGGTCTGCCTGGCATGGATACTTTTCGGCGATACGGGAGTTTTCCCTCCCTACATGATCGGCCTCACGGCCGGACTGGCATCGGGCGCAGCTATGCTGCCGTACACCGTGATTAAGGAAGCGAATCCACCGCAGTTTGGCGGGACGGCGACCGGAGTGATCAATTTTCTGAACTTTACATTCAGCGCTCTGCTTGGTCCGGTCTTTGGATGGATTCTTCAAAGCGTATCTGGGGGAGCAGGGCGAATGGAAAAGGGACATTATCAGACAGCGTTTGCGCCGCTGCTTCTCGGGGTTGCAGTTGCAATCGTCCTGACGTTTCTTCTGAAGGAAACCGGCCCCGCAGCCCGAGCGTTGTCCTCACGCGCAGTGCAGGAGGTGCAAGGATGATTCACCGACCCGGAACCGGAACCGGAAAATATGAACAGATGTTGGTGACGTGCAAGAACATGAAGCCGATCCCAACCGCGGTGGCACATCCGTGTGAGGAGTCGGCACTGTCTGGCGCAGTCGAGGCAGCGAACCTGGGAATCATCATTCCTATCCTGGTCGGCCCCCGCGACAAGATAGAAGCCACCGCCAAGTCTGCGGGACTCGACATCAGCAGCTTTGAAATAGTGGACGCTCCGCACAGCAATGCATCCGCGGCGAAGGCCGTCGAATTGGTGCGTTTGGCGCAGGCCGAACTTCTGATGAAGGGCAGCCTGCACACGGACGAACTGATGGCGGCGGTCGTTTCCCGTGAAGGAGGACTGCGGACCGGCCGCCGGATTAGTCACGTCTTTGTGATGGATATTCCGACATATCACAAGGTCCTGATCGTCACCGACGGTGCGATCAATATATTCCCCACATTGGAAGACAAGGCAGACATCTGCCAGAACGCTATCGATCTCGCCATCTCGCTCGGTCTTAAAAAACCCAAGGTCGCAATCCTGGCCGCGGTCGAAACTGTGACTTCGAAGATGCCGGCCACAATCGATGCAGCGGCCCTCTGCAAGATGGCCGAGCGCAAACAGATTACCGGCGCTCTCCTGGACGGGCCACTGGCGTTTGATAATGCGATCAGCAAAGAAGCCGCCCTGACCAAAGGTATTCACTCTGAAGTCGCCGGGGATCCTGACATTCTGCTGGCGCCCGATCTCGAAGCGGGAAACATCCTTGCCAAGCAACTGAGCTTCCTGACGAAAGCCGACAGTGCCGGGTTGGTGCTTGGTGCGAGAGTCCCGATCATTCTGACCAGCCGGGCTGATAGCGTACGGTCACGAATTGCAAGTTGTGCTGTCGCGATGCTGGCCGCGCATGCCCGTCGAAACAAACCGTAGGAGTTGCATATGGATGACTATGCACTTGTGTTGAATGCGGGCTCATCGAGCCTGAAGTTTTGTGTCTTCAACCGACCCGGCGAGAAAGACTGGCAAGTTGCAGCGCGCGGCCAGATTGAGGGCATCGGGACTTCGCCACGACTCTGTGCGAAGGATGCTCAGGGGGTAGTCCTTGTAAACAACGGTCTGGATGTCACCGTTTCCGATGGGCACGCAGCCATCGACGCACTCGCGTCCTGGCTTCGCTCAAAGTGGTACGGCGCGCACGTGCTGGGTATCGGACACCGCGTTGTTCACGGTGGGATGCGATACGGTCAGCCAGTGCTGGTAACACGGCAGGTTCTTTCTCATCTGTACGAAGTCGTCCCATTGGCTCCGTTGCACCAGCCATACAACCTCGCAGCCATCGATGCCGTTTTCGACCGCATGCCCGATGTGCCGCAGATCGCCTGCTTTGATACGGGCTTTCATTCCGGCCATTCGCAGGTAGCAGACCTGATCCCACTGCCAAGGAGCATCTGCAACTCAGGTCTGAGGCGATACGGTTTCCACGGCCTGTCCTACGAGTACATTGCTTCCGTCTTGCCGGAGGTGGCCCCTGAGATTGCGAAAGGCAGGGTCATCGTCGCGCATTTGGGAAGCGGCGCGAGTCTGTGTGCCTTGAATGATGGAAAAAGCGCTGACAGCACTCTGGGTTTCACGGCGCTGGACGGACTATGCATGGGAACGAGGCCGGGCGCGCTTGATCCGGGGGTCGTTTTATATCTTTTCCAAAGTCTCGAGCTCACCGCGAAAGAGGTAGAGACGATGCTTTACAAGCAATCGGGTCTGCTGGGGATTTCCGGGATCAGCAATGACATGCGCGATCTGCTCGGCAGAAGCGAACCCGAAGCCCGGCTGGCGGTGGATTACTTCGTATATCGCGCGGCGAAGGAAATCGGCGCTTTGACGGCGGTGCTGGGCGGCATCGATGCGCTCGTATTCACGGCAGGCATCGGAGAAAACTCGCCGGAAATCCGCCGTCGAATCTGCGAGGCCTCTTCCTGGCTCGGCGTGGACCTGGATGCACAGGCGAACGCCAGCGGCGCGGCGCGGATATCGACTGCGCAAAGCAAAGTTTCGGCATGGGTGGTTCCGACCAACGAAGAACTCATGATCGCGCGCCACACCTGGTCGCTACTTGGATTGATGCAGCCCGTTTCTTAACAGGCAGAAGCAGGGGGAAATACAAATGACGATTGCCACCTCACAGCAGATCGCGCCAGAAGCGACTTCTCCATGGAATGGCTTCAGGACGGGTCTCTGGCAAAAGGAGATCAACGTTCGTGATTTCATCCAGCACAACTACAAACCATATGAGGGAGATGAGTCCTTCCTTACGTCTGCGACGGAACGAACGAAGAAAATATGGGATCGGCTGAGCGAACTGTTTCTTGAAGAGCGCAAGAAGGGCGTACTCGACATCTCACAGATTCCCAGTTCGATCACGGCGCACGGTCCCGGGTACATCGATCAAGAGAATGAAGTGATTGTTGGTCTTCAGACCGAGGCGCCGTTGAAGCGGGCAATCATGCCGAACGGCGGCCTTCGGATGGTTCTGACCGCCCTCAAGGCTTATGGGTACGAGCCCGACCCCCAAGTAGTCGAGGCTTTTTCGAAGTACCGCAAGACGCACAATGAAGGAGTCTTCGATGCGTACACAGAGGACGTGAGGCGGTGTCGCAGGTCTCACGTTCTGACCGGTTTGCCGGACGCCTACGGGCGCGGGCGCATCATCGGCGACTACCGCCGAGTGGCTCTATACGGCGTTTCCCGGCTCATCAAGCACAAGCAGGAGGAGAAACGCAGCCTCGATTCGGCCATGTCAACCGACAGCATCATTCGCGACCGCGAAGAGCTCAGTGAACAGACTCGCGCCCTCAACGAATTGAAGCAGATGGCATCAAATTACGGGTTCGATATCTCGGAGCCGGCCCGCAGCGCGCGTGAGGCTGTGCAATGGTTGTACTTCGGCTACCTCGCAGCAGTGAAAGAACAAAACGGAGCCGCGATGTCGCTTGGACGTACATCGACGTTCCTTGACATCTACTTCGAACGGGACCTCGCAGCCGGTGCGATCACCGAGCAACGGGCGCAGGAGATCATCGATGACTTCGTCATCAAGCTGCGCATTGTTCGATTTCTTCGCACGCCAGAATACGACGATCTCTTCGCAGGCGATCCGACCTGGGTGACCGAGTCGATTGCCGGTATGGGAGATGATGGGCGACCGCTCGTAACCAGGACGAGCTTTCGGTTTCTTCAAACGCTCTATAATCTCGGCCCCGCGCCGGAGCCGAATCTCACCATCTGGTACTCACCGCGTTTGCCGGATGGGTTTCGCAGTTTCGCTTCTAGGGTGGCAATCGACACCAGCTCCATTCAATTCGAAAGCGACGAAATCATGCGCCGCTCCCTGGGAGATGACGGAGCCATCGCATGCTGTGTGTCACCGATGCTCATGGGCAAACAGATGCAGTTCTTCGGCGCGCGTGCCAACCTCGCCAAATGCCTGTTGTATGCCATCAACGGCGGCAGAGATGAAATTACAGGCGATCAGGTGGGACCGAAGGTCGATGCTGTGAAGGGCGACTACCTTGATTTCGATGACGTGCTCGACAAGTTCGAAGCGATGATGGATTGGCTCGCTGGCGTCTACGTCAATGCCATGAACATCATCCACTATATGCACGACAAGTACGCCTACGAGCGCCTTGAAATGGCGCTTCACGAGTACGCCCCGTTGCGAACCATGGCCTTCGGCATGGCGGGCATGTCCGTAGTTGCCGACAGCCTTTCCGCGATACGGTATGCGAAAGTCAAAGCGATTCGCGATGAATCCGGGCTCGTCCTCGACTACGCGACTGAAGGCGATTTTCCTGTCTTCGGCAATAACGACAATCGAGTTGACCAGCTTGCTTCCTGGCTCGTCAGCACGTTCATGAGCAAGCTGAGGAAGTATCCCACCTACCGCCAAGCGGTTCACACTCAGTCGATCCTGACGATTACGTCGAACGTGGTGTATGGCAAGAGTACCGGCAACACTCCTGATGGAAGGCGTCGCGGAGAGCCATTCGCTCCGGGTGCCAATCCTATGCACGGGCGCGACAAGCACGGCATTCACGCCTCTGCCGCCTCGGTCGCAAAAATTCCGTTTCGCGATGCCGCCGATGGTATTTCTCTCACTGCGACATTACTCCCCGAAGGCCTCGGAAGAGTCGCCGAAGATCGGATCGCCAATTTGCGGAGCATGCTTGACGCGTTTTTCAGCGCCACTGGTTATCACATGAACGTGAACGTGCTGAATCGCGACACGCTTCTCGATGCGATGGACCATCCAGAGAAGTATCCGCACCTCACGATCCGCGTGTCGGGATACGCTGTCAATTTCGTGCGCCTGACCCGTGAGCAACAGATGGATGTAATCAGCCGGACTTTCCACGGAAGACAGGCGACGATATGAGCCAAGGTCTACAAACTATTTCCCTCGAAGCGAAGAGCCCTTTCGAATTGCGCGTCAACCTAGGCGCGGACACGCCCGAATTGGACGTGCGGACAGCGCTGGCTACTGGAGACATGGGCTTCCTTCATTCATTCACCAGCGGGTCGACGGTCGATGGTCCGGGTGTGCGGGTTGTTGGATGGACTACGGGTTGCCAATACCGATGCCTGTACTGCCATAACCCGGACACCTGGAATATGAGCAATGGCATTCCCGTGACGTTAGCTCGCGCAACTGAGGAACTACGCAAGTATTGTCATGGGCTGAAAATCATGTCCGGAGGATTCACGTTGAGCGGTGGCGAACCTCTCATGCAGGACCGATTTGCCGTGAAGTTGTTTACAGCCGCCAAAGCGATAGGGATCCATACCGCGCTGGATAGTAATGGCTCGCTCGGTAGTCGCCTTAGCGATGCTGAATTCGACCAGATCGATCTAGTGCTGCTGGACTTCAAAATGTGGGACCCCGAGCGCCATCGTCACCTTACCGGAATGGACAATGCACCGGTTCTGGATTTCGCGCGGCGGCTGGCCGAGCGCAGAAGGCCAATCTGGGTACGATTCGTGCTGGTTCCCGGACTAAGCGACGATGCTGAGAACATCGCAAACATTGCTAGATTCTCCGCGAGTCTAGGCAACGTGGAACGAGTTGACGTTCTTCCATTTCATCAAATGGGCCGATTTAAGTGGAAAGAGCTCAAACTCAACTACACGCTCAACGATGTTCAGCCTCCGAGTATTGAAGCGGTTGAGAGTGCCTGCGCCCAATTTCGTTCGGTGGGCCTCAAGGTTTTCTAATCAAATGCGAAGAGATCTATTAATGGGCAAATCTGGCAACTTGAAGCCTGTCCAGAAACAGACAAATACCTGTACGAATTGACAGGTGTCGAACTGCCGCCAATCGTGTTCTTATGGAGGCACTGAATTTCGGTTCACAACGGGCCAACATTATCTAAACGAAGCGCACATGTCAGACTGATTCGTACCGGATTAGGTTCGGATGAAGCGTTTGCTATATAGTTCCGTCCTTTTAGTCTTGTTGCCCTTACTGTGGCGGGTAGGCAGCGTGAATGCAGCGCGTAATCAGGATCAGCCACCAGCTCATCAGCAGACGAAAACTGCGGATAAATCCGCCGATTATCTGGGCTCCGACACCTGCATGGGCTGCCACGAAGATGTGGTGAACAAGTTTGCCAAGAATCCTCATTCGCGCCTGGCCCTAATGCACGGGGGCAAAGGTGTCACCTGCGAAAGCTGCCACGGGCCTGGCAGAGAGCATGTGGAGGGAGGCGGCGATATAGAAAAAATCTTCAGGTTCAGCAAAGCAACACCGAAAGCTACGGATAAAAAGTGTCTGGAGTGCCACGCCGCGGCACACCCAAATTTCGAGCGCTCAGCACACGGCGATGCAGGCGTAAGTTGCACAAGTTGCCACAGCATTCACAAATTTGAAAGCGAGGCCAGCCTTCTCAAGGTCTCGCAGCCGAAGCTTTGCTATACCTGTCACACTGATGTAAAGCCAGCTTTTTCGCAGCCCTTTCATCATAAGGTGGATGAAGGGTTGATAAATTGCAGCGATTGTCACAATCCACATGGCACCTTCAAGGAGAAGGGACTACATAGCAGCGTCGCTGGCGATGCGATCTGCGTAAGCTGTCACACAGAAACAGCAGGTCCGTTCGTCTACGAGCATCAGCCGATCAGAACGGATGGCTGTACGTTCTGCCACTCCCCGCATGGATCGCCGAATCCTCGTCTGCTTACGCGCAACAATGTGAATTCTCTATGCCTACAGTGTCATTCAGCTTCGATGAACTTTACCGCACCTGGCGTTCCGTCGTTTCATAACCAGGCGAAGCAGTATCCGGCCTGCACGGTTTGCCATGTGCAGATTCACGGCTCGAACGCCGATAGCGTGTACTTTAGGTGAGAGCGGCCACCACAATGAGCAAGCACTCATTCATCCCGGCCCCGGTGAAGTTACGACATGGTGTTCTTCTCATTGTTTTCTGCATGGCCATTATTGTTAACGCCGCGTGCGCCCAGGACGTCCAAACGGCCCCAGCAGCTCCAGCAGCCGCGCAAGAGCCTCAGCAACAACCGACGCCAACCGAAAAGATTTATCACGGTTATGTGGTACACCAGTCGGTCGATCTCGGCGGTCGTATTGTGGAACACTCCGGCAGCGACCCTGCCTACGCCACTCTGGTCAATATTGCATCCGGAGCGCGGGTTCTTGACCAGTCACTAACGATGCACGCCGTAGATCCGGCGCATGCGATCTTCTTTGATCAGCTTTCAACCAATAGCTTTGGCTATGGCGGCGACGCGATTAACGTCACGTATCTAAATGTATCGAAGGGGCGCATTTACGACTTTCGTGGAAGCTATCGACGCTACCGTCAATATTTTGACTACGATCTGCTCGCCAATCCGCTGATTCCACCTGAGTCGAATCCATTCGTTCCGGCTCTTTTCTCGCCGCACCTTTACAATACGGTGCGTCAAATTACTGATCTCAACCTGACTTTGGCTCCCTTGTCGAAGGTGAGCGTACGCTTTGGCTACAACCACAACATCAACCAGGGGCCATCGTATAGCACGGTTCATCTCGGGACGGATGCGCTGCTTTCCCAAAGTTGGCGCAATTCTACAGATAATTGGATTGGAGGAATCGACTGGAAGCCGGATCCAAAGACGACTTTCAGCTACGACCAGTTCGTTACTCATTATAAAGGGGATACGAGCTGGCAACTTAGCGGCTTAAATTACTCCCTCCCGAACGGCACGCCCGTCAGTCTTGGGGTTAATCTGTCTTCAGTATGGGGCTCTCCCTGCTCCAGCCCATTCAATCCTGATGGAACAGTGAATCCAGCATGCCAGGGGTTTCTTGGCTACACTCGTTCCGCACCCACGCGAACTCTTTACCCAACCGAGCAGGCGCGCTTCCAGACTTCAGCGATTCATAACTTCACATTAAACGGGCGTCTGCTCTACAACGGTTCAAACAGTACGCTCGCTAACTACAATGAATTTTTCAACGGCTTGGATACCCCTTCACTGCGTCAATCGGTCGAGACGGGGAATGCCCGCGTGCAGCGTGTGAACGTCAACGGTGATATCGCTGCTGTATGGCAGATCACACCTAAAATTTCGGCTTCGGATGTCTACGACTTCTGGTATTTCCGTATACCAGGTATCAACGGCTTCGCAACAACGAGCTATAACGGAACATCGCTGCTGCAGCCCCCGGGAGCTGCTACGACGACGATAGCAACTGACTATCAGGCGCTTAATCAGAAAACGAAGGCCAACACGTTTGTTACGGCATGGGACGTGACGCCAAAAGCTCGCATTTCGCTTGGCTACAGGTATCGAAGTCGAATCATTACCGACTCTGCCGGAGACTTCATCCCTATCCATGAAAACTGGGGACTCTTTGCCGCCGCTCTGAGGCCCACTCCTGAGTTGCGAATCAACTTCAATTTCGATGGCATGTACGCTGACAATGCGTTCACTCGCATCAGCCCTCGTCAACTACAACACTATAGAGCTCGGGCTACTTATCAGCCGCATCCATGGCTTACGGTGTCGGGGGCTGTCAACATCTACGAAGCACGCAACAACGTGGAGACTGTGAATCATCTCGAACACAATCGCGATTACTCGTTCGGCACAACGATCGCTCCAAGTGAGAAATGGTCGCTGAACTTGAGCTATGCCTATGACAGCGTGTACTCGACCACAATCGAGTGCTACCCATCTACCCCGCCCCCTCCCGGGGCCGTCACTGCACCGCCAGTCTGCACTGAAGCCGGCACGCCTTACCAAAGCAATGGCTACTACAATGCGCCGATGCAGTTCGGTTCGATCGGTTTTACTTTCTCGCCGGTTAAAAGAGTGCACGTAAATGCGGGGTATCGCATGAGCGATGTGGATGGCACATCCGAAATGCTCAATATACGTCAGGTGCCTGGCTCGTTACAATCGCAGTTCCAATCGCCCTACGGGGGATTGTACATACAAATGGCGCCGAACTGGACTTGGAAAGCAGACTATAACTATTACAGCTATGGCGAAGGGACGCCCATCGGCCCAACGCTCTCGCGAAGCTTTCGAGGAAATGTATACACTCTCGCAGTCAATTATGCCTTTTAGGATGTTTCAGTCTGCGCTATGATTGTCAACCGTCAACATGGAGGAGCTAATGAACATGCTGAAATACGTCACTCGTGTCGGGGTCGTAAGCCTGCTTGCAGTAAGCACCTTAAGCTTTGCTCAGAAATCTGGTGCCGACACTTATAAAGCCAAATGCCAGAGTTGCCATGGAGCTGACGGTGCTGGAACTACTCCCGCGGGCAAATCAATGAAGGTGGTGTCCTTCAGTGCGCCGGATATTGTGAGTGCTTCGGATGCAGATCTCATCGCGGACACAAAAAATGGGAAAGGCAAGATGCCCGCGTATGCAAACAAACTTACAGACGACCAAATAAAAGATGTTGTCGCTTACATTCGTACGCTGCAAAAGAAATAGAAGCCAAGAGAAGCTGAGCGATGACTCAATCTGGAGGATTCAGAGAGAATCGGCTTAGGCCGCTTGTCTTTCTCGCGCACAACCCAATCAGTCTGATTGGCGTCGGACTTACGACCGCGTCAGCTCTGACTCTAATCGGCTTCTGGGTAGTCGACGTGTTTGGCCACGGCGGCTCAGCAAACCCTTATGTTGGTATTGTTTTTGACCTTTGCCTGCCAGCCCTCTTTGTTCTGGGGCTAATCCTCATTCCGATTGGTATGTGGTGGAGGAGACGTCGGTTGAAGGCGACGGGCCAGCTGCCATCGACCTATCCGCAGGTGGACTTTGCCAATCCTGTTATCCGCCGTTCCTTGAACTTTGTCGTTCTCACCACGTTTATCAATTTTGTGATCGTAGGCACCGCAAGTTTTCGCGGCATTGCCCAAATGGACAAGCCGTCATTCTGCGGCCAGTCCTGTCACGTCATGGCGCCTGAGTGGAGCGCTTATCACGTATCGTCTCATGCGCATGTAGCCTGTACGGAGTGCCATATCGCTTCGGGGATGTCAGGTTACGTCAGTGCAAAGCTAAACGGAGCCCGGCAGCTTGTGCACGTGGCATTGGGCGACTATCCTCGCCCGATCATGGCGGAGGGCAAGGTGCCTCCTGCTGATACCACCTGTCTGCACTGCCACAATCCTGGAAAGTACATCGGCGACAAGCTTGTGGTGAAGACTTCTTTTGGCGACGACGAAACCAACTCGGTTACACGTTCTCTCGTCCTGGTCCATCTTGGAGGCCGAGATCCTTCTGGCCGATTGAGTGGAATCCATGGCGCGCATCTTGGTCGTATCGAATTCATTTCTACAGACAATACAAATCAGACCATTCCCTGGGTAGCCAAGGTAAATGACGACGGCTCTGCAGTCGAGTATGTGTCGTCGGACGCGAAGACGCCCGAAGGTGGCCAAAAGCGTGTGATGAATTGCATCGACTGTCATAATCGCGCTGCCCATTCTTTTGATACGCCTGAAGGAGCACTGAACAAAGCCATGGCAGCCGGAAGCCCGAACGCATCTCTTCCCTATATGCATAAGGAGGGGATCGGTTTGATCAAAGCCGACTACAGCTCACAGGAAGACGCGGCATCAAAAATCAGAGCAGGTCTCGAGAATTTCTACCGCTCGCAATATCCGGCTGTGTGGAGTGGAAAACGGGAGCAGATCGACCAGGCAGCCGGGACCCTCGTCAAGCTTTACGGCGAAAATGTCTTTCCGTTTATGAAGGTCACCTGGGGAACACATCCAAACAACATCGGGCACAACGACTATCCGGGATGCTTTCGCTGTCATGACGGGAGCCACACTGCAAAGAACGAAAAGAGCATAAGTAACGACTGCTCTCTCTGTCATAATCTATTGGCTGTTGACGAAGCCAATCCCAAACAGCTAGCCGACCTCGGCATGCAATAGCAGAGGTGGCATGAAGCTCGCCACATCAGACGAATCTATGCGGAACAGAACGTCATCGGTGAGCAGAATGTTTTCTAGGCTCACGGATGGAATTCGATGTAAGGTCTTTGCCGCTGCACGGCAGAGGTCTTGGAACGACGATCGAGAGTGCTAGCGAGGGCGCTGAAGGAATTTCTACCGGTGTTTTCCACGCTTTGAGTGCATTTCTTAGCCATTGATGCTCATCATTTCAGTGAGTTGCGATCAAATGCACTTCTGTCACGGCAGAGGTCGCGGATTTCTAACCAACGACGAACAGCAACGAATTGAATATGTGACCTGATGGCAGGGAATTGGAAATTGACTTGTGCGCTCCACCGCGAGCATGTAGGAGACCATTTTCCTGGCTACCGCCAGCGTGGCTCGGTTGGGGTTGCCTCTCTCCAGTTCTCTGGCACGGATCACGGCGAGTTCATGGCACTCCCGCACAGCCAGTGTGGCTGCTCAATCAGCACTCTCTGGATGTGCTTGTTCCGCTGCTTCGAAATCGGCATCCGCATCACCTTGTCAGCCGAGCTCTTCTCATCGCCGCACAGACCGCAGTAGCTGATCGCTTGCTTAATCGAAGTGAAGCGCGTGACGTCTCCGATCTCCAGAGCCCACGTCAGGGCCGTGATCGCCCCCACCCTGGGCACGGTTCGAAGCCGCCGTAGCCGCTCCTTCAGAAGCGGATCTCGCTCGAGCGAACCGACCAGGGCATAATCGAGCTTCTGCGAATGGCAGATCATCTCCCGGCTCAGTTTCAGCAGCGGCCGTATGCTCTCGTTCACCTCTTCGTTCGTCGACATCAGTTCGGCGAAGTAGCCGACCTTGTGCAGCCGCTGCTTGTTGTAGCTCACCCCGGTCTCCATCAGCAGACCGGAGACACGGTTCTTCATCTGCACCATCTGCTTGATCAGCAGGTTCCGATAGCGTAGCGTTCGGCGCCGAATCCGTATCTCGGTCGAAGCCATGTGGCACTCGGGCAGAAAGTCGCATCGCAAACAGTCGGCGATTTTGCCGGCATCGATCTTGTCGTTCTTCTTCTTGGCCGCGGCGATCGCCCGCAGCATCAACGGGTGCGCGACCTTCACCTTCTCCGCATGCGGAGGCAGGTGGTCATAAATCCAGCCGGTGAAGATGGTCGCTTCCATCCCGATCATGCGGGGCTGCGGCATCGTCCGGATCCAGCAATCCAGTTCCCGACGCGTCGATCCGATCTTGCCTTCCTGATACACACCGCCAGCTGCGTTCTTCACGCAATAGCTGATCGTCTTCTTGTGTACATCCAGTCCGATGTAATGCATATCGTCTCTAAGGAGCCTCCGAGGTTGTTCTCTGAATCAGCCTCATCG
>Ga0207060_10179_pt1 | contig 23431 bp, 21 predicted proteins | sample Alteio_BWMinCont_30_FD_153270 | JGI IMG/M metagenome (GOLD analysis project Ga0207060, IMG submission 153270) | Enriched cells from forest soil in Barre Woods Harvard Forest LTER site, Petersham, Massachusetts, United States -... | ecosystem: Environmental > Terrestrial > Soil > Temperate forest >...
CAATGCCAATGATGATGAGGACACCCACGCCTATCAATTCCCCACGCGCAACCATGTTGAGTAGCGCCTGAGTGCCCATCAGAGCTGCATGTGCAAAGCTGGACCAAGCCGTAAAGGCAATCAGGCTGCGATTCGCCGGCGGATTACGAATGGCCAGAAGCAGGAAGACACCGAGCGTGACGTAAAGGCTGAACATCATCGACATCGCAGGCTCTTGTCTTACGAATACGAGCATGGGATAAGCCATCGCCAAAAACAGTACTCCCACCACCACCAGCACAATCTTCAAAGCCTTTTCTCGATTCATGGTCGTACCCCTCAGCGGCGCAACCGCCTGGCGCGATCTAAGAAACCTTCATGCATGGAACAGCATGACAGGGGACAGCGTGATAGAGAGTGTAGCTCGACGTCAACCTTTCTCCGGTGGATTGTATCCCCTGTCAGGTGTGTCAAGCCCCTCCAGCCAAAGACCCCCTAACTCGCACAATCTAAAACGAAAAAAACCGGACCATGTTGAGCTGCTATTTCGCCCTAAATTGGTATAATGAATAAACAGAGAAAAAGCCCGCCGATTCTGGCGGGCTTTCGTGTTTTTACGAGAAGTGTCAGGAAATGACAAGGACTCAAACGCACGCAACTACCAATAGAAAGAATAATTTACAAAAAAATATACCGGGGGGTCACCCGGTCACGATCTCGGAAAAGTCCGCAATCGAAGAGAAGCCGACCAGCACCGAAGCAATCAGAGCCAGCCGATTCTGCCGCACCGCCGGATCATCCACCATCACCATCACCTTGTCGAAGAACAGATCGACATGAGGACGCAGCGTAGCAATCTGCTCCAGAGCTTCACGATACTGACGCTCAGTCCGCAGCTTCTCAACCAAAGGAGCCAGTTTGTCCGACTCGCCGTGAAGCGCACGCTCCGCCGGATCGGCGAGCACCGAATCCGACACGGCATCGCCCAAACTCAGGCCTTTCTCTGACGCCTGCCGCACGATATTCTTCATCCGCTTGAACGCTGCCGAAATCGCCGCAAAATCATCCGAACCCCGAACCGCCGTCAGCGCCTCGGCCCGCGCAATCGCGTCACGAACATCATCGAAACCAGCAGCCAGCACTGCATTCACCACGTCATAGCTGAAGCCGCGAGCGTCGCGGAGGTAAAACTCAACCCGCTCGCGGAAGAACGCCGCCAGCGAATCCGATGAAGCACCTGCCGCCTTCGCCAGATCGGAGAACGTCAGCGGCAACTCAGACTCAGCCAGAATCTTCACGACGCCATTCGCAGCACGACGCAGCGCAAACGGATCTTTCGATCCCGTAGGTTCAAGTCCAATAGCAAACATGGCCGTAATCGTCTGGAAGCGGTCAACAATCCCAAGAGTCTGCCCCTCAACCGTAGCCGGAGTCGGATCGTCAGTCGAAGCAGGCGTGTACTGCGAATAGATCGCCTGAGCCACCACCTCACCGAGCCCCTGAGCGCGAGCATAGAGCCCGCCAACAACACCCTGAAGTTCGGTGAACTCCTTCACCAGTTCCGCGGTCAGATCAGTCTTGGCCAGCTTCGTAGCCCGGAGCAGCGAAAACTCTTCCACCTCAACGCCACGTTGCTTCACCATCACGGCAAGCTGCTCAGCAATGCGCAGATTCGCTTCCGTCTTCACGAAGTAGCTCCCCAAATCCTTCTGGAAGGTCACCGACTTGAGCATCTCAACGCGATCAGCAAGCGGAATCTTCTGGTCAAAGTCCCAGAAGAAACGAGCATCGCTGAACCGCGAACGCAGCACGCGCTCATTGCCGTGGCGAATCACAGCAATTCCCTGCTCGCTCGCCTCCGTATTCAGCACTGCCAGAAAATGCGGAGCCAGCTTGCCCGAAGCATCTTCAACAGCAAAGTACTTCTGGTGATCGCGCATCACCGTAACCAGCACTTCTTCAGGAAGCGAAAGATACTCAGCCTCGAAATTGCCCAGCAGCACCGAAGGCCATTCCGTAAGATGCGCCACCGTATCGACCAGCGCCTCATCCTCACGCCAGCGAGCGCCGGGAGCCGTCCGCGTAGCCGCATCCAGCGCCTTGCGAATCCGCTGCCGCCGCGCCTCAACATCCACCAGAACCTTCGCCGACTCCAGCGCCGAAGCGTACTCAGCAGGCTTGTTGATCGTCACCGCATGATCGCCATGCAGAATGCGATGCCCATAGCTCAGATTGCCCGCATGAACGCCCGCAAACTCCACCGGAACAATCGCATGATCGAGAATTGCCAGCAGCCACTTTACCGGACGAACAAACCGCTCCGGCTTGCCCGCGCGCCAGTACATGTTCTTCGGCCAGTAAATCGCACCGAGTTCCTTCGGCAGCTGCTCCGTCAAAACCTCAGCAGCAGAACGCCCCTTGCGCAGAACGGTCGCCGAAACATACTCGCCCTTTGGAGTCGTGACCTTCTGCAAAGCACCGACTTCAATGCCAGCCTTCTTGGCAAAGGCCTGCGCCGCTGGAGTCGGCTCGCCCCCCTTGAACGCCACCGCCCACGAAGGCCCGGTCAGCTGCTCTTCCGCATCGGCTTGCGCAGCCAGTACACCGCCGACCAGAACAGCAAGACGACGCGGCGTCGAATAGCTGGTCACAGCCGCATCACTCAGCAACCGCTCACGAGTCAGCAGTTCTTCCACGCGCCGCGCAAGCTCAGCCTGAGCCGCCGCGATCATGCGCGCGGGAATCTCTTCGAGTCCAACTTCAAGGAGAAAATCTGGCATCGTCTATTTCTGGCTTTCTTTGGCTTCCTGCTGCGCAGCGTAGGCTTTCGCCACTCCAACCGCAAGGTTGCGAATACGCGCAATCACGCCAACGCGCTCCGTCACAGAAATCGCGCCGCGCGCATCGAGCAGGTTGAATAGGTGCGAACACTTCAGGCATAGATCGTAAGCACTAAGCACCGGAAAGCGCTTCAACTCCACCGCAACATCCTGCTCAGGCTCCGCCGGACCATCGTCATGCAGAACCCGGTCATGCGCCTTCTGTCCACGCTGGAGTTTTCGCAGGTCCTGGAAGCTGGCCAGCAGCGTCTGGCACTCAGCCTCATACATCCGCAGATGCTCCCACAACTTCTCGACCTCAGCAGCCTCAAAGTTGTAGACCGAGAACTGCAACTCTTCCTGGAAGCGAATCTCGCCATACGTCACCGCACGGCCTGAAACCGGATCACGCGCCCAAACGATGTCGTAGATCGAGTCCACATCCTGCAAAAAAGCAGCAATCCGCTCTAAACCGTAGGTAATCTCGCCCGAAATGGGGTCCAAATCGATGCCACCGCACTGCTGGAAGTAGGTAAACTGCGTAATCTCCAACCCATCGAGCATGACCTGCCAGCCGATCCCCCACGCGCCCAGTGTCGGCGACTCCCAGTTGTCTTCTTCGAATTTAATGTCATGCTCACGCAGATCAATCCCAATCGCAGTCAACGACTCCAGATACACATCCTGAACATCCGCCGGGGGCGGCTTCAGAATCACCTGAAACTGTGTGTGCTTATACAACCGGTTCGGATTCTCTCCATACCGACCATCCGCAGGCCGCCGCGACGGCTGCGCGTACGCGATGTTGATCGGCTTCGGCCCCAGCACCCGCAGAAACGTATCCGGCGACATCGTACCCGCGCCAACCTCTACGTCATAGGGCTGCTGCAACACGCACCCGCGCTCGGCCCAGAAGCTCTGTAGGCGAAATAGCAATTGCTGAAAGGTAAGGGGTTCTTTCTTAGTCAGAACAGAGGCAGATGCCACGCAAAATCTCTCTAGTCTCTAAATGAATCACTGCTGCGATTCTAAACGATTCGTGATGTCATCCTGAGTGTAGCGAAGGATCTGCTTGTCTCTTCACGGATCAACCGCCGAGCTTCGCCAGTGCAACCGCAGTCGTAAGCCGCCGCTCCAGATGCCGCTCTAGTCCCTGAATCGCAAACCGCCGCAAATCCGCCGCTCGGCTCCGCGGCCAATCCTCAGCCGCAAACGTCGCAATCGGCTGCCGAAAGATGCGCAGGGCCAGTGCCAGCGACTCTGGCGAAAGCGTCGAGCTAGCCAGTCGCTTATGCTCGATACACACCAGACCATCCGCATGTGCGTGCCAATAAGCAGGCCGACCACCAAACACCTCCCCACCGACAGTACAGTGCAAAACATCCGGCATCCACCCCATCAGCCGCGTAATCCAGAGCCCAAAATAAGTCACCGGCATCCAGATGCCACCCGAAATCGTGTGATCAAGCACAGCCAGCAACAATCGAAAAACTGCATCGTTTGGATCATGGTCCGGAAGGATTTCTTCCAGCACTTCGGCATAGAACGCAAGCGCCGCGGCGCGTGTGTAATCCACCGAAGCGGACAGCGGAGACCAAACAATCTCAAAAGAGTCGAGACGCACAAGTTCCTGCCGAGGCTTTTCAACATAATTAGCCAGCACATGGGTCATCGGCTCCAGAGCACCGCCGAACCGGCGACGGCTCTTGCTGGCAGCCTTGGCAACACCCTTGATCTTCCCCTGATCGCGGGTCAACAGTGACACGATCAGGTCCGCCTCATGAATAGGCCATGTGCGGAGAACAACGGCTTCAGCCTGATGGACAGTCACTCAATGCAGCATAGAACACGAGGTGGTCTTACACCTTTTGATCGAAAACCAAAGCATTGCCGTGTGCTACTCTTCTCTCGCCAGAAAACGATTACTCAACGGAAGCTCAGATTCTATGGACCACACGGTCAAAGCTCTCATCTTTGCCCTTCTCTTCATCTGCGCTGCATATGCAGCGCAGCTACCGCAAGCACTCGACCTGACAGGCGACTACCAGGGAACGCATGATCCCTGCATTATGAAAGAAGGCAAAACCTGGTACGTCTTCGCCACCGGCAAAGCGCCCGACGGCGGCCAGTTTCAAATGCGCTGCTCGGAAAATCTGACGGACTGGAAACTCTGCGGTCACATCTTCGATCAAATCCCGGACTGGATTCATAAGGAGAGCCCAGGAACCGTCGACCTCTGGGCACCCGACATCTCCCAGGAAAACGGCGAATACCGCCTCTATTATGCCTATTCTCTTTTCGGAAAAAACACCTCTGGAATCGCCCTGGCAACCAACAAAACGCTCGACCGCTCCAACTCCGACTACAAATGGATCGACCACGGCCTCATCCTGCGCTCGACAGAAAGCGACGACTTCAACGCCATCGATCCCAACTTCATCCTCGATACCCAAGGCCACGCTTGGCTCGCCTTTGGCAGTTTCTGGAGCGGCATCAAGATGCGCAGGCTCGATGACAAGACCGGACTGCTCTCCAAAGAAGACACGCGGCTCTATTCGATAGCCTCGCGCAGCAAACCCGCTGACGCTGCTCCAGCAAAGCCCGGGTTGCCGACGAATTGGGAGGCCGTTGAAGCCCCGTTCATTGTCCACCATGGTGGGTTCTACTACCTCTTCGTCTCCTGGGACCTCTGCTGCCGGGGAATAAAAAGCACGTATCGAACCATGGTCGGCCGCGCAAAGAAAATCACCGGGCCATATCTCGACAAGCAGAGCAAGTCGATGGCGGAGGGCGGCGGTACAGAATTACTGGCCGGAAATGCTCGCTGGCTCGGCCCGGGCGGCGAGTCGGTATGGATGCAGCCGGATGACCATGACTTGCTCATTTTCCACGCTTACGACGCAAAAACCGGGAAACCCGCGTTGCAGATCTCGACCATTACCTGGCAAAATGAATGGCCTCAAGCCACTTTGCAGCAATAGAAACGGCGCCCATAGAGCGCCGTTTTTATCGATTTACGAGATAAAGTTAAAGTATGGCTTTAAGAAGCCTGCATGAGTTCGCGCTCTGCGCGTAACCAGTCGTGTTCGGCGTTTCCATGAGTATAGCCACGCTCGGCCCAGAACTTTTGAGCGAGGGCGGCAATCTGTTCGTGTGATGGGCGGATGACAATCGGCTCAGACGCTTCAGCAGTAGTCTTCTTCTTTGCGGGAGCCTTACGGGGTTTCGTCGTTTTTTCGGCTTTGGGGGTCGCCATTCGGATGTTCCTCCACAGAAATATTCGTAGTTATATTGCCAAATTCCTGGCCGTACCGGGGAGCGCAAAGTGATTCACAGACGTTGACTAGAAAGGTCCCCGTCAACCCGCCGCTCTGTACAGCACTTGGGTGCAACTTCTATTTTAAAGCAGCCGCTTTTCCGAGAAATCCACGCATGCCAGACAAATCCAAAGCCGAGCTGCCCATCGTCGCCTTCGTCAGCCAGAAAGCATGGGCTAAGTGGTTGAAGACAAACCACCTGAAGTCCAGTGGGCTCTGGCTGCGACTGGCGAAGAAAGCGTGTGGCACTCCCTCGGTCACATATGCCGAGGCCATTGAAGTCGCCCTTTGCTATGGATGGATTGACGGCCAGAAACAGAGCCACAGCGCCGAAGCCTGGCTGCAGAAGTTCACTCCCCGGGGGCGCAAAAGCATCTGGTCAAAGATCAATCGTGAAAAAGCCCTGGTGCTGATCGAAAACGGCGAGATGCAGCCTGCCGGTCTGGCTGAAGTAGAGCGCGCTAAACAGGACGGACGCTGGGAGCAGGCTTACGACTCCCCCGGAAACGCGACCGTCCCATCGGATCTACAGACTGCTCTGAACAAGAGCCCGAAAGCAAAAGCCTTCTTCGCGACACTCGAGAGGCGCAACCGCTATGCCATCCTCTGGCGCGTACAAACGGCAAAGAAAGCCGAGACACGCGCAAAACGCATTGCTCTGTTTATGGGAATGCTGGAACGCGGCGAAAAGCTTCATCCCTGAAGCAGGTTTAAGCGCTAACTACTCAACTTCCTGTTTGGCGCGGTACCCATCGCGGGCAATGATGTCGTACTTCAGCGGCTTATGCTTTTCATCCTGCATGCGTAGCGCATGCCCTTCGTTATCCACCAGCTCTACGCGCAGCTTGCGATAGGTGCCGTCCTGCTTCACGTTGCTGGGGTGATAGCTCAGCACATACTGATTGCGGATCGTGTCATTGATCTGGCGAAAAATGTCCGGCATCTCTCCGGCAAAACGCGGAAAGAAGGCCTGGCCGCCCGTCATCTTTGCAAAGGTCGACATCTGGTTATCGGCCTGGAGATAATCCAGATTGCGAATCGGTCCCATCATGCCTGCGCCATCGGCCATGATGCGCGCCGTTTGCCCCGTGCCAATCGAGAAAATCGTGACATTCGGCGTGGCTTTGATCTTCTGCAAAACCTTATCCAGATTGATCTTACTGAAGGTGTCGCGCCCGGAAGAGATGAGCACGACATACTTCCGGCCATCAACTCGACTCAGTCGGTCGAGCGTCGAGTAGACCGCATCGAAAAGGTTTGTCTCGTGCCAGGTTGGAATCGTAAGCGAGTTCAACGACTCATAAATGAGCCGCTTGTCCGTGGTAAAGTCGGTCAGAATCTGCGTGTGCATGTCGTACGTCACGACAGCGATGTAGTCATCGGCTTTGAGTTGCTGCGCAAAGGTGTAGGCCGCGTTCCTCATGTCGTAAATGAACGCGTAGCTGTTCGCAGCGAACTCGACCAGCAGGACAGCCGTAATCGGCGCCTGGATGCGCTGAAAGCTAGTGATGTCCTGAGCAACGCCATCCTCATACACACGGAAGTTGTCTTTTTGCAGGTTGGGCACAAATTGGTGCGTCTTCTCCAGAATCACGCCCACATCTACATTCACCACAGGAACATCGACACGAAGCGAAAAGTTCTGTAGTCCCGGCGGATTCTTCACCTTTGGCTCAGGAGGAGGAGGCGGTGGCGCTGTCTCTGACTCCTTCTTCTTAGGAATCGCGATCGCGCCGTTGTCCCCGCCAGGGCCACCCGCATCGGGTGACGCTTGATCCTGCGGCTGTTGACCCTGCTGATTCGGTTGGGCTTGCTGCTGTTGGTTCTGCTGGGGCTGCTGGGATTGCTGTTGCTGCGCCGGAGCAGCGCTCTGACAAACCCCCAGCGAAAGAAGGGCTAGCGAAGCAAAAATCTGACGAGCTCGGGATGCACCTACCGGGATTCTCATGCGTGGATTCATTGTGGAACTTCGAGGCGTCCTCCTGCAAGCGCCACGCGGTACGAAGGTTTCGTCACCGCAAAAGAAAAAATGCTCTACTCTGTAGACGTGGGTATTCGCCTAAAAGACATCGGCGGGCTGATTTTGTTTGGCGCTTCAGCTCTTACCGCCCAAACCGCGTCATTGCCCCCTACTCCCCCGCCATCTTCAGCGGGTTTCTACCCGATCGATCAGGTCCATCGCGGCCAGCACGGCGTGGCCTACACGGTCTTTGAAGGCGTGCTACCGGAACCGATGGGCGTGTTGATCCTTGGGCTGCTGCACAACGCTCTCGGCCCAGGACAAGACATGATCCTGGCGCGACTCGAAGGCACGAAACCGGAGTACACCGGCGTCGTCGCTGGAATGAGCGGCAGTCCCGTGTATATCGACGGCAAGCTGCTGGGAGCCATCAGCTATCGCATCGGAGCATTCAGCAAAGAGCCCATTGCCGGTATTACGCCCATCGGCCAGATGCTCGAGGTGTCACCTCCAACTAATGATCTGATTGCCGCAAGCAATCCACCTTCATTTACTCAGCCAGCCGGCACCGGCTACTCTGCCTCCCTGCCCCACGCAAGTCAGGACACGGTCGAGACAAGCGCAATTCGCCCGATGGACATGCCTCTGGTCTTCAATGGATTCAACCCCGAAGCACTGGACCTTTGGAAAGAGCATTCGCCGCAGCTTGGGCTCACAGCGGTTACTGGCATCGGCGGATCATCAAGCAATGAAAAACAGCCGGAGCCTATCGTTCCCGGCTCAGCCGTTAGCGCCTTGCTCATGCGCGGCGACCTTGAGATCGCGGCAACCTGCACCGTTACATATGTCGATCCGAAGCAGCTTCTGGCTTGCGGACATCCAATCACCCAATTTGGCCCCGTCTCCATGCCGATGACGAAGGCTCAGGTGGTAGCTACGCTTCCTTCGCCGCTTAACGCATTCAAGATTATCAACACGACGGAAACCGTGGGCTCCTTCACTGAAGACCGCGAATCGGCAATCCGCGGCGCTTTTGGGCTGCAGGCAAAGATGATTCCGGTGACGGTGAATATCACCGGCGAGCACGCGCCTCATGCCCTGCATATTGAAGTTGTTGACCAGCCGCAGATCACGCCGTCAGCCGTCATGGTCGCCGTCTTCCAGGCATTGATGCAGCGCAATACCTTCACCGCCGAGACCAGCTACCGCATTCGCAGCACCGTCAACGTCTCCGGATTCCCGGCAGTCCACTTCGGCGGTCTCGCTGCCCCAAGTGAGATCGCGCCGGCAAACCTTCTGGCCGCGTTGATGGTGGGTGAGCGCTTCTCCCGCCTCTATGACAACGCAGCACGCCAGACGCCTATCAGCAGCGTGGAAATAGAAGTGGAAGCGATCTCGAAGCATCTCACGGCACAGCTTGAAAGCGCGCAGAGCACTGCGCCGATCGTTCATGCAGGCGAGACCATCATGATCGAGGCCACTATCCGGCCATGGCGTGGCGAAGTACAGAATGTGCGTATCCCGGTAACGCTACCCGCGGTGCTGAGTGAAGGCCAGGTGCGTCTGCTCGTGAGCGATGGCAGTACGCTCGATCGCATTACGCAAACATCGCACTTCGGCAGCCAGAATCTTGACGTAGCAGCAACCATCGAACAATTGAACAGCCTGCATCAGAACGACCGCCTCTACGTCACATTGCTTCAACCATCGCCTCAGGCTGTGCTCGATGGCCGCACGTTAGCAACCGTGCCCATGTCGATGGCAAACGTACTTGAGCCTCTTCGCCAGAACCAGAAGCTTACGCTTAGCGGTGAGTCAGCAGTCCCGATGGCGTCGGTTGCCATCAATAACCTGCTCAGCGGTCAGCAGGTATTGACCTTGCGAGTCGAGTAAAGGTCAGCACTCTAACTGCGGTCACCACGATTTGAAGTTCGAGGCAGCGCTTTGTCCGGTCCCGTATGAACTGCGTCCTCTTCAGAAACCACCAGGTACCGATTCCCGCCCGAATACTTAGCCCTGTACATGGCGATGTCAGCCGCTCTCCAGAGTTGCGCTCCTTCCGTCCCGTGGTCAGGATAGAGCGCGATTCCAACGCTGGCGGAAAGGGGCATATCCAGCCCTTCGATCGTGAATCGCCGCCGAAATTCCGCGAGCAAGTCAGACGCGACCTTCTCCGCGTCCGCGCCGTGAAGCAGTTCGCCGATCACGACAGTGAACTCTTCCCCTCCGGTCCGCGCGACCGTATCGGACTCGCGCAGCCGCTTCGTCAACCTTTCGGCTATTTCCTGCAAACAGGCGTCACCCGTCGCGTGGCCGTAGTTATCGTTGATCTGCTTGAAGCGGTCGAGATCGATGCACAGGATCGCAGCCTTGTGGCCATAGCGCGACGCATTCTCTAGCGTGTGGCGCATGCGCTGCTCCAGCAGAAAACGATTCGGCAGATTGGTCAGCGAATCATGATGCGCTCTGTGTACGAGCTGTTCGTGCAACCGCTCGCGATCAGTTACGTCCTGCACCAGCGACAATCTGGCATCACGCCCTTCGAACTCAATCGGATGCGACGATATCTCGGCCTGAAACTCGCTCCCATCCTTTCGGCGCTGCGTCCAGGGACCAGTCACTTTTATCGAGCTGTGCGTATCGGCGAGGAGACGTTCCATGCCGGCCAGCGCAGCCACTTCATGCAGGTCGCCGATTGTCATCTGCAGGATTTCCGATCGGCTGTATCCGTATTCGTGCAACGCAGCATCGTTCACACGAAGGAAGGCAAAGGTCTTCGTGTCATAGATGAACATCGGATGGGGATTGCTATCGAACAGTACACGATACTGCTCGCTTTGCCAGTTCGCCGAATAAATCTGATCCTCCAGCAGGGTGAGGATCATGCCGAACTCGACAAAGTATTTCGGAACGTTCCAAAACTCTCCCGGGACGCTGATTTGAGGAAAGAAATGAACCATCCCCAGCGCGGTAGGAAATACCGCCGCCCAAGCCAAGAGTCCAGCAGAGGCTGTGCACACGCCTGCGGAAAGACGCCGAAAGTCATTCCAGAACAGAACTGCATTGACGAGAAACAATTGCGTCAGGATCGCGTAGATGCCGATATCCGCCTGCTGCGTGCTGATCAACCACAACAGCCAGGCTCCGCAGACGAGGGCTGCGAGGCTGTTCGCCCAGAGAACAGCAGGTTTGTCACTGGTAAATCGCCAGCCGATCCAGAAGAGTACAGCCTCGCCCGCGATCGCAGAAACAATCAGAGGCCAGATTGCGGAGAAACCGAATACCACAAGGAAGATGTAAATCAATGGTGGAGTGCCGATCACCACTCCTACCAATTTCAAACTCTTTTTCCTGATAGCAAAGGCGGAGGAAGCCAGCGCAAAACAGACACCCGACAGCAGGAGTCCGGCCAAGCCGAGCACAATCTGCATTTCCTGCCAGAACGGTGTGGGAATCTGGGGCAACAGAACGGCGAAATGAGCCAAAGCAAACAGCCAGCCGGCGATCCAGTATCGCAGGCGACGCGATTTGCGCTTCCGGTAGATCACTGCAAAGAGCAGTACCAGAAGACCGAGAATCAAAATATCGAGCAGCCTGTCTTGCATGGTGATCCCTTTACCTCACCATCGGCGGCTTCTACCTGGGGATGAAGAAAATCGCAAAAATGCTCGGAATAAAAAAGAAAAAGGGCACAACAAACGCAAGACTACGACCGCTTGTACTGCAGTTCTCGGGAAACTACCAATACACCAAGTACTTCAATAACTTCTGTGCGATCTATCCTTCATGGTGGGCAGTGCAGGGCTCGAACCTGCGACCTCCTGCTTGTAAGGCAGGCGCTCTAACCAACTGAGCTAACCGCCCATGAATGCTCCCAGTTCTTCCAAGGCCAGAACCGATAGCTTAAGTTTATCAGCAAAACGGGCGCGGCTGAATCGCAAACACAGTGACCAGCGTCACATGTGCCCCGCTGATACACTGACCGCTGTGCGCAGCCTGATTGTGAATGCCGACGACTTTGGCCTGACCACCGGAATCAACCAGGCAGTCCTCGAACTGCGGCGCGACAATGCCCTCACCTCAACGACTCTGATGGCAACAGGCGAGCAATTTACCGAGGCAGTAAATTTCGCCAGCCAGACGCCTGCTCTTGGCGTAGGTTGCCACGTTGTCCTTGTCGACGGAACCCCAGCACTCCTCCCATCAGAAATTCCGTCTCTGATCGACCCTTCGTCCCAAAATGGAACCGCCTTTCGTCCAAAGTTGAGCACGTTCGTCACAGACCTGCTTCGCGGTCGCATCAGCGATACCGAAATCGAGGCCGAGGCCACTGCTCAGATCAAAAAGCTCCTACAAGCAGGAGTCCATGTCACTCACCTCGACACGCACAAGCACACCCACATGTTCCCGGGAGTGCTGCGTCCGCTAGTCCGGGCAGCTCTCGCCTGCGCAGTCAAAGCCATCCGCAATCCCTTCGAACCAAACTGGAGCCTGAGCGCCACAGCCAATGCCGGGCACGTCCGCAAGATGCAGGTGCGCCTGCTGCGGTCGCAGAGCGCCGCTTTCAGCGAAGAAGTCAGCCGCGCAGGCCTGCTGACAACGGATGGCGCTATTGGCGTCCTCGCCACCGGCACGCTCGACGCGCAGACCATCCGCAACCTGTTCTCCGCAATGCCCGACGGAACCTGGGAACTTGTCTGCCATCCCGGCTACAACGATGCGGCCTTGGAGCAGCAAAACACGCGCCTGCTCGCCTCACGCGACGTAGAACGCACGGCGCTGCTCGAAACAATTCCGCACGCAAACGTTGATCTCATCCACTTCGGTCAACTTGCGTGAATCCCTTAACCATCCAGTAACGTCGAATGCAGAGACTGTGAGCAAAGCATGAAGATTGGAATTACCTGCTATCCCACTTACGGCGGCAGCGGAGTCGTTGCCACCGAGCTTGGCATCGAACTTGCTGCCATCGGACACCAGGTCCACTTCATCACCTACTCGCAGCCCTTCCGCCTCACCGGACGCGAGCAGGGCATCTTCTACCACGAAGTCCCAGTCTCGAATTACCCCCTGTTCGAATACCCACCCTACGATCTAGCGCTAGCCTCTCGCACCGCCGAAGTCGCCGAATACTACGACCTCGACCTACTCCACGTGCACTACGCCATCCCGCACTCCGTGAGCGCGCTGCTGGCGCGGCAGATGCTCGCAGCCCAAGGACGCCACCTGCCCTTCGTCACCACCCTGCACGGCACGGACATCACCCTCGTAGGCCTCGATCGCTCCTACCTGCCGATCACGCGCTTCGCTATCGAGCAGAGCGACGGCGTCACTTCGATCTCGCATTACCTGCGCGAACGCACCGTCAAGGAATTCAAAATCAAGCGCGAGATTGAGGTCATCTCAAACTTCGTCAATTGCGACTTCTACATGCCGCTCAGCCCCGAAGTTCGTGAGGAAAAACGCAAACGATACGCCGCACCCGATGAGAAGATTCTCATCCACCTCTCAAATTTCCGCCCCGTCAAGCGCGTCCACGATGCAGTCGAAATCTTCGCCCGCGTCGTCGAAAAAATCCCCGCGCACTTGCTCTTGGTAGGCGACGGCCCGGACCGTTCCGCCGCCGAATGGATCGCCCACAAGAAAGGCATCCAGGACCGCGTCCACTTCCTCGGAAAGCAGGAAAGCGTCAACGAACTTCTCCCGCTCGCCGACCTGATGCTGATGCCCAGCGAACTCGAATCCTTCGGCCTCGCCGCTCTCGAAGCCATGGCCTGCCGCGTCCCCACGATTGCAACGAAAGTAGGCGGCGTGCCTGAACTCATCGAGGATGGCGTAGATGGCCGTCTCTTCCCAGTCGGCGAGGTCGAAGCGATGGCCGACGCCGCAGCCGAATTGCTCCTCGATCCGGAAAAGCTCGACGCCATGTCTATCGCGGCACGCAAAACGGCGCAGCAGCGCTTCTGCGCTTCGAAGATCATTCCCTTGTACGAAAAATATTACGAGCGCGTGCTTGAGCGCGCAGGCAGCGGCGTGGAACCCGTCTCGCCATCGTCATAATTCGAAGTCGGCATCTCCATGACGATGTGCGTCCCGCGCCCAGGACGGCTCGTCACATCGAACGTCGCCGCGTCGCCAAAAAGCACGTCGAGCCGCTCGCGCACATTGCTCATGCCGATCCCCGTCCCCTGATGCAGTACGCCGCTTGAATGCGGCCGTCCCGGCGCAATACCCACGCCATCATCTTCTACTTCAATCATCAGCTTGCTGCCGTCCAGCCGGCTGCGAATCGTAATGGTGCCACCACTGATGCGCGGCTCCAGCCCATGCTTGATGCTGTTCTCAATCAGCGGTTGCAAGATCATGCTCGGCACCGGCAAATCCAGCGTGGCCGCATCGATTTCCTTCACCACCTTCAGCTTGTCCGCGCCAAACCTCACCACCTCAATGCCGAGATAATCATCCGTAAAACTCAGCTCATCCCGCAGCAGCACATACGAGTCGTGATCCTTGAGAAGTGCTCGCAAAATATTCGCCAGCTTCACAATCAGCTCACGCGCCTGCTCAGGACGGAAACGCACCAGCGATGCAATGGAATTCAGGGTGTTAAACAAAAAGTGAGGATTGATCTGCCGCTGCAGCGCGTCAAGCCGCGCCTCCAGCAACAGCCGCTTCTGCTCTTCCAGTTTCTGCTCGATGCGGATCGTGTTCCACACCTTTAGAGGAATCCCAACCACCATCGCCGCGCTGGCCCAGATCGCAACCCTCACCCACCAGTTTTCCGAGGTCAGCGCAAAGAGCCGGCCCGGATATACAGTCGCCAGCCAGCCTCGACACATCTCCAGCCCGACAATGAGCACAAGCAACAGTACCTGCCGGTCGAAGCGCGGCTGCCGCAGATTCCGCCTCACCCAGCGGTAAATGCTCAGATCAACAAATGGCGAAAACGACCAGACCTCTTCCTCTTCGACAAAGCTGCCATAAAGGCTCGCGATTAAGGCCACCGCAAGATTGAACGGCAGCGACAAATACTCATGGTGCAGCATCGCCGGGAGCGACAGCAGGGCTCCCCCCGCGAGCGCCGAAAGCGGCCCCATGAGAATCCCCAGCAGAATCGTCGTCTCAAAGGAAATATCGGCAGCCAGGAAGTTCGGCACGGTCACCCGCACCCAGACTCCAAGTGTCAGCGGAACACAGATAAATGCGAGCAGTCCAAGCGTCCCGCCAGCTTTTCGATTCTCCGTAAACAACAGACGTTGAAACGTCCGTGCCCGTGCCAGCGCGCTCGAAACAGCCGCGGCCACGCCCAGCTTCACCAGCAGCGTAATCAGTATCAGCTTCTGCTCGATCACCCTTTAACTCTACCGCTCCTGCACCTTTCCGGTCACAGTTTCATCATTACTTTGTAACTCTTTTGGCGATTGTCGAAAGTCGATCTCCAGCGTTCGTATAATGAAATCTATGCCGTTTGAAAGCGTCAAAAAGGTTGCCGATGCCGATTTCCCCACTCGTTGGGGACATTTCCGAATCCTCGGATTCGAAGGAATCGTCGCCAATCCGGAATCATGCAACGCCAACACACCCGCTCCCGTTAAGCGTATTGAAGGCGCCGTCGCCCTCGTCATGGGCGATATCCACGCCGCGCCGCCCATCATCCGCATTCACTCGCAGTGCCTTACCGGAGACGTCTTCCACTCCCTGCGCTGCGATTGCCGCCTGCAGCTTGAGCTTGCGCTTAAGACCATCACCGAAGCCGGCACAGGTATTCTTCTCTACGAGCAGCAGGAAGGCCGCGGCATCGGCCTGATGGCAAAACTCAAAGCCTATGAACTGCAGGACCAGGGATTCGACACCGTCGAAGCTAACGTCGAACTCGGCTACAAGCCCGACTGCCGCGAGTTCGAGCTGCCCGCCGAAATCCTCAAGCAGCTCGGAGTACACGCTGTGCGCCTCATCACCAACAATCCCGAAAAAGTCGAGGCCCTCGAATCAGCCGGCATCCGCGTAGTCGAACGCATCTCCGCTGCCGTGGAGCCGGAAGAAACCTTCCAGCGCTACCTCGAAGTGAAACGCGAAAAGATGGGCCACATCCACGAAGAGCTGGCAGAAAAGACAACCACCTGATGCAGGCCCGTCTGCGGCCGTCGATTAGTGCAGAAAAACCCAGGCTTGTATCGGCACGTCTGTGTTTGCCGGGCCGCCCGTCAACACAACGCTGAACTCAGGGCCAATTACGGGGAAAGAGTGTATCTGGCCTGCAGTTCCTAACGGAAACTGGCCCACTACCTGCGCCAGTGTCGACCCGCTGATCTTTCCCATATCGCACGAAACGGTCATACTCACCGCCGCATGCGGCCACTGAATGATTTCTACGTTGACCGTGTTATGGGTCTCCACATTCAGAATGCCAGTCATGAAAATCTGGCCCAGGTTGTCTGTCTTGAAGGTTTGAAAGTACGTCTTGAGTACAGGCGCTGCCATAGTGATCGATCTCCTATCGCAAGTTGCGCCCCAATTCTACGCTCGAAGAGATTCGTTCACTTTATTTGTCCTGCAGCAGGATTTTCGCCGTAGTCACAATCTGTCCCACATGGCGCTGCGTATGATCCGCCAGATGCACCAGCAATCCACCAACACTCGTCGGCAGCTGTTTCTTCCCAACAAAGCGCGGCTCTTCCAAATCTCCGGCAGCCAGAGCGTGCACGCGTTGCGCCGCATTTTCCAAACCACGACTGAATTCAGCAAACAGCGCTTCCCGGTCCGCGCCCGGATCCATCTCACTCTTCAGAGCAGCAATCTGCTCCGCCGACAACTGATTCCCTTCCGCATAAGCCAGCAGCCGGTCAAGGCTGCGCGCAATATGACGCAGATGAAACGAAATCGGCGGCAGTTCGAAAGGACGGGCGTTCAAATCATCTTCACTTAGCGACTCGCACCAGCGATTCACGTCTTCCTGTGCCAATTCAAATGCATGCAGAACTCCACGCGCCACCGCAGGCACGTTCATCAATGTACCGCGCAACCACGGCTCCGGAAGGCTTGCGATACGGACTCTATCGCTGGTGTTCACAGTTTCACTATTCATGTATCTGTTCCTGATTTTCTAATAACTCCCACTTTGCGCTGCCATGATATGTATCGGCAAATAACTGAAACGTCGTTCCGCAACGGGTGCACTTGAATATGTGAAAAAGTACATCGCCCGGCCACACAAAAGAATCTGTCAATCCGGAAAGCCCACAGTCAGCACGTATTGTCACAAAAGTCCCCTCGTGAAGAATTACCGTTAGCTGTCTCGCCAATTCACGATACTCGCGAGGACCAAGGCGAATTGTTTCTGAAAAACCGCGACAGCGCGAGCACATCGTCTTTGGCTCAAAGCCCTTTCTTCTGCCGAAATTCACGCACCACCACCGCCGGGTCGCGATGCTCTCCGTCGACCGCTTCATTCATGGCGCGAATATCATCTGCTGATACTTTACCCTGAAGCTCCTTAATAGCCGTGCCCATCGCGGGCCAGCGCTTCAGCGATGCATCGCGCACAAGCGGCACCGCCTGATACGGCGGGAAATAGTGCTTGTCATCGGCGAGAACCTTCAGGCCAAGCGCGGCAATCGGGCCATCCGTCGAATTGCCCGCAATCATGTCCACCTGATGCGAATCAATCGCGCGATACAACAATCCCAGATCCATCGTCACAGGCGCATCCTTAAAGCGCAGGCCATAAGCCTTGCTCAATCCCGGCAGCCCATCTGGACGCTGCTCGAACTCATACCCAACTCCCAGAACCCACTGCGGCGTATACTGCGCAGCCTCGCTCAACGTCGTGAGATGAAAGCGCTCCGCATCGTCTCCGCGAATGATCATGGCGAAGGTATTCTCAAACCCCAGCGGCCCCATCACGGCAATATGTTGCCGCTGCTGATATAAATTCCGCACGGTGTTCAGCACAGCATCAGGATCGCGATTCACAGGCTGTTTCAGAATCGCCGTCAGCGCCGTGCCCGTGTATTCCACATACGCATCGATGCGGCCTGAAATCAGAGCCTGATTGCAAATGTAACTGCCAGCCAGATAAAAGCGGCGCTCCACCTTCATCCCGGTCTTCGCCTCAATCTGCTGCGCCAGCAATTCTCCCAAAACAACCTGCTCAGTAAAGTTCTTCGCGCCAATCACCGGATGATTAGGATGCGGCGCCCCACAGTTCGTCATCAAAATGCACAAAAGAAAGCCCAGCGCGCTCAATCTTCGCCAGGCAGCGCCCGGATCAGATTTTGTACAGCTATGGACCGTCATTCTGACGACCGGAGGGAGGAAGAATCTCAACGATGCGTATGCTAACCAGGATCGCTGGGATTCTTCGCTCTGCTCAGAATGACAACTTCTTCCCGTACCAATCATTCGCCTAAGCGAAAGATATTCTGAAACAGGATTTATCCCCTTCACGACTTGGCCGCTCCGGGAACCCGCAGCCAGTGCTCAATCAGCCCAAGCAAAGCATCCGCGCCAAGCGCCAGCAGCGCAGCCGGAATCGCCCCAGCGAGTACCAGTCGGTTATCCACCGACGCAACCCCGCGAAAAATAAACTCACCCAGCCCACCCGCGCCCACCGCGGCCGCAATCGTGGCAATGCCAACACAAGTGACAGTAGCCGTGCGCAAGCCAGCCAAAATCACTCCAGCAGCAAGCGGCAACTCCACTTTGAAGAGCCGCTGCATACCCGTCATCCCCAGCGCCTGCGCCACTCCGGTCACCGTAGGATCAACGCCGCGAATCCCCGCATAGGTATTGCGAACAATCGGCAGGAGCGCATATCCGGTCAGTGCAACGATCGCGATTCGCGCTGCATTCTCACCCAGCCACGGCAGTGGCAGCAAAAAGCCAAACATGGCAAGACTGGGAATCGTCTGAACGATGTTCACAAAGCCGAGCACGGGCTTCGCCCAATGGGTATGCCGCGTCAGCCAGATCCCGGCCGGAACGCCAATCGCGATGGCGCAAAGCATAGCCGCACCTGTGAGCCACAGATGCTCAAAGGTGAGCGAGAGGATCTGATCACCATACTGCGCCAGAAAGCCGGTCATCTCGATCGCTCCCGGTCTTTTTCTCCGCGACGAAAAGCCTCGGCATACGCCTTCACCGCCGGAAGCTCCGAACGCAGAAAATCCTCAGCCGCCACATCCGTCACAACACGACCTTCTTCCAACAGCACAATACGAGACGCCAGATACAGCGCCTCATCCAGATCATGCGTCACCATCAGCACCGTCTTTTTCAACCGATCCAGCAGGCTGCGCAGCATATCCTGCATCTCCGCCCGCGTCACCGGATCGAGCGCCCCAAACGGCTCATCCATCAGGAGAATCGCCGGATCCGCCGCAAGCGCCCGCGCCAGCCCAACGCGCTGCCTCTGCCCTCCGGAAAGCTGATGCGGATAGCGCCCCGCAAACTTCTCCGCCTCCAGCCCAACCTGCACCAACAGCTCCTTAGTCTTCTCTTCACCAATCTTTTTGCCTTGAAGCTCAGGCACCAGCCCGACATTCCGCGCGACGGTGAAGTGCGGAAACAGCCCCGTCTCCTGAATCACGTACCCAATGCCGCGCCGGAGCGTAATGACATTCAGCTGCTCGCATTCCTTGCCGCGAATGAACACCGTCCCATCCGTCGGATCGAGCATCCGGTTCACCAGCCGCAACAGAGTCGTCTTGCCCGAGCCGCTACGCCCCAGCACTGCGGTCGTGGTTCCCTCTTCAAGGCTCAGACGAATGTGATCCAGCAGCACGCGGCCTTCCGCCGTCTTCACACTCACATCGCGAAATTCAATCGCTGCCGCCATAAAAGAAAAAGCCGGGCAGAAGTGCCCGGCTCCTTTATCTCACATCAGCCAGTCTTATGCTCCCTCACCTGACGTCGGCTCGCCAGCCGCCTCTGGCTGCGAAGCACCCTTCACCCTCACCACCGTGATCTTTGAGAATCCTTCCTTAAAGCTCGGCGGACGCAGACGCTCAGCCATCTTCTGCATCACTTCATCGCTCACTACGCGCTCACGACGCCGATTGCGCTCCATGCAAACCTCAAACGGCACATCGAAAAAGACCGCCTGCACCTCGTAGCCGAAGCTCTTGGCCATCTTGATCCACTGCCGCCGCTCATGCGGAGAGAGATTCGTCGCATCCACATAGTTCCACGGCATCTTGGCGATCAACCGTGCCCGCAACAGCGAGCGCAGCGTCGAAAACACCAGTCCCTGATACCGCTGCTCCGTGATGTCGTCAAACAATATCGACCGCAGCAGATCACTCGACAGCGGTGTAACGCCACGTCGCTTGAACCACGTCGTCTTGCCCGACCCCGGCAGCCCGATCGTCAGCACCACAAAGCCGCGCGGACTGCGTTGCGCCGCAGCCTGCTGCTCAGGAGGGGGCACTGCGAGCGATTCCGGCTGGGTCTCCACCACAAGCTTGCCAGCGATCTCTGGCACCGAAGTATCAGAGACGTCCGGCGCAGTCTCCTGCTCCGGCTCTTCCGCAGCATCCGCAAACACGCCTATCGGTTCACCCGCGACCTCGTCATGAGCCTCGGCAGTTTCTTCTTCACCGCCTGCAGCCTGTGCCTCAGGGTAGCTCGGCCGCAAGGGAGCGGGTTGGTTGGCAGGTATCTCCTGCCCTATCTTGCCAGTGGATTCCGAAGTATTCGGTCCACGCTTCGAGCGTCTTCTCATGCGTTCGCGCATCCATTCGCGCATGATTGAGGATGTAACACAGTCGCCCACCTCGCCGCAAACGACTGTGTTGAAAAGCCCAAAAAATCGCGAATAAATTTTCCTGATACGCCCCAAAGACTTTCTTGATGTTGACGACAGTGCTAGCATCGATATTTGGTGGCACCCGGCGGTGCCCGCGATCACTGCACACTAGACCTCAAAGCAAAAACAAAGGAGAAAAGCTTCAATGGCAGTTAAGGTTGGCATCAACGGTTTTGGCCGTATTGGACGCAACGTCTTTCGCGCCGCGCTCGGCAACCCTGAATTGGACATCGTCGCCGTAAACGACCTCACCAGCCCGGCAACCCTGGCGCACCTGCTCAAGTACGATTCGATCCTCGGCAACCTCAAGAACGACATCATCGCCGGTGATGACCACATTTCGGTCGACGGCAAAAAGATCAAGGTCTACGCCGAGCGCGATCCCGCCAAGCTCGACTGGACCTCGCAGGGCGCAGAAGTCATCGTCGAATCGACTGGCATCTTCACCGATGCCACCAAAGCCAAGGCCCATCTCCAGGGATCGGTCAAGAAAGTCATTATCTCCGCGCCTGCCACCAACGAGGACATCACCGTCGTCCTCGGCGTCAACGAAGACAAGTACGACGCAGCGAAGCACAACATCATCTCGAACGCCTCCTGCACCACCAACTGCCTCGCCCCGGTCGTCAAAGTGCTGCACGAGACCTTCGGCATCGTCTCCGGCATCATGACCACGATCCACAGCTACACCAACGATCAGGTCATCCTCGACTTCCCGCACAAGGACCTCCGCCGCGCCCGCGCCGCCGCCATCAACATGATCCCCAGCTCCACCGGCGCAGCCAAGGCCCTCAAGCTCGTCATCCCCGAGATGGCCGGCAAGCTCGACGGCTTCGCGATTCGCGTCCCAACCCCGAACGTCTCCGTCGTCGACCTCACCTTCATCTCCGAGAAGCCAGTAACGATCCAGTCCGTGAACGAAGCACTGAAGGTGGCCTCCGAAGGCGCACTGAAAGGCATCCTCGGCTACGAAACCGGCGAGCTCGTATCGAGCGACTTCAAGGGCGACGCCCGCTCCTCGATCGTCGATTCCCCGCTGACGAAGGTCGTCGGACAGTCGGTCAAGGTCATCAGCTGGTACGACAACGAATGGGGCTACTCGAACCGCGTTCGCGACCTCATTCTCTTCCTCGCGAAGAAGGGCCTGTAAATCCGTACACTCACTACGCTCCGCAAAGTGTTGTCATCCCTAAGCGGAGCGTAGTAGTTCACAACGCTTGTCATCCTGAGCGCAGCGAAGGATCTGCTTTTGAGTCGGTAGTCCGCGCACAGCGCGTTCATTGTTTGTCCGGAGCACCACCGATGCGCAAGAACATCTCTGGCTCGTCGCCCTTTGAACCCATCATCGGCTTCTCCCGAGCCGTGCGCGTCGGAAACACCATCCACGTTTCGGGCACCGGCCCCGTAGGCGCAGACGAAGCCGACGCCGCCACGCAAACGCGCCACGTTCTCACCATCATCCAAAGCGCTCTCGAAAAAGCCGGAGCCGGACTTGAACATGTCGTCCGCACCCGCATGTACCTCACCGACGTCGAAGACTGGGAAGCCGTCGGCCGCGTCCACGGCGAGTTCTTCGGCACCATCCGTCCCGCGGCTACCATGGTCGTTGTCGCCCAGCTTCTAAACCCATCCTGGCGCGTCGAAATCGAAGCAGACGCCGTCATCTCCCAACCTGAAAGCCAGTGAGCCCCTACCATGTCGAAACTATCGATCCGCGATCTTGATCTGCAGCACAAGCACGTACTCATGCGTGTCGATTTCAACGTTCCACTCACCGACGACGGCCGCGAAATCACCGACGACACCCGCATCCGCGAGACGCTGGCCACCATCGAGTACGCGCTGCGCCACAAAGCAAAGCTCATCCTCGCATCGCACCTCGGCCGCCCTAAAGGCAAGGTCAATCCGAAGTACAGCCTTCGCCCCGTCGTCGACCGTCTGCGCGTTCTGCTCGATCATCATCTCGGAGAGAGCGTCAACGTAGCCTTCTCGCCCGATTGCGTCGGCGAAATCGCCACCGAGCTCTCGCGCCAGCTTGAGTCCGGTCAAGTGCTGCTGCTTGAAAATCTGCGCTTCCACGCACAGGAAGAAGCGAACGATCCCAGCTTCGCGAATGAACTCGCCTCGCTCTGCGAAATCTACGTCAACGACGCCTTCGGCAGCGCGCACCGCGCCCACGCATCCACTGAAGGCATCACGCACTTCGTCAAGCAATCCGCAGCCGGCCTGCTAATGGAAAAAGAGCTCAAGTACATGGGCAAGGCGCTCGCCGAGCCGGCCAAGCCCTTCATCGCCATTCTCGGCGGAGCCAAAGTCTCCGACAAAATCGAAGTCATCGACCACCTGCTCGGCAAAGTCGACGCCCTGCTCATCGGCGGCGGCATGGCCTACACCTTCCTCAAAGCTAAAGGACAAGAAGTCGGCAAATCGCTCGTCGAAGCCGACAAGATCGACGTCGCCAAAGAAGCCCTCGTGAAAGCCGAAGCCAAAGGCGTGCGCTTCCTGCTCCCCGTCGATCACATCCTCGCCGACAAGTTCGCGCCCGACGCCA
>Ga0207060_10180_pt1 | contig 23402 bp, 20 predicted proteins | sample Alteio_BWMinCont_30_FD_153270 | JGI IMG/M metagenome (GOLD analysis project Ga0207060, IMG submission 153270) | Enriched cells from forest soil in Barre Woods Harvard Forest LTER site, Petersham, Massachusetts, United States -... | ecosystem: Environmental > Terrestrial > Soil > Temperate forest >...
CTTCAACCTTATTTGCCTGTACCAGGTCATTATCGGGCGATCCGTTTACTTTTATTGCAATGCCAAGGCCCATTAAGAACTGATTTGAGGGATAGCGATTTCGGGTTGCTCCGTTAAAATTTCCTGCTGCATTACATCGTTCATCTCAGAGATCCGCCATGAAGCGTCCGGGTCTTTCAGGTACCGGTAAGCGAGATGATCCGTGCGCTGCCCTTTTTTCAGTAAATGATAGCCAAGCAGGTTTTGCATTGGCGGCGCTGGGACCGGAACTACCTGTACGGTCCTGCCGCGTACATCAGTAACCGTATAGGGCGTCAAACTGTAATAACGGCTGGTAGGGTCAAACATATCTGTGATTTTTTATTTGTAATTGAGACAAGAAGCAAGATATTAAGAGTCAAGACAAAAAAGGGTAAAAACAACCGTTGTAATATTATCTTCATACATCTTGACTTCTTGGTTCTTGATTCTTGACTTCTTGCTTCTTGCCTCTTGACATCTTGCTTCTTAGCTCCCTAACTAAAACGGCAGCATCCCCAATATAGAGTTTACGCTGTTGGCAATATTCGCCGCCGCCAATGTCTGTTTTTGAGTTTTGGTATAATTGTAACAGGTGATTGCCAGTTTTTGCGTAAAATTCGGATTATCGGGAAAATCGGTTGGCGCAAGTATCTTCATGCTCACGGTTACCTTGGCGCGAATGGGGTATAATAACGCCGAAAACGCCTGTTCTTCGATAGAAAAATTGGTAATGCGAACCGGAACGATCCTGCCCGCCCCCCAAACAAACAACACCACAGGCACAGTACCGCGCGGAACCGTGGTGAGGCTGCTGCCTAACGTGCCCCCGGTAGCTCCGCCCAGCGCGCCACCAATCGAACCCAGCAATGCACTTGCCAGGCTATCTTCCTGCGGGTAAAGCAGCATTTCCACCGCTGCAAGCCTGTCGGCAATTCCGGTTACCGACTCCACCGGGTTACCTGCCGGGTCTTCCATTGCATCCGCAGCATCAAACTCCAGGGAAAGGTCTATTGTTTCCGAAGGGTCCTGCGGTTGCGCCATGGATTGGGACTTTGCAGCCGATGCGCTTGCATTATCATTTCCGGCGTGAGCCCCGCTATCGGGCCCCCAGGCCTGTAATTTCCTGCTCAGCGTCTCCGGGTTATACTGAAAAACGATCACATTAGGCACAGGCCCGATAAAGCGGCTGGAAAATTCAACCAAAGCGCCTTTCTGAAGTTTTGGAGAGCGTGAGTAACCGTTTGGCATGATTTAGTGTTTTTTATGTCTTTGTTCTACCCAATAATCAACAAGCTGATGTGAGTAGACATAGAATTTCAATAATACGATTTCAGAAACCCGGTGACGTATCTCGGTTATTTTCTCATTCACCTTTTTATCATCCGCACATGAATGCCGTAAATGCATAGCGATGATTTCCAAAGCGGCATTAACGCCGGCTCTCGAGCTTTCCGATACCAATACCATTCCCTGGCGCATATTTGAAACAGATTCTTCTGCGGATAATGGATATCCAAACTCTATTTCTCTTTCGTATTTGATAGAACCTATTTTGGCCCAGGAAATCCAATCATCGACATTGAAGTTGCCATCAATATCTATCGGCATATAATCAAGGCCAATACTTACGCCGGTAACTTTCGCACCCTCCTTTTGGAGACCGGCGGCTGTTTCAATGGAAACAAAAAGATCAATGATATCCAGCACAGGCCCCGCTAAACCGATTAGATCCCAGGCAAACGCAGAGATCCCAAATAAAACTTCCAGATCCAAAACAGTTGAAGGCGCGGTTGCGACCCCAATGGCTAAACTTGCCACGTCAAGTGTATCACCTAACGACCATGTGTTATCCGGGGGCGTCGTCAGTAATTTTTTCAAGCCATCATCCGTACCGGCGAGCTGAACTAATTTCTCCCACCCAATTTCCGGCTCACAAACAGGTGCGGGGGTTGTGGTTTTTTTAGAAAAATCCGCAGCATCATGCACTTGTTGACGAGTGGCATACTTTTTTTCCTTGGCAGACTTTTGCTTGCCGGATTGATCATCGACCGTTGGGTTGACCGATGGGTCGGTTGTCTGGGCGGTTGATGAACCGGCAGCCGGGTCGACGGCCCCCACCTCATTTTCGAACTTCACGGCCTTTGAAACATCCTGGGGAACCTCATAAGGCAATGCCTCATCCTCGAACTGATCGTAGTGACTTTCCTCTTTAAATTTCCCCGCGTCAATTGCGGTCAAATTGGAATCTCCGAATCCCCCGGTCAATGAAGATCCGTACAAAGGGTCGAATTTACTTTCGGCTGTTGCATGCGCATCGAGATAGCGCGATTTGTCCGGATGCCTGTCCCAGGCGTCACTCAGCCTGCGGAGCATTGGCGCATATTCCTCTTTGTAATTACTGGTCAGTATTCCCGCCCTCCTGACTATCTCATCTATTGACAGCCGATCAATTTCGGGATCGCGCCCCAAAGCCGACGGTGTGGATGAGCCCCACTTCTCTTCCGACCCTGGTTGATCCACCTCCTTCAATTGGTGAAGTGGTTCGGCTGCTGCCGATAAACCTTGTTTTGACTGAATTAAGTCGGCAAGCTTCTTATGATCTTCCTCGCCGACAATAAAAAACTGGGAAGGCACGAGTCCCGTTCCGCCCGTCAGTTTATGAATATAATCTTCTTTTTCTTTTTTTGTGGGTTCTAAATCCTCTGGTATCAATCCTTGCTGTTTGAGCATATCAAATGCTTCGGCGCCTGATTTCAAATGGCTGCGTCCAATTTTCGCAACTTCATAACCCTGGTATCCTTTAGGCGCCCATGCAAAAACTTTACCGCCGAAAAAAGATTTCAGCGCATCCAATCCATCCTGCGACTGGCCAAACTCACATCCCCTGATGATCACGCGCGAATTGGATGAAAGAAAATTTGATACCACATCATGCCTTTCAGTTCTGAAATGCTGCCTTTTTGCATAAGCCGAATTCGTTTTGTCCTGGAATTCTTTTTGAAGATTGGTAAGATTCCAGGGGGCAAAAAACTTATGGTTGGGAATATCGTCCCTGGTCAAAGGGATTTTTAACCCGCCGGCAGCGTTCGCATGGGTTACTATAACAATATCACCCACGCGCACGTTTTTCTTCCTCCGCTTAAATGAAATCATATCCTGGTATAGCTTATCAAACATATCTTCAAAACTTGCCCCGGTAACCTTTATATAATCGGGGTAAAATGTTTCAAAAAATTTCTTTGCCGAATCGCCATAACCGCCGCCTGCATAAAAAAATGCGTAATCAACTATTTCCCGGATAGGTTCATCATCCGGCCTGCGTACAGGATGACCAGCTATCAGATCCGGATTGTCAGGAGAAACCTGGCGTTGTTTCGGAGAATCTGTGTCCGTTTTCCGCTTTATACCGGGTTCAATCAAACCTTCCTGCTGCACAACATGTGTCAGCTCATGCGTAAGCAATCGTTTGCCCTCTGCTTTTTCAGGCGCATATTGCCCACCACTAAAATAAATATCACTCCCATGCGTAAACGCTTTCGCATTAATCCCTCCACTCATTTCCGAAGCCTGGCTATCATTATGAACCCTCACCCTTGAAAAATCCGCACTAAACGCACTTTCCATAAAATTCCTTGTCCCCTGCGGCAACGGCGAGCCCCCGCCTTTTGACGAATTTAATGAAGAAACTAAAGAAGAAGGCGCCTGCATCCCGTATCCACCACTTTCAGCTTTACGCATTAAGGGCTTTTCTTTTTTTTCTTCTTCCTCACATTCAGCACACTTGCGTTGAACAGAGGGGCCAACAAGACTGCTGACCTGATGTTTCGGTGCGTTATTATCAACTATCCTCATTACCCTGTCGGCCATGGCGTCGGCTTCCTGCTCGTATTTATCACCGGGGGTATTTATTTCCAGCTTTGGCTGGATAATACATGCCTGTTTAGGGGCTATTACCTGCCCCTTAAACTGCATACTATTTTTAAATACGCCGGTTTGCATTTGCGTTCTGTATGACTTAATTTATTTTTTTCGGAAACCCCAGTTGTAGCTTCTTTGCGCCACCGCTAAAGCTTAGGCGGCACGCGGTCGGACTTCCGGACTTTACTGACTTTCGGACTACTCCTCACAACGTAGCCCATTTTATTTTTTCGACGATCTGTTTTGCAATGGCCTTTGCCAGTTCATCCTTCCCTTTGTGCTGCGTGGCCTGTAATTTTATATCAATGGCGGGTATTTTCCCGGCTTTCATCCCATCCGGTAAATTTGCGGCAACCTGTTTTGCCACTTCCTCCCCTAATTCACGGGCTTCATCGGGGCTATACCCCGGAACCCTTAAAACTAAATCATCAATTTGTATCATTCCTGCTTAAATGCCTCCAGCACCTGCCTGCTTAACCCCCTGCCTTCTTTCATCAGCTCCCGTTCCAGGCCCCTGACGATATGCCCGGTTTTAATACTTTTCCCTTCGCGCTTAGCTATAAAAATCGCTGATAATACCGACAGCTTGATCTGTGCGCCGGTGACTTCCATCATTTCGGATAGCTTTATCAAATCCTTTTCCAAAAGCTGCGCTGTTTTTACACTTGTTAATTCACCTGTTATTCTCTTCCACAACTGTAGCCGCTGGCTGGCATCGGGTTTCGGAAATTCGATCATGTAGCGCAGCCGGCGCATAAACCCGGTATCGATATTGGTTTTTTTATTGCTCGCCATAATAATAACCCCCGGGTATTGCTCTATGGCCTGCAATAAATAGTTAGTATCCGTATTGGCAAAACGGTCGTGCGCATCTTTCACCTCAGTTCTTTTTCCGAACAGCGCATCGGCTTCATCAAAAAGCAAAACTATGTCCATCCTGCTTGCACGGGAGAGTATACGCTCCATGTTTTTTGAGGTTTCCCCCACATATTTGCTTACTATGGTCGAAAGGTCTACCCGAAAGAGTTCCAGGTGAAGGGTGGCTGCAATAACCTGGGCGGCCATAGTTTTCCCGGTGCCGGGAACCCCCGTAAATAAGGCGATCAATCCTTTACCAAGCGGGAAAAGGCGTTGTGCTTCCGGGCGTTCCCAAAACTGCGCCCGCTCTTTTGCCTCATAAGTAAAATCTTCCAGCTCTGCCCGGTTCCTTGCAGGCACCACCAGGTCATCCCAGGTAAAGGGACAGTTCATTTGCTGTGCCAGTTTATCAAGCTGCCGGCCCGAGGCCGCGCGCAGCGAATCAATTGCTTCGGCCGCCGTGTGAGGGGATTTTTGCCCGATAGCAACAAGCTGCCCTATGTTGATACGGTGATGTTTTACAATTTCTTCCAAATCTTCTTTGGGCCAGTTTGCCGCCGCGGGAACATATTTTAGCCATAAATCCCCGCGTTTATTTAGCGGGATGACGGGTATCTCCAACCGGTAATCAATAAATTCAGGGGAAGGCTGAAGGTAAGTATCTGCCTCGCTGATAACAAATTGAACAGGTATATCCGGGTTATTTAAAGGCCAGAAACGTTCAAGCATCACTGCTCCGTACCAGGCAAGCGCACAATGGTTAAGCAATGCGTAGCGCTGTGCCCTCATAAATATTTCCAGCCAATTATTTTCCGAGACCCGCTCACCATCCAGGATCAAAACCGACAGGCCGAGCCGGCGGGCAACGAGGCCTGCAAAACTTCGCCTTCCGCTGCCCTCGTCGCCTGTTATCAGTATCCGTAATCTTTTTTGTTCCACACCGGCGGTCATTTTTTTTATCCAGGCAACTGCCTGGTCAACCGGCCAGTTTGATAAAGGCTCGTGAAATGCCAGTTTTCGGGCAATCCCGGCAAATGATCCGTCAAGCTCGTCAATACCTAATAACCAATTTTTAACAAACTGGTCACATTCCAATCGCGGCGGTTCACCACCGCCTGTAGTTGTTTCTTCTATTAGCCCCCAGGTTTTCAATGGCGACCCTGTGCCGGTTACCAGGCAGGGCCCGTAACCAAAAAGCCTGGCCACAAGGGTTTCAGTGACATAAGTACGCGATTTATGGTCCTGCAGGTACGCAAATACCCTGGCTAAATTCGGATCGATAGCAAGTGCAAGGCAGGTTTGCAGCACGTCCTGCTCCGGTTTACTTAATCCGAATATATTACAAAGATGACTGAGCCTTGATCCTTTGTCCTTTGCTAATTCGTGCTCAATTGTTTCCAATGATTTAATTAAGGGCTGCATCCCTACCTCCCCGCTTAACCATTCAAATTCCGCTTCCGGTGTGTCCGCGTTCTGTAAAAAGCCATCAACTTCTGAATGATAGTTGAACCCATCGTTTATCCCGCTCCGCTCATTCATTTCAGTCCATATTTTGCGCAGCCACGCTATGCGTATCCTCGACCGGTACCGCACGCGGTCGAGCACAAGTTCAAGCACTGGGTCCGGTTTGCCGGGTATGCTTTGGCCTGTAAGCTCAGCTAAAATATTTTTAGGCGTATCAATCATGATAATGGTCTGATTTGGGTAACCTGTTCTATGATCAGGGGATCGTGATCCATTCAGGCGGCGATTCTGTGCCGGCAATCAAAATCCTGACCGGTACCTGCTGGCCGGAAGTAAAACCGGGCGGCAGATCAATTGTAATTTGTGTCGCGGTGTTAATAGTAAAGCCCGGCGAACTATTAACAGTAAGCCGGTTTTGCCCTGCGTATACGTCTACCTCACTGGGATTTAATGACGGATCAATAAAAACAAACCCTTTCACGGTCACCTTATTTGCCGCAGGGCCGGTAACTGAATCAATTCGCGGTGTTATGGTAAAAGGAAATTGATTGGAAACATTGGTAAACTGTTGTGTTAAGCCGTTTGGCAGCGTTAAGCTGCGAACAACCGTTACCGAAGCGCTATATAAACCGGGAATAAGGTTAATGATCCTTACGGGGTTTTGAAGCTGTACTGTTTCGGGAACGGTGACCCTAAGCAGGTTATCTCCCATTATTTGCACATTCCAGCTTGCGTCGGCAGCCAAAGCGCCGGTCCACAATGGACTGAATAACGAAAGGGTTGTATCATCGCTGCTAAAGCCCGTGCCTGTAAAATCAAAATCCTGGCCAGCCGAAACCTGGGCCGGCGCTAACAAAATTGTCCTGGTGGCATCCCCCGGGATGGTAACATCAATGCTGTTTTGCGTCGTATTGATACGGGGCGCACCTCCGGGGAAAACAAACGCGCCGTACCGCAGTACCCTTCCCGCATAGGTTTTAATAGGTTCGGGTTCAAGCAATACAACTGTCAATTCGTAATAGGCAGCCAGTTTTATGGGTGAAGATCCGGCTGTCCAATAGTGGACCGCTTCATTATAGGTAATTGGCTGCAGGGATATGCGGCAGCGGTTTTTGCTTCCGTCACTTCCGTTGGGAAGTATTATTTCAGGGTTATCATGCAGCGCCTTCATGGCAATGCCCATAAGCAACTGCTCGCTATAAGCCCCTGTTCCGTCATTTATGGTACTGTTGGCGCTAAGCTGGTAATACAAGTTCAACGCCAGGGGGGCGTATCTCACCGGCGGGACATCGCTGCCGGGAGCGGGTAAATTTTTGTATTGCCCGTTTTCCTGCACGTGGTACAGGTAAAAGCCAAGGCCGTCAGTCGTTAGCTTATCGGGCGGTTCGGGCAGCACATTAATTTGCGTGAGGGGCGGCCAACCTACCGGCACAGGCACAAAGGCTTGCGTTATGATCGCTATTACAGCTTTTGTTACTTCAGATATATCTAAAAGCGCCATATATGCCTGTTATAGTTGCCCAAGCCCATAGCTTAGTTTGTGCACATTATTAATTTTATTATTTGGTGTATCAGGAGGCCGCCTGTTCATATTTTGCTGTGTTTTAACCGGCGCGGCCGGTGCTGATAATACTTCAACGGTTATTTTACCGATCACTATTTTTTGTCCCTGGTTTCTGCCTCCGGGGGGATTGGCAGCTGCTTTGTTTTCAACGGGATTAAAAACCGGCATAGTTTCCTTACCTGAAGCTTTCACAAAAGGCAATGCTTCTTTTTGACTTGATATGATGTGCGCCGGTTGCTTTTTGGCCATTACTTTAAATGTATCATCCAAATTATGTTCCGGCATAAAGGGATCCGATACCATGGCGTTGTCTCTTTGCTCTCCCGGCTTTTGTGCCCTGATTATTTCAGTGGGCTGAACAGCGGCATTTTGGCTTTCTGTATTTTTGGGGGTAAAAAATACTGCCTTATTTGTGGAGGCGACCGCAATGTCGTCTGTGGCGTTTGTGCCATTATTTTGCGGGCTTCCATTTACAGGTTCACCCGCATTAACCCGGTTTGCAAGGTTGTTTAAATAAACAGATGGTTTGCCTTCATGTAAATTTTTTTCGTGTGATTGCATCGGTGAAATTGAAAAGTCGGGCGCGGAGTTGTCAATTTTTGATAAAGTATTTGACAATTGCCCCGGCGGCATTGGCGGCGTTAATTCACGGCCGGAAATATTATCGGAACCGGGAGGCGGTTCTTTTTGAATAATGTCAGTAATGTCATCTGTGGAACGCACCGCCGGGGAAATAAAACCGCCTGGCCTGCCTGCCTGTTTATTTTCAGCCGAACGCACTGCAATTTTTGAAAGATAGCCGCTCATATAAATTTAACGTTATGCTTCCGCATCGATCATTGAAGCATATTTTTTCCGGCTGCTGCGCGGCAGGTCGAGGATTTCCTTGTAACCCCAATGATATGTTTTAGCAAGCTGGTGAATTTCATGCATTAACAGGTGTTGTTCCTGCCTCAGCCGGTTAAGCAAAAAGGATTGCATATCAAAATGTACAGGCTGTTCTTCATCGCACTCCGGGCAGCGGGCCAGCAGGTCTGTCTGCATTATCGGGGCTATGGCTTCCATAGCTACCTGGATTGATTCATCATGGACTGCAGGCTCTCCTTCAACCAGGCACCGTTCCAGTAATTTTGAGGACGCTTTCTGCAATGGCAGGCCGGCTATAGCCAGTTCATCTTCTCCTGTCGGCAATCTGAAACGGATACCGTCTGCCAATTCGAAAACACCATCCGTACTTTCAACCTCGCTATAACTGTTAATGGTATGTGTTACCAAATCTTCCAAATTAAAGCTCAAATCAAAAGGTAAATCGCAATGCACACAGTCTACGGTGCTGTCGAGCCGGTAGCCGTACGTTTTTGCATAAATACCTGCCAATAGAATGTCCCTGTCGGCTATCGCAAATTCAGCTGCATTTGGTATATGCCCATCCGGTAAAGGCCGGCCAATTACAAGGGAATCAAGCAACGCCAGCGCGCTGCCCGAACCAGCATCCTGCACAGACAACTCCGCATGGCCGTAAAGATCCCTGAGTGAAACCCGCTTTATGCCAGGCGTAAATTGCAACGCTATTGAATAGTCTGCCATACCTGAAGATAGCTATGAAGTATCAAAATCAGGTTTGCGTAGGTTCCGTTACGCTTGTGTCACGTTCCCATCCTTCATTCTGCAGGATCATGTGCTCAATGGCGACAGCATGGGCGTTTGAATCAAGATCGGGCAATGCCTGGTATTCAGATACCCAGCAGCGGTACACTTTGTACGATTTTGCAACCACGCCCTGCTCGTTAAGCAGGTCGATAATAATATCCTTCCTGAAGTTTTTAAGCGATATATCGCCATCGCCGCCGATACTCCAGATAAGGGCCGCCCAGTTTTCGAATTCCGGGTCATGCGTAACCCCTCTTTCCAGTGTAATAGGCCCGAATTTCCAGGTACTGGGCGTAAGCCGCTGTGTGCTCGGATCGCCGCCTTCCCTATGCGTTACCGGCTCGGTGGTTTGTTTAAGTGCGCTGACTTTCGATATCCCAGCGACTATTTTTCCATCCCATTTAAGCCTGAATTTAAAATTTTTGTAGGGGTCGTATCGGTATGAATTGACCACAAATTGAGTATTTGCCATAATGATTTATTTTTTAAACTTGAACTTGACCAGTCATTTGCTGCAGGTATAAAATCACAAACTCAGCAGGCTTTAAAGGTGCAAAACCTACTATAATATTAACTATTCCCAGGTCAATATCGTTTTGCGTAGTTGTCGTACTATCGCACCTGACGAAATAGGCGGTGTCCCGTGTCTGTCCCTGGAAAGCGCCCTGCCTGAACAGGTCCTGCATAAATGCGCCTACATTCAGCCTGATCTGCGCCCACAGGGGCTCATCATTTGGCTCAAAAACCACCCATTTTAAACCCCGGTACAGGCTTTCTTCAATAAACAGCGCAACCCGCCTTACGGGGACATATTTCCACTGGCTGGCAAAGCTGTCATCTCCGTCCATAGTCCTGGCGCCCCAGCAAACTATACCATCGGGAAATATCCGGAGGGTATTTATCGCTACCGGGTTAAGCTGCCCGTTATCGCTGTCATTGAACCGGTACTGCAAACCAACGATGCCTCTCAGATCGGCTTCTGTTCCTGCCGGGGCTTTCCAAACGCCGCGGCTTGCATCGATACGCGCCATCAGGCCGGCCATAGCGCCGCTGGGGCCAACCTGGATATTGTTTCCATTATTGTCCTGGATAGTAAGATTTGGATAGTACAAGGCGCTGAAATCTTTAACCAAACCTATCCGGAGGCTGTTGACCCCATTAAATGGATCTGTAGCCTTTTGAACAGTTGTCCATGAATCCGGGGGATCCATAATCAAAACCGCCCGCCGTTGCTGGCAGTAAACGCTTGCCGGGCCGTAAAAATTCCAGACCGGGGTTGCGGATGAGTCATTGTCCTTAGGCAGCACCATCAGGTTAAACAGATCAACATTTTTGTCGATGGCATTAAACGCATCGGTATAGTCTGAATTGCCGGGCGGCCCCCCGTCCGCTCCGTTTTGTGCGTTTGTTGCCGTTGTGTCCTGGTAATTGCCGGTACCCGACGTACCCAGGCTGTAATACCTGATGTTTTCTATGAAGTCGGCCTCAATATTTGTGGGAGAAGTGGTAATAGTATTCACCCTGTTTTCGTCCCCGTCTGCGGGTATCAGCGCCAAACGCGAACCCCAAACCTGGGCCGTCCAATTAAATCCCTGAACCGAAACTGAAGGGTTATTGATGGCGTTTGCAATAATTGCCAATTTTTCCCTTAACCCGTCACTGTTATTATTGATATCAGGAACGGGCTGGAAACCATCATTATACATCAGCGTACCCGCTGTAACCAATGAAAGCGGGATAGCGGTGCCGTTTATATTCATGGCCGTAACATCGGTTTGTTTCAACTGATCGAAATCCACAGTCTTGCCTATATCAAAAATAATTCCGTTTGGCGCCGGCCGGTAAGTGGAATAAGCAGACACTTCCAGGCCGCCCTGGTTAGTGCCAAGCATTAAAGGCCCGGCAAGGTCATTCGCTGGGTTAGCTGACGGTGTAATTCTTATTTCTGAAGCACCCGCAGCAGCTGTCAACGTCAGTAGCGCAGTGCCATCAGCTAAAGCCAATGTTGTAATATCAGCGGTCACCGCTGGGCCGGAGGGAAATGCACTTTTAATAATTGTTTTAATATCGCCGGTAGTAAGCGCCCCGGATAAATTAATATTGGCGGGGGAACCTCCGTCAATGCTCATTTGAAAACTGTTTGAAGTAGCAAGCAACGCGAAAAAGTCACTACTTTTGATAGGACGGCCGGCCTGTGAATAAGCGCCGGGCGGCGTGGGGGCCGGAGTTGCACTATTATTGATGATGTCGTACAAATTAACCAGGTTTGAGTTGGCATTTACAACGCTGATCGCGTATTTCGGGTCAGCCGGGTTCATACTCAGGTTGGTATAGGCCTCTACATTCGACATCACCAGCTGCCCCGCAGTATTTTTCGCATAATTAAATACCGTAAGATTAAAGGTAGATTCCGGGTATTGCGTATTATAGGAAACAGAAACCCGGATGGTATTGCCAATGGCGCCGTCCGAAATTGCAGTTACGCGTAAAACATCCTTTTGGAGAATATTTTTCAGCGTCACCATCGCCGGAAGCGCGGCGCCCGACTTAACAATCCTCGTGACGTAGCACGTAGTGCCGCCGTTCAGGAAAAAAAGACTTACAGCCCGCGGCATATCACTCAAGGTCGTATCCGAGCTGAACGTCCTGTCAAAATCACTATAGCTCAGGCATAGTTGCGGAGAATCTACGGGGCCCTGAGTCGCCCTGCCGATAAAGACAGCTATTGAAGTGCTGACACCTGTAATTGTGTGTACGCTGCTTGGCAACTCCTGCACGTAAACACCAGGGTATGAGGTTTGAACTGGCATAATTAATTATTTTAAGATTTTGAAAAAATGGTTAGCTAACTAAAATGGCGTATATTATTTTACCACTATCTATATGAATCTGCAGATATTATTACTTGAAGAAGGAAAAGGAACTTATTAAATATGGCTTCGCCAGTAGCAGTCACATTTGTTTTGTTGCGACTGTTTAAAAACAGGGGGCTATAAAATTTGTATGGGGTATATTATTATTGTGATCTAACAAACACTAAGCAATGCACTATCTATATCCACGCTTGCAAACTGGCCTAAGCTACTGATCCGGATCAAAAACCTGTGTTTGCCGTTTTCTTGTGAAGTGTAGCCGTTCATCCCGGAAAAAGGGCCGCCAATAATTTCTACCAGGTCTCCTTTTTTTATTGGCTGTTGTTCCATCCTGATATTGGAAGAATGGTTGCAAAGCAGCCTTACCTTCTCAATTTCTTCTTCTTTAGCTATAGCGGGTTTCCCTCCAAGGCTAAGAAAATGAAAAAAATTACAGCTTTGAAATACCAGTTTTTTTTCAAGGTCATTTATAAATAGAAAAATATAAGGTTTTAATATTGGCACGTTCATCCATTTTTTTCGGTCACTCCAATAGTGCAATTGCCGCTGCATGGGTAAATAAAACGAAAGGCCCAGCTTTTCGAAAATAGCAGACGCCCTTTTGTAATGCGTTGTTTTTGAAACAATCACATACCATTGCCTTTGTGGTTTGGATAGGTTAGTCATAAAATGCAACTTTACTTAGTAAAATAAAGATTCAAATATTTCTGCCGCTAATATATTTATTTTATTTAAAAATTAAAAAAAACTTTTAAATTAAATTATTAGATTAAATTTAAATATCAGTTAATACTAAATTAACCTAAAGCTATGGTTTTAACGATTTGCAATGATAGCGTGGTAAAAAGCAAGGTAAGTAACTGTCATTCAAGACAGGCAAGTGTCATTTTTATATTGAAAGTTTAAACTAATAACAGGAATTGACACTTAAATCACTGTAAATCAATATACAATAATATTGTTTCTTCAGAAAAAATAAACATAAATATAATAAACCTGCCGCCGGCGGCTAATGTGCCTTACTGCGGCCGTCTGAATAAACCCATATATGCGGCTTTACCTATAATATGTCCCTGCATTAGTTTAAAAATATCTGTTTTGGTATCAAGCGCGGTAGCGCCGGGCTTTTCATCAAGTTTTATGTCCAGGGCATACAGCTCAAATATATAGTGATGTAAGGGGCCGCTGGCCGGCGCGCCGGGCCCCCTGTAGCCGGGCCCCGCGTAGCTCACCTGGTAACTGCCATCGGCAAGCTGCGAACCGGTTGGTACTTTCTCTGCCAAAGTAGTATCCTGGCCGGGAATATTCCATACCAGCCAATGCAGGTTATCTTCCGAAGTTTTATTTATTGCCAGGTCCAAATCGTGCATCCAAAGTACAAAACATTGCGTTCCTGCGGGCACGTTGGTCCAGGTAAATCCGGGGGAAACGGCCCCGTCCGGCGAAGCCTGGGTATATTTTATGGGGATCACCGTTCCATCTGGAAATGCCTGGGTAGTTAACCGCATCGGCGGGGTGCGTACCGGTTGTTGTGCAAATGCTGCTGAAGCTGTGCTTATTGATAAAGCAATAACAAATGATAATTTTTTCATGGTAAGCGTATTTGGTTTAAGAAAATAATTCGGCAGGTAAATATCAGGAATATTTGATTTAAATGTTTTCATTGTTGAATAATTTTGTGACCCGGCCGGTGCCGCAGTTTATAAAATTGCCTTAAGGGCTGCAATGGCGCTTTACGGCTCCGGCTGGTTTTTTATTTGTGATAGTCAAAGCCTGTAATAAATAGCTGGCGGCCAAAACTTCGTACAGTATTATTTGTTGCAACTCATAATTAACAAATCATTCAAGTTAAACCACTGTATTTCATTACATTTATAAAGTGAATTTTATTCATGAATTTTTATACAGCTTCTTAGAAAAATGAAATACATCATTGTTATTTTACTTGGCTGGTTAAATATCAATCACACCGCGCAGGATCTCTATACCTGTAAAAACGCGAGGATAACCCTTTTTTCCCACGCACTTATAGAAGACATCAACGCCGTGACACCCGCGGGCCTGTCAGTTTATAATGCCGCTACAGGCGAGCTGGATTTTAGCGTGGCTATCAGCACATTTCATTTTGAGAAGGCATTTATGCAGCAGCATTTTAACTCGGATTATATGGAAAGCGATAAGTACCCGAGGGCTACCTTTAAAGGGAAAATACAGGAGCGCATTGATGTTACCAAAGATGGAGCTTATACCGTAAATGTAACAGGGGAGCTGACGGTGCATAATGTTACGCAAACACGAACGATCCAGGGAAATCTTACAGTTAAAAATGGCGTTATAACCATGACATCGGAGTTTATGGTGAAATGTGCCGACCACCATATAGATATACCGCAGATTTTATTTTATCATATTGCCGAGAGCATTAAAATAACGGTTTCGGCTGCTTACACTCCTTATAATAACCAAAAATAAATTCAAGCCATGAAGAAATTTATTATATCATCAGCCTTTCTTATAGCAAGCACAGCGTTAATGGCCCAGAAAGCCGACTCCCTAAAAAAAGCTACCGCAGCCGATTCGTTATTTAATTCAATGAATAGCGATAACAAAAAGGAACCCGTTACTATTTTCGAATCATCGAGGCTCATTTTGTCACAATCGACCGAAACAGTTAAAAAAAATAACTTTAATGTGCTCATCCTTCACCGGTTTGGCGATATTTCAGGCAACATGGGCGGTGGGCAGTATTTTTTTGGCCTTGATAATGTGGCCGATGTGTTTATCGGTTTTGAATACGGAATAACCAACAACCTGAATATTGACATTGGCAGAAGTTCTATACCCGAATTCGGGGGATTGGTTGACCTGGAACTAAAATATGCCGTACTGCACCAAACAAATGACGATAGCTCGCCGCTGGCTATAACTGTTATAGGCGAACCAGGGATAAGGCTTTATAATACTTACCCGGATTTTAGCGACCGGGTTTCGTATTTCGGACAGGTGATTTTTGCACGCAAGTTTTCACATAGTTTTTCATTACAGGTAGCGCCTTCAATTGTACAGGATAATTCGCCAGTGCCTGCTTTACCAGGGAATGAAGAGACGTTTTTTTCATTATCGGCCTCAACGCAACTGAAAGTAACGAAGTTAATGAGTATAGTTGTTGACTATGCCCACCCATTCTCGTCCTTCAGGAATGGCACTAATGGATTCAGCGATCCGCTTGGTTTTGGCATCCAGATGGTAACCGGCGGGCATGTATTTACTATTAACATTACAAATGCCAGGGCGGTTGAGGAAATTAATTATTTAAGCGATACCAGGTCCGATTTTTCAAGAGGGCAGTACCGGCTGGGGTTTACTATATCGAGGACATTTGACTTTAACCATAAAGAAAACTATAACGTAAAAAAATGAAGGTTCAGCTATTAAAAAACCTCTGCCATCTCCATTTCATCCACTTTTTCGTTGTTCTTCCTTAAAACCTGGTCCAGCTCTGTTGAAGATATTTCCAGCAGGCGGAGAAATTCTTCCCGTTCCTCGTCGCTTGCTTCCTTAAGCAATGCCACTAAGCTTAGGATGGAACAAAGCGGTTTTCGCAATTCGTGCGAGTTTGACCAGGCAATTTGCATCAGCGTTTCGTTGGAAATCTTAATTTTTTGGTAAGCATCCTCCAGTTTTCTTTCTTTCTCAATAAGCTCTGTAATATCTGTCGCCATCACCAGGTTGCACTGCTGGTTATTAAATAAAACGGGGTACGAAACAATTGACACGATAAAAGTTCCTCCGGTTGCTTTTAAATGCTCCCTTATGCCGGCCAGCCGGGAATCTGCCGGGTTTTTAATTAAGCCCTCTGTAAGTATGTCAGGCGCAACCGCCATGTGGATATCGTCGACGTTCATTTTCAGGAACTTTCTCCTGCTGTACCCGTATTTTTCAACAGCCGCATTATTTACCTTAACAAAGCGTAATTTTTCATTGTATATCCAGAGCGGGTTAGGGTTTGATTCAAAAAGCTGCCGGTATTCTTCTTCCGATTTGGTTAGCTTATGCTGCTGCCTTTTAATTTTGACATACAGCACATAGCTTATGATAATGACGAAGATCAAATCATTTAAACTTCTGTACGAATCCTGCTCCGTAACCGCCAGGTGCCTGTAAAAAAAAGTAATGATCGGGTTACTGAATAAAGCCCAGCAGATACCTATCAGCAAAAAGGACAAAGGAATTTTTACCGAATTAAACATCTATGTTAGTATTACACTTCTTTATAATCCTTTTACGTATAATTTTCTTTAAGGGTTGTTTGTTATTGTATGAGTTAATAATATTTTCGATGCCTTAGCTAAAATAATTTTTAGAACCAGTCTGAAAATCGTGGCCTTATATTGATCAGTTATAGTTTATAATAATGCTCCGGCGGGCCTGATGCTTCGCGTCATCAACATGCGTGGTGCAGGAACACTGCCTGGCCGTGATGTAAGCTATTGTGCCCCTGCTGCTTAACAAACTTTTTATTAATCCCGCCCAAAAATGAAGATATTTGCACCACTACATTTAAATGAATGGATGATAATACGCTCCACGCTTATATTAAACAAGTTTCGAAAAACATAGCCGATGAAGATATCCCCTTGCTGATTAGCTGTGCGCTTAACCGTAAATTAAAAAAGGGCGAACGCTTATTAAAGGAAGGTGAAGTATGCCGTTCTTTTTATCTTGTCGACGGCGGTTATTTACGCACCTGGTATAATAAGGACGGGGCAGTAATTAACCTGAATTTTACTTTTGAAGGAGATTTTACAACCAACTTAAAAAGCTTTAAAAACCACCAGCCTTCGGAAGTAGTTATTGAGGCAGGGGAAGATACTTCGGTATGGATCTTTAATTTAGATACCATAGCCGGACAGTTTAACTCACATCCCGTCATTGTCCTTTTTATCCGGCGCTTAATATCTCACCTGTTTTTAGCTTCAGAAGAGCAGGGCAGTTTTTTTAAAATATATACACCGACCGAACGCTACAGGTACGTAGAAAAAAATAACCCCAGGCTGTTGCAGCGTATCTCGCTATCGCAAATCGCCTCTTACCTGGGCGTGACCCGCGAAACGCTAAGCCGCATACGCGCAAAAAGAAATTGATATTATTCGCCTCACCCCAAACTCCTCTCCAAAGGAGAAGGGCTTAAAAAGAGCAACCAGATCAAAAAGTCCTCTCCTTTGGAGAGGATTATTCACTGAGTAACTGTTTTTTAAAGGAGTTCATGAAAGCTTCGCTGTTTAGGTGAGGCGTCTGATTGTGAGTTTTGTCACAGGCCGGTACCGCCTGTTTGCCTTACCTTTGCATCACTACGATGAAGTTCAATACATTTCACGCTTTTAAAAACCGTAATTACAGGCTATTTTTCGCCGGCCAATCTATTTCACAAATTGGTACCTGGATGCAGCGCACAGGCGTAAGCTGGGTGGTTTATACCATGACACATTCGGCCTTCATGCTGGGGCTTACCGTGTTTGCAACGCAATTCCCGTCGTTCCTTTTTTCTTTGCCGGGCGGGATAGCATCCGACAGGTATAACCGTTATAAAGTGTTGCTATTTACCCAAATAGCCTCTATGGTGCAAGCTGTGCTGCTGGCTATATTAACGCTTTTCAATCACTACACCGTTTGGGAAATACTTGCGCTCAGCGTTGTGCTTGGGATCATCAACGCCTTTGACGTACCGGCAAGGCAGCCGCTGATACACGAAATGGTAACCGACAAAGCCGACCTGCCCAACGCGCTTGCGCTCAACTCGTCCATGGTAAATCTTGCCCGGCTGATCGGCCCGGCATTATCAGGTCTTGTCCTCGTAAAATTTGGCGCTGGCATTTGTTTTAGCCTGAATGCATTTAGCTTTGTAGCCGTCATCATCTCCCTGTTATTAATGAAACTGCCGGCATACATCCCTTCGCCTGAAAAAAAGAAAATCAAGGCTGAACTCGCCGAAGGGTTAACTTACCTGAAAAATACGCCTTCAATTAGTACGATCATGCTGATGCTTGGCTTATCAAGCCTGCTGGTATTGCCCTACAACACATTGCTGCCGGTATTTGCCAAAGTGATATTTAAAGGGGACGCTGCTACTTTTGGTTACATAAATAGCTTTATAGGCCTGGGCGCCATTGGCGGGTCCATATTCCTGGCATCCTTAAAACCGGGCTCGGATCTTAAAATTGTACTGTTGGTAAATACCGTGATGTTTGGTATTTGCCTCATGCTGTTTTCTCATACCAGCTATTTTCCGCTGGCTATGCTGTTTGCCGCGCTATCCGGGTATGGAATGATGAACCAGACAACTATCATCATGACAATCATACAGGTTAATTCGGATGCAAACATGAGGGGCCGTGTAATGAGTTATGTTGCGATGGCTTATTTTGGAATGCTGCCATTGGGGAGCCTGCTTATTGGAATTATTTCCCAGCAAATTGGCGCTCCCGACGCTATACTTGTACAGGGGATAATAGCCTTAATTATTGCCGCTATATTTTCAAAGTACCTGCGAAAAGACAAGCTGGATAAAAAGAACCTGGAGCAATTTAAGGAAGAAGAAGATGAAGTAATGGGGAAGATTTAATCAAAATTTATTCATAAAAACAAATAAAATGGAACAAAACACGCAAAACACCGCCCTCCTGGTAATGGATACGCAGGTAGGAATTCTTGGCATGCTCCCGGATGCCGGAACTTTTCTCAGCAATGTTGCAAAAGCAATAGCAACAGCCCGTGAGCATAATATACCCGTTATCTATGTTGTGGTTGGTTTCAGGCAGGGCACACCCGAAATAAACATGAGCAATAAGAGCTTCTCAACTTTTAAAGAAAGGTTTGCAGGCTTAGATATGGGCGAATTTATGAAAGTTCACCCGGACTTAGCGCCGCAGGCAGATGAAGTTACCGTTATAAAACGCCGTGTAAGTGCATTTGCCGGCAGCGACCTTGAAGTGGTTTTAAGGGCTTTCGGCATTCAACACATGGTGCTTACCGGCATTGCCACCAGCGGCGTTGTATTATCAACTTTACGTGAAGCCTCTGATAAAGACTATCGCTTAACCGTAATTGCCGATTGCTGCGCCGATGGCGACGAAGAAGTACACCGTGTGCTTACCACTAAAGTTTTTCCGCGCCAGGCAGATGTAGTTACTTTGGAGGAGTGGAGTAAAATATAAAATGATTTGGGAGGGGTTAGATTTGACAACTTTTAAAAAGTTGTCAAATCTGTCCATTCAACTCCCATAAACACATTTCCCACCCACAAAAGTCTGCTCAACTTTAATTTTCGACAAATCCTTTAGATCAGCTTTTAATGGATTTTGATTTAAAATAATAAAATCGGCAAACTGCCCAGGTTCAAGTGACCCAAACCAGGCTGTTTGACTGATAGCTGCGGCGCTAATAGTATAGGCTTTTAAAGCTTCAGCTACGCTGATAGCTTCGTGGGGCGCAATTTCAAAACCCTCATTATCCTTACGCGTTACCGCGGCTTCAACACCTTTTAATGGGTTTAAATTGCTAACCACGGGCGCATCCGATGATAAGGCGGTTAATATGCCATGCTTTAAAACAGAGCGCACCGGGTAACAACGGTCAATATAATCCTGGTCTAAATACTGCCTGAAATTTTTACCAAGTTCGCTGATAAAAATGGTTTGCATGGAGGTTGCAATATTGTTTTTTGCCATTGCCTCCAGGTGCCGCTCCTCCGGTAACCCCAGGTGCTCGATGCGTTTAATAATATCGGGAAATGATTTAGTTAGCTGGGTGTAACAGTCGACTACAAATTCAATAGCTGCATCCCCTATGGCATGGGTGGCTAATCCCAATCCATTTTCCATCGCGGCCCTACCCAGGTCAAGGTATTGCTGTTTTTGCAGGCGGAGCACACCTTGTTCAGCACTGTTTTTATAATGACGTTTCAAGGCAGCAGTTTTACCGCTAAGGCCGCCATCGCTGAAAAACTTTACAGTGTTTACATTAAACCAGGGCGAGGAATAATATGCGGGTAAAGGATACGGCGCTTCCCCCCCATCCGGCAGCAAAATAGGTATGGCATTCAGGCGAAACCCAAGCTCATCGGCCGCATTCATTTCGTAATAGGCTTGCAAAAGCAAAGGGTCGACCGCCGGGTCGGTAGCCGCCGTAATGCCATTACTATACAAGCGCAGCCGCGCAGCCTTTATCATTATTTTTAACTCGTCTTTTGTATACGGCGGGATATGTTTGCTAACCAATCCCAATGCAGTTTCCGAAAACAGGCCATTAGGTTTTCCATCTGCACCCGTGTACATCACACCGCCATCGGGTACCGGCGTATTTGCGTTAATACCACATAATTTAAGAGCGGCAGTATTGCAAACCGCAATATGCGCGCAGGTGCGGATAACATATACAGGCTTGTGGTTTATTACTTTATCGAGGTCGTTTTTATCAGGCATCCGCCCGTCTTTCCAGCCGGCCTCGTTAAAGCCCCGGGCGGTTATCCATGCTACATCCGGGTTTTGCCGGTTATAGGCGCCGATCATTTCCAGCATTTCATCCAGGCTGCCTGCCGACCGTACATCCAGCATAAAAGTATCCAGGTTGCCTACTTTCCATATATGGATATGCGAATCGTTAAAGCCCGGCTTCAGCGTTTTACCGCCCGCATCGATCACTACCGTATTGGCTTGCACCAGCGATTTCAAATCATCCCAGCGGCCAACGGCTTTTATACGGTCGCTTTCAACGGCAACGGTATCACAACTGCCGTTGATAAAGCCGTTATGAAACGAAAGCAGGTTAGCGTTATGGATAATGGTTGTTGACACGGGTCTTAATTATTGAAGAAATGATATATCAGTTGGCACAAAGGTTATTTCGCAATTATATCAGCCCATTTATAAATAAACAAGTGAAGATTACGCCAATGATCAAAAAAGCGAGAATAAGTATTAAAATGGTTTTTATTATACCTCTCAAAACATTTTATTAAGATCTAGCCGAAGATAGGATTTTAATGAGTTTGGACAGATGTGATTTCAAATATTCTCTCCATAGGTCTTTAAACCAATACAGGATTTCTTTTCACCTGCGCCCGTGCTATTGCACCTTCCAAAACCTGCAGGCCTTCGGTTAACTGTTCATCTGTAATAACAATGGGCGGCAACAGCCTTATACAATTGCTGAACAAGCCCGCGCGGATCATTATTAAACCATGGGCGCCGGCATCTTTTATAATTTCGAGCGTAACCTCGGCATCGGGCCCCTTGCTTTCGCGGTCTTTCACAAACTCCACCAAGCGCATGGCGCCGATGCCCCTTACATCGCCGATCACGTTATATTTTTCTTTCCAGGTTTCTAATGTGGTACGGATAATTTCGCCAACCTCGTTTACCCTTTGTAAAAAGGCATCACTTTTTAGTATCTTAATGGCTTCAATAGCAGCCACGCAGGCTACCGGGCTACCGCCATAAGTACCGCCCACCCCCCCTAAATGCGGTGCATCCATTATTGCGGCTTTGCCCGTAACCGCGCTTATTGGCATACCCGCGCCAATGGATTTAGCGCTTACAATAATATCAGGCACCACCCCGCTATGTTCAACCGCAAACAATTTACCCGTACGCCCTGCCCCGCATTGAATCTCATCGGCAATGAATACAATCCCATACTTATCGCAAACCTCGCGAATCTTATGCAGGTAAAGTGCTGGGATAGACAAAAATCCGCCCTCTCCCTGCACAGGCTCAATAATAATGGCAGCAAGCGATTCCGGGTCGACCTGAGAAACAAATGCTTCCTCAAGCTTTTTGATACAGAAAGCAACATAGTCATCTTCGCTCATCCCATCAATGCCGCGGTAAGTATTAGGGGCTGCGATCCTGTAAATATCAGCAACATACGAACCAAAACCCTTTTTAAAAAGCGCGTATTTACTGGTAAGACTGAGCGTCAGTAAAGTGCGGCCGTGATAAGCGCCTTCGAAACACAAAACTGCATTACGCTTTGTGAAATATTTGGCGATGTTAACCGCATTCTCTACAGCTTCTGAACCGGAGTTGGCAAGTAACGTTTTCTTTGGGAAATCGCCGGGGGTTACGCTGTTCAGCAGTTCAGCGAGATCAAGGTATGGCTCCATAGTGGTAACCAATGAACAGGTGTGGATATATTTATCCAGTTGTTTTTTAATAGCATTTACAACATTTTCATTCCGGTGACCCACGTTAATCATGCCGATACCGCCGGCAAAATCAATCAGTTGGTTACCATCAACATCCCAAACCAAAGCGCCTTCCGCCCTGTCAACCACTATCTCGGTAGACTTCGCCAGCCCCGAAGGCAACGCATTCTTTCTTCTTTCCAATGCCGCGATCCCTTTCGGGCCGGGTAATGCTGTTTTCAATTTTATAAATGACATGTTTTGTTTTTTAGTCCGGAACTCCGGAAGTTAAATTGTAATGTGTGCGAACTTTTACCTCTGTCCAACGATTTTCCTTCTACCTTTCCCGTTCGGATTTTCTTTCCGGCTTCCGGCTTCCCCTCACACCTCCTTATCAATATCAATTTTTATTAAAACCCCGTAATTGCCGCAAACAGGGTCATTCAGATAATCCGGTATGAGCGCGATTGGCTCAAACCCGATCTTCATTTGCGGCGTAATGGTGGGATCGGTTCTTTTCCCCGTCATCAGTTCATCATAATACTGTTGCCCGCTCATCCTTTGGCAAACCTTCCCGTAACCGCTCATCATACCGACCGTGATCTGTCCTTTTAATGCTAACTGCTTGCCAATGGCGTGGCGTGCACGGTACAGCAACCGTGCGAGGCCCAGGCCGCGATAGTCAGGGTGTATACCTATATCCAGGCCGTAAAGCCAGTCGCCATCAGGCTCATGATTGGTCATCCATCCGCCCGCAAAGGTCTCTTTAAAAGTATGTTGATGATTGGCCAGGTCAAATGTGCTGCGCATAGTTGTGGTCATGCCAATTACCTTGTCTTTATCAGTGATCACAAATTGCCCTTCCGGGAAT
>Ga0207060_10182_pt1 | contig 23108 bp, 26 predicted proteins | sample Alteio_BWMinCont_30_FD_153270 | JGI IMG/M metagenome (GOLD analysis project Ga0207060, IMG submission 153270) | Enriched cells from forest soil in Barre Woods Harvard Forest LTER site, Petersham, Massachusetts, United States -... | ecosystem: Environmental > Terrestrial > Soil > Temperate forest >...
AACCGTGAGCTGTTTCGAGTTGTCCGAGAGCTCCTGGACTGCCAATGGGTCCGAGCAACTGGAATCCATTGGATTGATCAGTACGCATGAAAAGAGCAATCGTACCGGCTATGATGAAATTTAGAAATGAAAAAAGGAGAAGCCTGCGTACCCAGGCCTTGGTGTACGGAGTTAGTGCACTTGACACCTCGCGAATTATGACTGACTGTCCTTCCACCGCTTGCGGCTGTTCCATTGCTGTCAACCTCTGATTCTTCACAACTCCAATCAAGCGGACTGAGTAACGTTAAACTGGCTCACCATACCGAAATGTCCCCAACCACAAAACTCGAGACAGCGGACGTAGTAGTTACCAGCGACATTGAACTGGTAAATTATACTGTTGTAGAACCCCGGCATGACTTGCACCTGATCCAGAAGCGTTCCATCGGAGGCATACAAACCAAAACTATGCGTTACATCAATGCTTGTAACATTGAATAGCACAATGCTGCCAGATGGAATGAGCATCTCTGCCTGGCACTGCGTTCCCCAGTTAGGAGCAGGAGCAATGCACCACTGGAACTGGAGGGCTTGAACATTCACGATTAAGGTCGGTTTGACGTTTGGATGAGCATATGGGTAGGGGAGGAGTCCGAGAGTGGATGTTGCAAAAACCAGGACGATGGCGAGAACGATTAATGCGTAAATCCACTCTCTTTTGGGCCACGCATACCTCTTATGCTCGTCTGGATGTTTTGTGGAACGGTAAATGGCTACGAGTGCGATTAAAGTTCCCACTCCTATGACCCCTAAAACTAGAGCGAGGAAGTTCGCCCCAAAACCCAGATCTCCCGGGAGGATTGCAAGCTGCAACGAATGAAGCACTTGGGCGAGACCTTGCGGATGTTTCTCGCGCTACAGAGTAATGTTTAAACTTTCTGATAATATATTCCATAAGTTTTGTTTATTCAAGGTCAGAATCTGAACGTGGCGTCAATCGATACTGAGTCACTGCTTGAATAGCTCTGATTCGTGGATCCCCACTTGAGAATAAAGTTCACATTAGCTGTTCCCGATCCAGTCAATTCGTACACGTAACCGCTCCAGCATCCGGGAGTTGATAGTGTCTGGTTCTGATTCGCTCCTAACGGAGCCAGGGTTTCCGCGCATAGGCACAGCGGCTTGCCCGGAACTGCGCGGATGATTGAGGAATTTAGAATCGTCGAGTCAAGAGAGCTGCCGCACCCCTTGATTATGTAGATTGACGCGTTTCCGACGTTTCTTAAACTCACACTGAAAGTGACGTATCCACCACCGCTCTGATTGCGACTGACGATCGCTTGAACAGATTTGACGGAAACCGGATATGCCGGATTAAAGTTGAACATACCGCTAACAGTCTGCGACGAAGCTGTTGTTGAAGAAGCCGTAGCACTAACAACACTCGTTGTGCTCGCTTCAGCGGTTGAAGTAGAAGTAAATGAATTTGTTGAAACTGTCGAGGCCGTCGAGGTCGTAGGTCTAGATTCACAACTGGAGGAATATGTAGAGGTACTTGTATTAGAAAAACTCGTTGTACTCGTTGCATTTTGAGTTCCATAGTTAGTCGCAAAGACGTAAACTCCAGCAGCAGTCAAAGATATCACGACGACCACAAGTGCAATCATTGTGCTACTTTTCAACATCCCGCCCCCGTTTACAGAAATCAGGAGATAAACTTCCGGCGGTGATTAATAGGTCTAGATTTTAGAACACGTTTGAATTTGAAATTTTCGCTGATTTTAGACGTAATACCTGAAATCTCCATAATCTAATGACGTTCTGCCCAGTCAAACTCAAAATTGCATTCGGACTAAAGATTCAATCCGGCCATCATTTTCTTTATCCATTCTACAAGTGTAGAATAGGACTCGATACCCTTTTCCGATAGGGAGATCCTTTCACCCGCCTCGTCCTCTAAGGGTCACTCCTGTAACTAGCTCATGCTCCTCCATCCACTCATGGTATCCGGTAAAGCGAGGGTAGTTGAGTCCAAGAAGCATGTGAACGTTGGTCTTCTTCGTCGGTCCGTTCTTACGGAGTATTTCCAGAAATCTGGCGATTACATACAGATCCGGACGTTCAAGCCGTTTTTCACCCCCTCGTTGAGTAGCTTCGGAAATCATAGGCTCTGGAGATATTGCTTCTTTCCTTGCTCTAACTCGTCCGTCCATCTCTGAAACCTCCCGAGCTCAACATTGTAATCTTTGTAAGCCTCGGACCTTAGGTAATACCACACAAAAAGCCCGGACACTAAGCCCACTAGAATGCTCCACGGGAAAAAGAGAAATGAAGTTGCGATCGTGACTATGGTGAACATTAGGATCCCGTATCCGGCAGCTGCCAGAAACTTGTTTCGCTTTACATCAGGAAAAATCAAGCCCATCGCATCCAGAAGTTTGAGAGTGTTCTCAAAAACCGGATAATCCGGTTTGCCGATTCCATCTCTTAATGATGCGATAAGAGATGAAACTTTGGAATAGCGAGACTTCATTACGCGCTGCACCACGGTAGTGACTATCCACGGTATGGAAGTAATCACAATCAGAAATATTGCGACATTCAGGATAGAATTCCCAAGTACTCCATAGAGACCGCTGAAGATCCCGAAATGATATCGCGTGTCAACCACAGCTAGGATCGGAAGCAGCGACCATTGAAAGATCCCTGCAATGATTCCTCTCCAAATCACCTCTTGTCTCTCTTTTTTCTGGAGAAAATCTGCCCATCTCTGGGAAGTTTCCAGTACGGTATTATAGCCCGAATGGCTTTCGGATTCCACGGCCATTTTATTTCATTTCGGATTCCTCGCGGAGGTTAATTGATAATAAGCCTCGTGTGTTGGCAACACATCTTTATTTCGTCTCTTAGAACTCTCGCGTCGTCTTCCATCACGTCGAGTCTCCTCCGCTTATTCCCATGGCTCAACGTGTAGATATAAGACACAGTTTGAACAAATTCTATTTCTTTCAGCCTACATCGCTTCGTTGTTTGCCGGCGGGTTGCGGGAGGCATCTTTGATGAACAATGCTAGGCCCAATCCAACAAGTGACACCAATGACATCAGGGCAATTGTATCATGAAATCCTCCCACTGCCGCCTTGGTCAGTTCCACCTGAATCGCCGGCGGTAGAGACGATAGGAACGAACTCGAATCACCCAACCCGCTCGGAAGCTGCGAGCGAATTATTCCAGTGATCGCAAGAACCTGTCCGATACGAACCTGTTCCCGTAGCGAGAAAACCGTTGAGAGAAGAGAAACGCCGATCGTACCGCCGAGTCTTTCGAGTATGTTGAACAATGTGTTTCCGTCCGAGACCTCTTCCCGAGGTAAACTTCCGACGGTTGCGAGGAGCAGCGGTTGGATCGTGAGACCGAGGGCAAGGCCGCGGCCGCTCAAAATTGCCGCAGTCACATACACCGAGGTCGAGGTGTTCAGAAAAAGAAGAGCAGCAGTTGTTATAGTGAGAATACCCATGCCTAATCCAACCGTGAACCTCGTTCCTAGCTTCCCCGACAATTTGGAGCTGAAGACAGTCCCCACGCCTGTCACAAGCCCCTGAGGAAGAAGTGCAAGACCGGTTACCAGCGACGACAGTCCTTGAAACGACTCCATGAAAACTGGCAGAAGGAAAAGGACTCCGAATAACACTATCGAGGCAAGAATGCTTATTCCTAGAGATAGGGCAGTCTGCGCGTGGCGAATGAGCTTGATGTTTACGGCTGGATTCTGTCGTTTTAGTGCCCAGATCACATAAGCCGCTAAGAGAAAAAAGCCTACCAGAATGAATGGAAGTGTCTGGATTGAAAGCCAACCAATCAGGGGCGCTTCAGTTGCACCGTATATTGCTAGCACCAATCCGAGCGAAAGCAGAATTGAACCGGGAAAATCAAAAATGATGATTGAAGATCCTTTGTTTTTCTCGTCTAGTTCATGCCTGTAACGTTGAACAGTCAAACCGGCGACAATCCCGATTGGAATATTGATCAAGAATATGCTCGGCCAGCTGAAGAATCCTATCAGAAAACCTCCAAGCGTCGGTCCAAGAGCAGGCGCAAGAAATAGTACCATGCCCAAAAGGGGTGACAGCTGTGCTTCTGAAGATGATTGATTTGATACACCTGGAACAACTCCTTTTCTAAACAGCATGTCCATTGCAACAGGTACGAGGGGAGCACCGAGCGCGCCTTGTAGAACGCGCGTAACAATGAGTGAACTCAAGTTGGGCGATAACGCGCAGAGAAAAGATGATGTCGTAAATCCGACAATGCTCCAAAAATAGACCTTCCTTGCGCCGAACCTTTTCGAAAGAAATGCACTGACCGGGAGAAAGGCGGCCAGGGCGAGCAAATAACCGCTCAATATCCACTGGGCCGACGACAGACTGCTATTGAAACCGGATGAAATGACCGGTAAAGCAATGTTTACGACGCTAGAATCAACCATGGACAGGAAGGGACCGGAAATGAGCCCGAACTGAATGATCGGTTTTAGCACTCCTGATTTCTTTTGTTTTTGATCGAAGCCCTGTCGGTTGTTGGACATGGGACTCGCATAACCTTCGTAATCGCATAAGCCTTATACCCCACCGGTGGGCATCCTTCTAACAGTCGCAATTTTGAGGGAATTGGTATTCGAAATTCTTCTGAGCGGAAGACATCTCCCCAAAGAAGTTCTGGATAATGGGCAGGTACTTCATCTGCTGAGGTTCGATACTGAAGGATATCTCATGATTTGCAAAATGCCCGAATCTGTTTGGGTCGAGAAGAGAAAATCCTTCCCGACCGGTGGACCACGCAAGCTAGTTGTAAAGCCTCTCCCGAATCAAGCTGGAGACTCTGTTTTGCTAAAGGTGTCCGGTTTGTGGCTCGGCGAAGACGAAAAACGTCAACCGGAAAAATCCAAAACCTTCGGCTTTTACAAGTCTCTGGAAAAGCTTCCGCTTTATCCCTTGAAACCGCCAACTATTTCGGGCAATTCAATCAGGCTTGCCGCGGTGGCTGAAAATTCTGAAATCAAGCAGCTACTGAGCCGATTGAAGGAAATGGGCATAGCGTTCAAAGTAATCAAGCTGGATAACTTTGAAGCTAGCAATGACTCTCCACTACTTCAGCTAACGCTCCAACAATTGCGAATTCTAAGGCTCGCGCAGACGCTGGGCTACTACGATATTCCAAGAAAGACCAATACAGAAGATCTTGCAAGGATTGTTGGAATGGACAAGGGAACCGTGGGCGAGCATCTGCGGCGAGCTGAAAAACACGTATTCGAGGACCTGCTCAGCTCGTAGATATGCATCCTTTTAATGACTATGAGGCAGTAGAGCTAACCTGCCTAGATGGTGCAAGCTCAGGGCTTGGTAAGCACCCACAGCTTGACCGAGCGTGAATGTCTTGTCAAGATGTACTTCGAACGGTCCTGATTCGATTAGTTTGTTGAGCTTGGTTACCAAAGCTCGATCTATGTTACCATTGTACCCAAATAGGCGAACAGTCGACGGTGCTTTCGGAGCTGGACGCTGATTTACCCAAGGATGCGCGACGCGCCCTCCTTCGCGCATTAGGGTCAGTGCTTTTTCGGCCGCCTCGCCTGGTGTTGTAATCAGAGCGGCGTCAAAACCATTTGTGGCAAACTCGCGGGCTGAAGCGACAATATCTCCGTTATGTCCATCTACAGCAGCCTCGGCTCCCAACTTTATAGCAAGAGCTACGCCGTCCTTCCCTGAGGCTATGGCAAACACACGGGCGCCGAGTCGCTTACCAAGCTGGATAGCTAAATGCCCCAGGCCACCGCTCGCACCAAAGATCATCAGCTTTTCGTCTTGCTTCAGGCCTAGAGTGTCATCCACCCCTCGCAGTGCGGTTGCTCCGTCTATTAGCAAGGCTCCTGCTTTTTCAGTCGTTATTGTAGAGGGAATCGGGTATGCCTCATTCGCATCCACTGGAGTATATTCGGCGTAAAATCCTGCCTTTGGATTTTTTGCCCAGACGTGACCGTAGACAAGATCGCCAACTCGGAACCCACTAACTTTCTCACCAACTACCACGATTTTACCTGCGCCCTCTGAACCAAGTACCCAAGGGAATTTGGGGTTGCTGATTCCGGACGCCTGAGCAATCATCCCCTGCCGTTCAGCGACATCCCATATGCCAATGCCTGCAGAGTCGACTCTGACCAAGATTTGTTCTGGTTCAGGTTTCGGCACAGGGACATTTCTAACCGAAAGTACCTCGGGACCGCCGAAGCGATCAATTACTACAGCATTCATCTCGTCTTTGTCTGTGCTCATGATAACCATGTAACAATAGTTAATGTCTTAACTATTTATATCTTGACTAACAATATCTTAAACTGTATGTCTCTTAACTAACGATAGTTTAACTATTTATATCTAAAACAACAGTTGATAATTGTATGCCCACTCGAACGGAAACGGTCGAAGCAGATCGGGAGGCCTACGACGGCGTCATTTCGACATTCAAAGTCGTCAGGCACGCTGCTCTGAAAGTGTTCGCCGACGAGGGAATAACGGAATCTCAGCTGCAGGCGCTCGGGCTGCTCGTGGAGAACGGGCCCATGCTAATGAGGAAGATGAGTGATGCCATGCTCGTTACCCCTGCCAATGTCACGGGCATAGTTGACCGGCTGGAGGACAAGAAGCTGGTCAGGAGAACGCCTGGCGAGGGAGACAGAAGGGCGACCATTATCGAAATTACCTCCGAGGGAAAGGCACTGTACGAGAGGGTTGCGAAAAAGAAGGGTTACATGATTCAAAAGGCTCTTGCAAAGTTTACAAAAGAAGAGCTGCTGACTTTGTCCAGACTCCTCGAAAAATTCCAAAGGGAAATGTCTCTCTCTATCGCCTAGCACCAGCGCGTACAAATTTTGTACTTTTTAAATTCCATTTAAACACGAGTTCGAGAAGAATGCTAGTCCAGAGAAACTTGTCATGAAGGCTCGCTTTAACGGCCTAGGTTTTCGAGGATTTTCAAATAGCACTAAGTCAAAGCGTGTCCCAACTCTTATTTTCCAATTTCATAAGATCCCGATCAAATGAGCCTTGTCCCACAGTTAGGGCAGAAGGTAGCTGACTCGACGAGCTGTGTGCCGCAGCTCGGGCAGAACTTCATCCCAGTCTGGGTCATTGAGGGTGGTGGCGGAGGCGGCATTTGACCCGCAGAAATTCTCGCATGGTTGGAGTAGTAGTAGACTACCAATAGTATCGGAAGCAACGGTTCATACAGTGCTGAAAGGATACCGCTCACTACAGGACTAGCAACGCCAAATGGTGCGGCTATTGCAGAAACGATTGCCGTGGAAATTCCGACAATTATTGCAAGAATCAAGTAAACTACGAACGTTTTGAGCCACCTGTGGCCGACGAGTAAACGACTCCTGCTCATACTCTCTGAAAATCCTTTGTTCTCGATGATGAGGACAGGAAAAGCTAGGGAGAACATTATCGCAAGTATTATCCCTGGGATAATTAGAGCGATGAATCCCAAAAAGACTATGATCCCAACGACGATGCTTAATGCCCAGATTGAGAGCAGCCTTGAAGTCGTGAATCTGATTGAGGCCCTCAGATCTGCTTTCCCTTTCTCGGTTTGCTCAGAAGCCAGCTTGATTGCGGTACCCTGAGCAATGGGGAAGAAGACTATGGTCGCGATGAAAATCGCCCCGATGTACACGAAGAAGGCCCCGAAGAACGAGCCGAACCAGCTGGAGACTTGTTGAGGCGTCGCGTTTGGTGGCAAAGTTGGCAGGGGAAAGGCGTGCTGCGCGCAGGCCGTGAGGATCCCGATGATAACCTCCACGACCGCAAAGAGAACGAAGTATTTCAGAAAGTCACGTCGGTATACATCGAAGGTCTTGGAGAAAACCTCGCCGACGTTAGCTCGCGGTTGATACCCTGCTCCGGATTCATTGCCTAATTTCTCGATACTATTCGGATCTCACTCTGATATAAAGCAGAAAATACTATTATCAACGCTTTCATTCTGGTCACACTGGTTTGATAGATTCAAAGATTCGAGAAACATGATCCGAATCTACGAGAGCCGAGTGGAACCCAACTTAAATAATACACATTACCTGCTCAATCTGGAGTTGCCAGTGCATAGACGTTGTCAAGCTCGGAATTGAATCCGTATGAAAATGCGATGAAGCAGCTGCGGACTACGGCTAAATTAATCCGCCTTGAAGACGATATACTCCAGACTCTTTCCCAGCCGAAGAGAATTCTATCAGTATCCATCCCTGTCAGAATGGACAACGGGAAGATCAGAAATTTTCAGGGCTATCGAGTGCAGTTCAGCGACGCGAGAGGTCCATTCAAGGGAGGAATAAGGTATCATCCTGACGTTTCACTCGACGAGGTAAAGGCTCTCGCAACCTGGATGACATGGAAATGTGCAGTTGTGGACATTCCGTACGGAGGAGCAAAAGGCGGTGTAATTTGCGATCCGAAAAACATGTCGCTGGGAGAAAAGGAGCGATTGACAAGGAGATACGCGCATGCGATCTCTGATTTCATTGGTCCGAGAAAAGACATTCCGGCGCCGGACGTTTACACCGATTCTCAAACGATGGCCTGGATACTTGACACTTACAGTCAAATTCATGGGATTCCAGTTCCTGAAGTTGTAACTGGCAAGCCAATTTCTCTGGGTGGTTCGGAGGGCAGAAACAATTCCACCGCGCGGGGTTGCGTCTTCTGCGTGCGAGAAGCAGCTAAAGTTTTGAAACTAGCGTTGAAAGGGGGAACAGCTGCGGTTCAGGGTTATGGCAATGCCGGATCTTGGGCTGCAATATTCCTGCAGGAAATGGGAGTCAAGGTAATCGCAGTCAGTGATTCAAAGGGCGGAATCAGGTCCGATTTAGGTCTCAATGCTTCAAAGGTTCTCGCGCACAAAGAAAAGGTAGGTTCCGTCGTGGGTTACCAAGGTACGAGCGAAATCAGCAACGAGGAGCTATTAGAAATGGATGTGGACATTCTGATCCCTGCTGCATTAGAAAACGCGATCACCGGAAAGAATGCCCCCAATATCAAAGCAAAGATAATCTGCGAAGCGGCAAACGGTCCTACTACTCCTGAAGCTGACGAGATACTTTCGAAGAATAACGTTTTCCTCGTTCCGGACATTCTTGCAAATTCAGGAGGGGTGATGGTAAGCTATCTTGAGTGGGTGCAGAATCTTTCACGCGAGCACTGGACGGAAGAAGAGGTAAACCAGAAGTTAGAGCAAAAGATGGTCATCGGTTTCAATGGCGCCTATGATGCATCCAAAAAATACCGGGTCGGAATGAGAGAAGGGGCACTAGCAGTTGCAATAGGAAGGGTCGCAGATGCGATCCGGTCGCTCGGAATGTGGCCGTGATATTCGATTTTAAAATAAAGAGATCTGAAATTGATAATGGATCGCAACGATGATCCAGATTTTGCGAAAGATTCGAGAATTTCATTTCCAGAATTGAAGATCCTTGCTTCGACCAGGTCGGGTCCAAAATTGATTGAGGAAATATCTTCAGATACCAATATTCCTCCGGCAGAGTGCCGCGATAGGATCGTTGGTCTCATAGATCTAGGGCTGCTTACAGTAGAGCATGATAGCGATCTTTATGGCCACGAACTCTTGAAGGTCAGGTTCGTATCGAGACAGATATAGAGGAACTCGCACAGTCCTATTTCACAACGAGAACACTACAATGCGCGTGATCGATTATGCCAGAAGAAACGCTCCCGGTCAACAATCGCTTAAACCCGCCCAGCCCACGATTTCCAACCACAATCAGATCCACATTGTGAGCAGTTGCATAATTTGTGATCGCTTCTACTGGTGAAGTATCTACGTCCAATATTTCAAAGGATGCATTAACTCCTTCCGCTGTGGCTCTTGATAGCGCCTTATCCATGAACGGCGACATGGCTGCTCGAGCATTCGTTCTAAAATCGTCCAATGCCTCATCCACTCTCCGGCTCATTGTAGGTTCTTGTATCGCTAGAAACCCCGGAAATTGAATAACATTCACCATTGTCAGGGAAGAGGAAAATTCCTTAGAAAGTTTGATAGCAAATTCGACAGCTTTTCCGGAAATTTCAGAACCATCTACCCCGACCAAGATATTTCTTGGCAATTTCCAAGTAGTGGCGGGACTTACGAGAGTAAGAGCCAAGATCTCTGATCGATCAACAAATCCATGGCTGACTGTTTTATTACTTCAGTTTGTTGTCCACCTTTGCGGGTAAGCGAATATTTTGAGACGCATATCGAAAATCTATCCAGATTAATTTTTTACATTCCAATTCAATCTCTACTATGTTCGAGCTCTATGCCCGAAAACGATGGCTGTTCTAAGCTCAAGAACAACTCGAAGAATTGGTAGCTTGATTAAGCTGAGCTTCTCATAACACGCTTATCACGGAGCACAGATGGGGTGGTGCAAAAGAAACTCCTTGCTCGAAGAAAAATCGTTCTTCTTGGAACTATTCCAATTGTAATAATTGTTGCATTTATGGCAGTATACTTGATTCAAAATAATTCGTCGACCACCACTTCTCTCCAGGACGGAATAAACACCGTTATAGTTAACAGTAACACAACAATCATCACATTCGGCGGCACGTACTCTATTCCTACTACCCGCATCGCTAAAATCGTCAATAACACTTGGGAGTTTTCGGTTACGATAACCTCGGGAGTTTATCCTCCAGTTTTGGTATATTCCAACCTGACTTACATTTCTCATAAGAATGCAAGCTATGAAATCACCAATCCAATAGCAACTTTGAGTGTATACAAAGGGGGCGGTAATGGAACAGCCATCTGGTCATGGACTGCTCCGGGTGCTACGTCGCTAGCCAATCTAACTTTTGGGGCATCGTTCAAACCAGGAAACGAGATTCCGTCTGGCGTCTTGCAAGGCGGAGTGAATTACTCCGTAGATGTTTTGCCTAGCTTTCTGACTGAAAAAGGAGTTTTTCTCGGAGACCAGCTTGCGTTGAACGTTTCCTACATTCCTGATTTCCTAGCAAATTATTCGTCATCGCCGTCTTCCAATAATACTTTTACTACCACATTAAGTTCGAATAATGGAGGAGCTTGTAATCATTCAATTACGTTTAACGGCATATTAACTTGCGCAGCTCCCATGAACTATTCAGAGCTATACCAACTGATTTCAAACCCTGGCAACACTTTCACTAACTACGGGAACGGGACGATAACATTAAACATCGGGCACAATCCTTGCACCGTCAGGTACTATTATCTTCCAAATGGCACTAGCGTCAACGAGTATCTGGGAGTAACGAACACCGAGACTTGTGAGTAAAAGAAAATCGAACAGGGCGTTTTGGGAAAAGTTCCTGTTTCGCGATAGATTATATTTGATTTCCATTGCCTTAAATCAAAAATGTACTTTCTGTTCTCATGATACCATAGATACCGTCGAGATCGTTCTACATTCTGGTCCTCTTTTTCTTTCGTCATCCCAGCTAAAATACTGGGAGCACTTTTTCTCCGAAAAGTTTCAGCGACGCTAGCTCGTTCGGTCCGCCGTAGCTTGTATCCATGTACTCAATTCCGACATCGGAAAACTCGGCGACCTGTTGCCGCACCTCTTCCGGCGTCCCGTAGAGCATGAATTCTTTCAACATTCCTGGCGGCATCGATTTCGACATCCCGTCAACGATATTCTTTATCATCTCTCCGTCCTCGCCAATCATCACTCGCGTCAGCTTGGTTTTGAGGATCGAATCATAATCTCTTCCAACCGCCTTGCAGTGCTCGCGCAAGATACCGAGTTTTCTTTTCACGGTTTCCGGCGAACCGAACAGGTTGCACGCATCCCCGTACTTTGCAACTGTCCGTAGGAGCAGCTTCTCACCCGACCCGCCGATCACGATCTTTGGATGCGGCTTTTGAATCGGCTTTGGATTACACAGCGCACTTTCAATCTTGTAGTACTTGCCGTTGAAAGTAGCTCTCTCCTCCGTCCACATCTTCTTTATCACCTGAACCGCCTCCTCCAGCCTTTCAAGCCGCTCCCTCGTAGGTGGAAATGGAACACCGTATCCCCGCGACTCCTGCTTGTTCCATCCTGCTCCTATTCCGAGTATCAGCCTTCCCTTGCTCAAGACATCCAGCGTTGCTCCAATTTTTGCTAGGATCGCAGGATTTCTATAGATGTTACCGGTAACCATCGTTCCGAGCTTTATCTTCGATGTTAGCCCAGCAAGTACAGAAATCGTAGTCCAGCCTTCGAGCATCGGCTCTTCCGGTTTTCCCACAAATTCGATCTGGTAAAAGTGATCCATGACCCAGAACGAATCAAACCCGAGCTGCTCTGCGGTCCTTGCAAGGGTCGTTAGAGTATCAATAATCTGCGCACCTTGTCCGTCGTAAGTAAAGTTGGGATGCTGGATTCCAAATTTCATTTTTCAAAAATCACCCAGAAAAAAAAACTACGAATGTAATAGGAAAATAGTATAGCAATAAAGCAATCTGAGATCAAGTGCAATGTTATAGCTGAGGATCGCACTGTTACTTGCGCAAGACGAAGCCGGTATGTATCATCAATACGTTTGTCTTAAGTACGAATTTCGCACTTCTATCTATCCTAAGATTCCTCAAGAATCCTAAGGCGAATCAAAAACATGACAGCACATCGCGCACCGTTGAAAGAAGGAGACACGGTATATGTTTTCGACAAAAAAGTCCGTGGCAAGGTTCTGGGGCGACTAAAGTACCTCGTCTTGCTCGAAATCGAGGGGACTCACGAAAAACTAATGGAGCACCGCGGCGACCTTAAGCTAATCCATCCGAAGATCTAGATCTTCGCCGATTCCAGCGTTTCCTTGATCCAGTCAACAAATCTGTTGTAGGCGTCGATCCCTTTCGGGGTTAGAGCGATCCTCTCACCGTTCTCTTCGTCAGTTGTTTCCGCGACGAGCTGGTGCTGGAGCATCCAGTCGAGGTACTCCGTGAACCGTGGATAATTAACACCAAGCAGCATCTGGATGTTTGTCTTTTTCATTGCAGATCCATTGCGGTGCAATATATCTAGAAATCTTGCTACCACATAGAGATCTGGTCTCTCCAACCTGCAAATCCCCTACAGAGTTTGCATGAACTCGTTCTTCCGTCGCTCGAAGAGCTGCTTTTGCTCTTGGAATCGCGCAATCTCGCGATCGTAGTCCTTGTTCATCTCATACCTGAAGTACAGCCACACCAGAACTCCGATGAGAATCGCAAACGGAAGCTTCGCGGGAATTATCGTGATTACAAACGCGAGTATTCCGAAAAGGAAAGAGTCCTGGTTTCGCTTCCTCACAACCTCCGGCACCAACGCTAGAATTTTTTCAGCCAGAGGGAGCATGTCGGCACTGATCGGTCCTTGATTCTGAGCATTCTGCAGTTCCTTCTTTATCTGCGAAATCAAGCTAGCCAGCTCATCCAGACTTTTGTCCTGCTTGCGTCCCTGCACCATGTACGATGCGACGCCGCTGAAGATCGCAATGATGCCAGCGGCCAAAAGTACGATAAGAAAGATCACGCGATGCTGGATGAAAAACCCAATCGAGTATTCGGACAAAATGTAACCGAGCGCAACTGCAACAGACCCCACGAAAACGAGCAGCGTCGTGAGTATGGCGCCGGCGAGTTTCACCTGTTTTCGGCGGCGTCTTAGTTTAACGAGCCATTTTTCGGATATATCGATTATCGAATCGATATTTGACTTGATCTCTTGACCGTCGGAAGCATGTGAAGGCTCCATCTTTTGCTCATAGACTGCGTAAATTGCCTAAAAGAATAACGTGTCAAGAGTACGCTTTTTCTGAAATCAAGATTTAATCTGCTATCTTTTAGAGCAATCTTTGCCGGCCCGTAAACACTATGCAGACAAAATCTCTTTCAGCTGCGCCGGCGAAATGTTCGACCCGCTTGTAACTACTGCGACCTTCTTTCCCTTGAATTTCTCCTTTGATTTGATCAAACCGGCGAGCGGAGCAGATCCTGCTGCTTCTACAAGATTATGTGTTTTCTCGATGAGCAGATAGATTGCTTTCTTGATCTCATCGTCAGAGACAAGTACGAAATCGCTCAAACCGGATCTCAATATGTTTTGAGTGAGCTCAAATCCAACGCGAGTAGCCAGTCCTTCGGCAAACGTCGCCATATTGTCCGAGACCAGCCGTCCCTCCTTCCAGGAAAGGTAAGCTGCAGGCGCAGCAGCTGCTTGAACGCCGATTACCTGAGTCTTTGGATTGATCGCCTTTGCAACTATGCACGCGCCCGATGCCATGCTTCCTCCCCCCACTGGCAGAAAGATTGCATCAACGTCCGGGAGATCTTCAAAGATCTCAAGTGAAAGCGTACCGACGCCCGCAATCAATAGCGGCTCGTTTGCCGAGTGGACGTACCGGATATCCTGCTCTAAAGCTACTCTTTCAGCAAACTCACGTGCCTCATCGAAATCCTTTCCGTACAGAATGACGCTCGCACCCAGTCTCTTTGTTGCCTCGACTTTGAGCGGGTTTGCATTTGCCGGCATCACGATCGTAGCTTTCGTTCCAAAAATTCGGGAGGAATAAGCTATGGATTGCGCATGGTTTCCAGTCGAAGCACTGATTACACCCTTTCGTCTTTCATCCTCTGGAAGCTGGGAAATGAGGTTCATCCCGCCGCGGATCTTGAATGCATTAGTAGGCAGGTGGTTTTCGTGTTTGACGTAAACTTCTGCGGAGACTAGTTCTCCCAAGCTGTCGTATTTGATCAACGGCGTCCTAGGGAGGTAAGGCTTGATTCTTTTCTTTGCATCCAGAACGTCCGCAAGTGTCGGGATTTCCATATTCTTAACCAAAAAGAGACTCTTCCATCCATTTTCTGAATTGATGGCTCAATAACATTTTTTCTATGATGCTACAGCAGCGGGTTGACGTGCCGGTCTATCGGGATCTCGATTAGCGAGGACTTGCCGGATTGGATTACCTCTTTCACTTGAGGCACGATCTGGTCCGGATCAAGGATTTTCTGAAATCCCACGCCGTAGCCTTTCGCTAGACCTTCGAAATCGATCCCTGGGACATCCAACCCAGGCAGCCCTTCCTCGTGCAGGAACATTCCAAAGGACTTTAAGATCGCGTACTCGCTGTTGTTCAGGACGATGAAAGTGACGGGCGCATTATAGCGTGCCGCACTCCAAAGCGATTGAATCGAATATTGTGCGGCGCCGTCGCCCACTATTGCCACGACGGGTCGCTCGGTCTGAGCTAGCGAGGCCCCAACTGCAGCCGGCATCGCAAAACCCAGCCCGCCGCTCGCGGTGATAAAATGACTCTTCGGCCTAGAAATGTCAAGACGCGAGTACCTCTCGGACGTGGGTGCTTCGTGAAAGATCACAGCGTCGGAAGGAATCGCCAGTGCCAGCATTTGTTCCACGTATTCGCTCGTAGGAGGAACCGATGGCTTGGCTTTCTCGCGCAAGACATTTTGGCGCGGTATTGCCTCTCTCAGTTTCACCAGAGGAATCAATTGCTTCAACGCCAGCGAAACGTCGCCAACTGCACTCGTGCCGGTTACTGCCCGGGATGCCATTTCAGGATCGTTTGTAATCTGGAAAAGGTGCGTCCCTTCCTTGATCGCGAGCCCCGGAACGTAGGGGTAGTAGAGAAAAACCGAGGTGCCGATCGCAAGGACCACATCGTAAGGCGATAGTCTGTCGCTGATCGGTTTCATAGCTGCAGGCAGGCTCCCGCGGAAGAGTTCGTGCCTTGAGGGGAAGCTCCACCGGTATGGAATGGGTGGAAGGAAGACGTCACTCTTCAAAAGTTCGGCGAGCTTAACTAGATCCGACATTGAGCCGCTCGCGTCAACCTGCTCGCCGGCAATTAGAGCGATCCTGTTTGCATTAGTAAGCGCATCAGCAATTTCTTTGATTGCAACGGGATCCGGCGCAGTCTTGTAGCTAATCATCCTTACTTCGACCGGTGGGCATTCGTCTTCCAGCCCGTCCATCGGGATCGAGACAAAAACCGGTCCCTTGGGTTCGGACATTGCAACGTGAAAAGCCCTCTCGATGGCTTGAGGCACATCGACTGATCTATGCGGCTCGACGCTCCACTTTACATACGGTTTTACAAAATCCACCTGCCGTCCCCAAAGAAATGGTTCCGCCAATATCTGTCTCCGGTCCTGCTGCCCGGCTGTGATGATTAGCGGCGCCTGTGCGTGCCAAGCCGTGACGATTGCTCCCATGGCATTCCCGACGCCGGCGGCGGTGTGTAGATTCACGACCGCAGCATTATCACTTTGAAACGAATAACCCACAGCCATCGCAAGGACGGAAGCTTCCTGTAATCCCAGAATGTAGCTAAAGTCGCCGTGAAAATTTTCGAGCAAAGGTAGCTCCGTAGAACCGGGGTTACCAAAAATCACGAAGAGTCCATGAGCTCTGAAGATCTGGAAGATCCGCTCCCTGACGCTGGTCATGCCCGTTTCAGGAAGCCGGCTTTCTTGCGATAAAGATAGTGGAAGCGTTCAGCAGATCCCTGTCAGAAAAAAACTGACGGGTTCACTGCCAAAGTCTAGCTTACTACTTTCCTGAAGAGATACAGTGTAGCGGTCATTGTGAGGACTGCAATCAGTGCGATAACGCCGATTGAGGACAGCACTGCACTTGTTGAAAAGTAACCGGGCAGCGACAGATCTCTCACTGCGTCCACTGCATAGCTTATCGGATTTACCTTTGAAACGTCCTGCATCCACACCGGCATGAAACTGACCGGAACTAGTGCGGTACTCATGAAGAGCAGCGGGAAAGTCAAGAAACCTCCAATGCCAAAGACTGTTTCCGCGCTCCTCGTCCTCATACCTAGAGCAAGCGAGATTCCAGACCACGCAAGTCCGAAAAAGGCGATGATGAATAGCATCAACAAGATTCCGGGGAGCCCGGTAGCGACCCTAAACCCTAGGGCATAGGCGAGAGCAAGTATGATCACAGATTGCACGGTCACCCTGAAAGCATCGCTGGATAGTCTTCCGAGCAAAATAGCCGGTCTGCTTACTTGTGTAACGAGCATCTTTTGGAGGAACCCATAGTTGAGATCGTCGACAATAGACGTTCCTGCTTGGAGCGCGCTACTAAACGCGTTCTGTAAGAGTATACCTGCCGCCGCGTACTGGAGGTAGCTCACTCCCGGTGGAAAGCCTGGAAGCAAATTGAAAGAGTGGAACAGCTGGGTGAACAGGACGAGAAAGATGATCGGCTGGAATAGAGAGAAAAAGATCAGAATTGGATTTCTGACGAGCTTCTTCAGTGCCCTAACTGCTAGGTTCTGGGTATCGAATAACAGAGTCATTTTTCTTCGCCTTACCTCCGTCCAAACATCGAAGGTGCAGTCTTTTGAAGCTCCTCGACCCTGATCCTCTTCCCGGTGTGTTTCAGGAATACATCGTCAAGAGTTGGTGTCGAGAGGTTTATCGAAACAAGTTTAATGTCGGTCTTATCAAACGCCCTAACTAAATCTGGAATAAAGTATCCTCCATTCTTTGCATATATAGTGAGCCCGTCACCCGAGTCGATGGTATTTGAGACGTTGGGGAGATTCTGAATGATCTCCCTTGCTTTCGCTCTCACTGAATCGTCGCTCTTTCCCTGGTAGTCTTTCATTGTGATCGTAATTGCATCAGCTCCGATTTCGGATTTCAACTCAGATGGAGTTCCCTGAGCGACAATTTTTCCTCCATCTACGATGCAGAGGCGCTGGCACAGGCGATCTGCCTCTTCAAGATATTGCGTCGTGAGAAAAATCGTAATGCCTTCCTTTTTGTTCAGCTCTTCGAGGTAATCCCAAACTCCAGCTCTGGACTGCGGATCGAGCCCCGTCGTCGGCTCATCCAGGAACATTATCTTTGGTTTGTGAACTAAAACCGTTGCAAGATCAAGCCGTTTTTTCATCCCGCCGGAGTACCTTCCCGCACGCTTGTTGGCAGCGTCTTTTAGCCCAACAACGCTGAGAAGAGAATCTACTCTTTCTTCAAGCTCCTTGCCGCGCATCTGCTGCAAATGTCCTTCGAGTATCATGTTTTCACGCCCGGTTAGCTCTGGATCGACTGAGGTCTCCTGACTCTGAACTCCAATAACCTTCCTGATTTCAGGAGCTTGCCTTACGATGTCATAGCCTCCTACGGTAGCAGAGCCTGAAGTTTTGTGTAGAAGCGTAGTGAGAATCTTGATCGTCGTACTTTTTCCCGCACCGTTTGGCCCGAGAAATCCGAAAACTTCACCATCGTTAACGGTAAAACTGATGCCCTGAACAGCTTTCGTTCCGTCAGCGTAAGTGAGAGCGAGGTCTTTTACATTGATAACTTCTGTCATTTTCAAAAATCACGTGATATCGGACGTACTATACTGCGTCCTTGTTTCGCAATGTCAAAGTCAAGTGCATATAATCATGTCAGAGAAGGGAGTAACGATTTCCTCTCATCTGAATTCTCATGAGAGGATGGACAACTATTCTTGAGAGTCTTGAGAGGAATCATTTTGATGAGATTACAATTATTTTGAGACCTTACCTCCACTATCTACAAAATCCGAATCTTTTCTCTCAAGATACCAAGTTAGCAGAAAAGTAATCCGCCCAATTGTCAGATCCTTGGCCAACCAATCAGCCGGAAAAACTTGACGTGATTTGTATTATAGAAAATTGCTCAATGTAGAAACCTGCTATGGCACCAAAAAGCCGTGCAGGTCAGCTTCTCACATCATGGTTTGAACAGAATTACGAATATCGAGTAGAGGAAGGCGATCTCAGATACGCGCCGAGCAAGATTGAAGCAGTTCGGAGAGACGGGGAAGATTTTGATGATGTGCATCTGGCTAACTTGAAGCGTCGTCTGAAGTCGACGGCGTTCCCGATTTCATCTTTTGTAATATATCTTGAAATCGATGAATTCCGGAGATTTGTTCGGATATACATTGATTTGGCTCACCATAGCCAGATCAAGAAAAAAGGCGACAAGATCCATCACTGGTCAATAGTTACCAAGGACGAAATTCAGTCGAGAATTCTCAACGCTATGTGACTAAAGACTTTCAGCTATAATCTTCAGTATCCGTGATTTCGCCTTCTGTCGTGTCTTTCTCCGAGTCGGAGCTCAGTTCTTCAAATGTGGTTTCGCCTACCGGGCTCTCTGGGTCTTCTTTCTCTTCCTCGCGCTCGAATTCCATGAATTCTTCATCCTTCTTTCCCAGTCCCGTTCCCTCTAGCCCGGGTGGATCTATGCTGTTTATGTACGGATCTTTCGCCTTTCGCTCCTTCTTGATCGTTTTCTCTAATCTCTCATCTGTAGGATCCCTTACCAATGCAGATACACGGGTTCAAAAAAACCGTACATAAAAATAAAGACTATGATGAATTAATGTAGAAAAAAACTAGTATTGAGTCGACAAAATTTTTCCGAAACCCACAATCTAAAATGTAAAAGCGCTAGCACCTTTCTCGTCGCCGAATGCCTCGAGAAAGCTTCTCATCTTCCAGTACGTTTCGAGAAAATCAAGCGCTCTCGGAGTAAGCGTGTAGAAAGTCCCCTCGCTATCTTCGTCATCGAACGTCTGAACCAGTCCGTAGGAAGTCAGGTCAGAAAGGATCGCTTTCAATCGATCAATTGGAACGCCTACGCCGTAGGACATTTTCGTAATTCTCGAACCTTCGGGATAGCGTTTGATCACCTCAAGCACGGTCACGTAAAGCTCGACTCGCGATCGCTTGGAGCTCTTCTTGCTACCGCCGTTTCTCATCTCTCTGACAAACCTCGATGCGAACGGGAATCAGATTGGCGGCTCCGGCAGACTGGCAACTTTCACCGGAGGTTTTTCGACGTGAGCTCTTTCTAATGATCCTCGTAACTCATCCGTATAGTAGATCTCTTCCGCAATGCTGCCCTCTTCAATTTCCACGACTTTTGCAAAGATCTTCTCGCACTTTGATGCCTTACCAAGACGCACTTCATTCGCATAGATGTCCTCCACTCGCGTCATCCGTCCAACGAGCCTCATTGCAGCGACTTGACCCATCCATTTCTTTTCCCAGTCAACCACCGCGGCAAAACTCTTACCAATGTCCACCAATTCACCGACGATGACTCCCCCAATCTTCGATCCGCTCCCTACCTTTACCACTCTTGCTTTGAGTCCGCGTTTGGTCTCTGCCATTCCTGAGATTTCAATTTCGTTTGAAACAACTACCCTGTCTGCTTCTAACTTTCCACCAACCCGAACATTCGTGCCTTTGAGATCTTGATCAATTTCACTTGATCCGTTAATCTCGAAGAGCTCCTCGGTTTGAAGTGAACCATGGACTTCGAGCAATCCGTTTACCTTGATTCTCTTGGAACTGCAGTTTCCATAGATCTCTGTTTTCCCGTAGACTTCCATCTCGTCGCATTCAAAGTCTCCTGAGATCGCGAGCTTCCCGTAGGTCGAGATCCTCGTGCCACTGCTTCGAGCACCAAGGCTAGTTCGGCCATAAACTTGCAGATCACCAAATTCCAGTTTTGATCTTGATTCGAACTTTCCGCCGACACGGATCTTTCCGGAGATTTTGCCTCCTCCCACATCAGCCATCCCGCCGACATCGAAATCTCGTATGATTACGGTACCTGGCGCATCGACTCTCCCTCCCACATTGAGAGATTCGAGGACCTCGAGCTGTTGCTGCACCTCAATTTTTCCCCCAACCCTCATCCTTGTACAGCTCAGATTCTTTGCCTCAATTTTCCCGCCTACATCAATCTCTCCTGCCCTGAGAGTTCCAGCGACTTCGATCGAGTGGTTCACATCTAGCAGCTTGTTAACAGTCAGGTTGCCGTAAACGCGGAGGACTCCGCCGGAACTTACTTGGAGAGAATCGCATTCAAAGTCGCATGCGACTTCGGCAGCTCCCTCAAAGTAAGCTCCTTCAGTGACAGTCACGAGGTTTCCGCTGTTTGCCTCGATCCTCGCCTTGTGCCCGACCTTGAGCTCACCCTCTATCCGGTCGAGTTTCACGGTCGCACCGCGTGGAACGTGATAGTCTGTCATTTTTGATTCTGTTCCCTCATATCCTCGCCTAAAAGCCTCGCTCACGTTTTGTGATTACTCCGCCTTCAGGGCGTTTCTCGCAAGCAAAGTTCCGAGAACTATGAAGACAACGATGTAGGCAAACAGCCCCACAATGTCTACCGCGAAGTAAGAAATCTGCGAAGCTGATAGAGTCCCGTGTACTATGAGAATTCTCGCTGCATCGCTCGCAAGTGAAATTGGGTTTGCCTGAGCAATCGGTTTCAACCAACTAGGGAAGAAACTCAATGGAAAGAGGGCAGTGCTTGTGAACGCGGCCGGGAAAAAGAGGAAGTTTACTATTGCAAAGAAACTGTCCGTTGTCTTGGCTGCAATTGATATTCCCGTGAACAGCGTTGAGAAGACTGTTGTCAGCATGACTATTGCCAGAAACACGCCGAGAAGATTCAAGATCCCAAAGCCAGTAGCGAGTCTTAGTCCGTTTGGAACGACAAGAGCTACTAAGAAGGTTATCACGGCCGCGACCATCGCTTTAACGATGTTTTGCAACACACCGCCAAAGTAGATTGAAGAACGTGGTATGGGACTCGTCTTGAGCATGTCGATGTAACCATTGATTCTGTCCATCACAAACTCGACTCCGAGAAAACTCATTCCTGTTAGAGCGAGCATTCCTATAATTCCGGGAGTTAGGTACGTGATATAGTTGGTTGCACCGCCGAACGCCTGCTGTAGTACTCCGAGAGATCCTCCTGATGCGCCTGAAGCATTGCCTGGATTGAACGAGTTTCCAAAGAGGAGCAGCCATACTATAGCCTGGATAACTATCGGAATGACCGAGAACGGACTTCGAATCCACTTTTTCAGAGATCTTCCGCTTAGTGCAAGTGTATCGCTCATCATTTTCTACTCACGCTTCCTCCATCAGTACGGGTATGCTTGTAGCCGGTTCGCTCTCTCCATCCCGAATCTGCCTTCCAGTCATCTGGAGAAACACTTGATCCAAGGTGGGTCTCGTGAATGAAATGTCAGAAATTTTCAGTCCTCGCTGCACTACGCCATCCACGATCTCGGGAAGGGCTTTTTCGACTCGAGGAATCTTTATCCGGTAGCTAGAACGATTCAGTTTGAGAACTTCCGTCACATCCGGGACGCCTTCGAAAAAGTGGGTCAGATCCGGACCATCGCTTACTTGAATCGATAGCAGGTCTCCGCCTAACTTCATTTTCAACTCTTTGGGAGATCCTGAAACTTTGATCACTCCACTGTCCACAATTGCGACCCTGTCGCACAAATCGTCGGCTTCCTCGAGGTAATGCGTCGTCATAAAGACCGTTATGCCGTGCTCATCGTTGAGCTTTCTGACATACTCCCACATCTTGCTCCTGGTTTGAATATCGAGTCCGAGGCTGGGTTCGTCCAGGAAAAGTAGGCGTGGATCGTGCACGAGACCCATTGCAAGCTGGAGCCTTCTCTTCATCCCGCCGGAGTAAGTTTTGACCTTCTTTCCGGCTGAAGCCTCAAGGTCGACTAGCTTCATCAGCTCCGCTGCTCGCTTTCTTGCTTTCTCGTCGGGGACGTGATGCAGCTTGGCAAAGAGTAGCACGTTCTCAATCCCTAGTAGTTCATCATCAGCAATGAGCTGTTGAGGAACTACGCCAATTACCGTCCTTACAATGCCGGGATCCTTCGAGACGTCGTGCCCTGCCACGATCGCTCTTCCACTGCTGACCGAGGTCAGAGTGGTCAGCATCCTGATGGTCGTAGTCTTACCCGCGCCATTTGGTCCAAGAAAACCAAATAGTTCTCCCTCCGCAACGTCGAAAGACACCTGATCTACCACGGTCTTGTCGCCGAATTTTTTCGTCAGATTCTCCGCTTGAATTATACTGTTAGTCAATTCATACTCTGGACGAACTCCCGGCTTCCTGAGAGACTTATAGTCGACTCACGTTTGAAAATTACAGATGGTAATCACTTGATGTGATTACTCTTTGTTAGGCTCTAACTAGCTTTACTAAAG
>Ga0207060_10015_pt3 | contig 23017 bp, 16 predicted proteins | sample Alteio_BWMinCont_30_FD_153270 | JGI IMG/M metagenome (GOLD analysis project Ga0207060, IMG submission 153270) | Enriched cells from forest soil in Barre Woods Harvard Forest LTER site, Petersham, Massachusetts, United States -... | ecosystem: Environmental > Terrestrial > Soil > Temperate forest >...
CACTCCACTCGCAAGGTAGCCGCCATCCACTGCCAGATCTTCGGCAAAACGATGGTTGCGCAACGTTATGGACGCATCGTCAATATCGCTTCGTTGGGCACCTTCGTCGCTTTTCATGAAGTAGCTGCCTACTGCGCAAGTAAAGCCGCAGTCGGTTCGCTTACTAAATCGCTGGCTGTCGAGCTTGCTCAATATGGTGTTTGTGTGAACGCAATTGCACCCGGCATCTTTCCGACGGCACTGAACGAAGACCTGTTGGACAAAACGGAGCGAGGAAGAGAGTTGCAAATTCGAATCCCCATGAAAAGATTTGGCAAGACGGATGAGCTTGTTGGCGCGGCTATTTTCCTGGCTTCAGAAGCTGCGTCTTACCTGACCGGACAGATCCTGGCAGTGGATGGCGGCTACCTTGCGAGTGGAGTGAATCAGTAGCCAATGTTTATTGCGGCTGGGCTGGTGAAGCGATTATCGAGTAAAGCCTTCAGAAGTGGCGTTGTGGGGAAGATTCCCACTTGGGAGATAGTTTGAAGAAATCGAGGCAAGCAGCGAAAGGGATTCGTCGTGTTGATCTCAACAACATCGAACTTGCCTCCAGTGAAACTGCGCGTCACATCAATCGAGAAACGATTCTACAACTCCATTCCCGTCAGCCGATCTCCCGGGCTGACCTTGCCAGACTCTCAGGACTGCAGCGCAGTACGATTTCTCAGCTCATCGAACAGCTTATCCGCGAGCGATGGATACGCGAAGGTTCGATAGTACACCTTCCGAGGGGACGACGCCCAACACTACTTGTCCTGAATGACGACCTTGTGGTTTTGGCTGCCGATATCCGTCCTAAACAAGTAACGGTTGCCATGATCGATTTGAACGGCCGCTTTCTTTCACGGTCGACGTTGCAATGGCTCCGATTCAGCGAAGTCGGTTGCGAGCATTGTTGACTGGATGCGGCGAATCAAAGACAACCATCCAAAGAAGTCCGTGGAGGGAATCGGCATCAGTGTTCCAGGACGTGTTGATAAGGAATCACAATGTCTTATCTTCGCTCCTAACCTAAAGTGGCCAAGATACGACATCAAACAGGCAATCGAGCATGGGATGGGACTTCCAACTGAAATGGAAAATGCAGCTACTGCCTGCCTGATGTCGGAACTCTGGTTCGGAAGAATGGACGGAGCCCGCGATGCAGTATTGATAACCATCTCTGAAGGAATCGGTGCTGGAATTCTGGCAAATGGACAACTGATCTCCGGGCAGTACGGAATGGCGGGTGAGTTTGGGCACATTCCTCTCGATCCCTCCGGTCCGCGCTGCGCCTGCAAACAGCACGGTTGCTGGGAAGTTTTCGGATCATGCTACGCTGCCCTGCGCTATTTCAGCGAGTTGGAGCAAAAGGTCAAACACCTGACATTTCACGACTTGCTCAACCTCGCTGAAGAAGGAAATGTGCATGCACTAAGAGCTCTGGCAATGCAGGCGAAATATATTGGGAAGGGCCTTCGTATGGTTCTTGCCGCATTGTCGCCTGAGATTATTCTGATTGCAGGGGACGTTACATCGGCATGGAATCGCTTTGCCCCCATTATCCAGACTGAGTTGGAAAAGCTGACATTCTCCGGTAAGCTGCCGCGCCTCGTACCCACTCATGAAGGCGATGTTGCAAGGCTTCGTGGAGCCGCGGCACTTCTTCTTCAACGCCATTCGATTCGCAGCCATGCTTGATCCTCGCTTTTTCCCCAAACAGATAAGTGAAACCGACTCAAGTTTTAGGTGGTTTCCTGCGCTCCTGCTTCTCTTGGTTGCTGCACTCACCGCGCACGCTCAGGTCTCTTCTGCTGCCGCGAGCACATCTTCTGCGCCCGCTTCGAATTGGACGGGAGCGTGGATCGGCTCGTGGGCCGCGTCTCAACAGATCCCGGAACCCGATAATGCTGTGCCACTCGAAAGCCTGAGCAACGCCACGCTTCGGCAGATTGTGCATCTCTCCGTCGGTGGCTCCAGGATTCGCGTGCGCATTTCGAACGCGTTCGGTACAACTCCACTACACCTTCTTGCGGTGCACGTGGCGCGTCCGCAGTCACCTGCCTCAAGCCGTATCGATCCTGCGTCCGATCGGGCTATCATGTTCAACGAGCACGCGGACGTTCTGATACCGATGGGAGCCGAGTACACCTCCGATCCGCTTAGCTATTCTGTGGCAGCGTTGTCAGACCTGGCGATCACGATGCAGATCGATGTCGCGCCGGGACAGGAAACCGGTCATCCGGGTTCTCGTGCTACTTCGTATCTGGCTGCGGGATCGCTGGTCTCTGCTGCGGAGTTGCCGTCTGCGCAATCGATCGACCACTGGTATTTTCTTTCCGGAGTCGATGTGTCTGCTCCTGCCAGTGCCTCATCAATTGTGGCTCTTGGTGATTCCATTACTGACGGCCACGGCGCGACCACGAACGGCAATGATCGGTGGACCGATGCACTCGCCGCGCGTTTGCAACACTCCGTCACAACGAATGAAATTGCCGTACTCAACGAAGGCATCGGCGGAAATCGCCTGCTCGCCGATGGGCTTGGGCCGAATGCCCTCGCGCGCTTCGATCGAGATGTCCTCGCGCAAGACGGGATCCGTTATCTCATTGTGCTCGAAGGGATCAACGATATTGGCACGTTGACTCGCACCTCGGTTGCCACAGAAACTCAGCACGAAGATCTGGTGCGCAGGATGATCGGAGCCTTCCAGCAGATCATCCTTCGCGCGCATGCGGATGGCATCAAGGTGATCGGAGGAACCATCATGCCCTTCATGGGCTCCGACTTTTATCACCCTGACGAAGCGAACGAGTCAGACCGGCGGATGGTGAATGCGTGGATTCGAGCCGCAGGACATTTCGATGCGGTAGTCGATTTCGACAAAGTTATGGCCGATCCCGCTCATCCCGACCATCTGCGGCCTGATTGCGACAGCGGCGATCACCTGCACCCCTCGCCCGCTGGCTATCGGGCGATGGCTGTGGCAATTCCACTGGAGCTTTTCCACAAATGACGCCGTTCGCACAGTAGAAGACACGACGCAATGACTATAATGAACGCGCGACTAAATCGATTTTCTAGAATGCGACGAGAATAACAGATTTGCAAGGACGAACAAATGCGTTATCGCATGATTTCTTCTCTGCTTGCCCTCGCTATGGTGTACACAGCAGCGAGTTCGATCGAGGCTTTTGCTCAGAATTCCGACGTGCCCACTCCTGTTACGTTCACCGGGGATCAGGATCACCAGAACATGATGGATCAACTCGGGATTAAGGCTCTGCGCCCCGGACCGAGTGGCGATGAGAAGGTTCCAAATCACGCTAACTATGACGAATCAAAAGGCAATCCATTTCCCGATCTGCCCGATCCTCTCACGCTCAATAACGGCGAGAAGGTAACGACTGCGAAGATATGGTGGGAGAAACGCCGTCCCGAAATCGTTGAGATGTATGAGAAGTACGTTTATGGCAGGGTTCCGAACAATGTGCCAAAAGTGACGTGGACGGTAGAGGCCATCGATCACGAGATGATCGGTTTCAATCCTGTCATCGTTAAGGATCTGATCGGAGTGGTGGACAATTCTTTGTGCCCCGCGATCAGCGTGAAAATCCATATGACGCTTGTACTGCCGTCCGGCGCAAAGGGTCCTGTTCCTGTGCTTATGATGTTCGGTCGAGCCGGATTCCCGAATCCAAATGAGCCTTCGAATGATGAATTTGCGCGCGTGAACAAGGCATGGAAAGCATTGCTCGTACAACAGGACCCATCGCTTAAAGATATCTTTGAGCTGCATCCTGCATGGGAGTTGGTAAAGCCTACGCCTTTCCAGTTTCCGCAGCGGAATGAGGATGGCGACCTGCCTAATACGTGGCAGTTGGTTGCCGCAGGATGGGGATTTGCGTTGTTCGATCCCGCGAGCGTTCAAGCCGACAATGGCGCAGGGATTACGCGAGGCATCATCGGGCTTGTGAATCAAGGACAGCCGCGAAAGCCTGAGGATTGGGGAGCACTGCGTGCATGGGCCTGGGGCGCCGGCCGTGGACTCGATTATCTCGAAACCGATCCCGCCGTCGATGCAAAACACGTCGGCATCGAAGGAGTCTCACGCTATGGCAAGGCCGCTCTGGTGACGATGGCCTTCGATCAGCGATTTGCGATGGTGCTGGTTGGCTCATCCGGCAAGGGTGGCGCCACGCTGCTGCGTCGCAACTACGGTGAAGCAGTGGAAAGCCTGACGGGCGGCGAATATTACTGGATGGCCGGCAACTTCATGAAGTATGGCGCATCGGAAGCGACCTTCAGCAGCAAGACGCCGGGCGACATTCCGGTCGACTCGAATGAATTGATCGCTCTGTGCGCGCCGCGGCTTACATTCATCAGCTATGGCATTCCTGAAAAGGGCGATGCACATTGGCTCGATCACGAGGGGAGCTTCATGGCCACGGTCGATGCGGGCCGAGTCTTCGCTCTTCTAGGTGCGAATGGCCTGAACGTAGAAGGTGGCTATCACACGGCAAAGATGCCGCCGGTGAATCAAGGGCTGATGGACGGACAGCTTGCCTGGCGACAACACGATGGTGGTCATACTGACGCACCGAACATCAAGTACTTCATTGAGTGGACAGACAAGTTCATCGGCCACACGCCGTGATAACGGTAACGAGTGAAGTTGCTGACTTGGCGGTGAGCCCTGCCTTTTGCGATAACGCCCATGGACTATCCATTCCGGGTCGGCTGCCTTTATCCTAAGTTTTAGGTTCCAGATGAGTAGAGATCGTTGGATGGGCAGGAAGATCACGTTTATTTTGGTCGCCTTGTTCCTCCTTTTTCACACTTCGGCTTCCTTTTCCCAAGCCGCTATACAACAAAATCAAACACAGGCTGTCCCTCGATCAAGAGTCATCGTCTTTGTGCATGGTCTGCACGGTAGCCGGGAGTCCTGGCGCGCCTCGAACGGCGCGTATTGGCCGGATTTGATTCGGACGGACCTGCGCTTCGCCTATTCTGACGTTGAAGTTGCGGAGTATCCGACGCCTGCGTCAAATGGCAGGATGTCCAGTGTGCAGTTAGCCGACATCCTCTGGGCTCATCTCAAACAGGAGCACGTCTGGGAGCATCGCGAGGTGGTGTTCATCGCGCATAGCCTGGGAGGTATCCTCGTCGAGGAGATGCTGTTGCAACATCCCGAAGATGCAGCAAGGGTCAGATTCATCGTGTCGTATGGAACCCCGCACGAGGGCTCACCGATCGCCCGCATCGCTTCCATCTACGACAAAGACCCGCTTCTCAACGATCTCAGCGACGCCAGCAATAACGCCTTCCTGACGCAGTTGGAAAACAACTGGCGAGGGCACGATTCTGTAAATGGCATTCATCGTTTCTGCGCTTATGAATCAGAAGACACGACGCCCGAAAATGGATTTGGCCGCTATCTCAAGACTCACGCCCGCGTGGTCAGCTATTTCAGTGCAACCTATGGATGCGACGTGACCACGCCGCCGCAGGAGATCCATGCCGATCACCTGCACATGGTCCGGCCGCTGGACCGGACATCGAGCGCCTATGATTTTTTCTACCGCGTGTACCGCGACAACCCGATCCTCGAAGAACAGGTTGTTACCCGAGACAACGTGATTGCAGGCATGGAAGCCACCTGCGATCGAAGCAACGCAAATCCTGACTTGCAAGTCCCGATAGCCCTCGATAGCGCAATACGCGAAAAAGTGGTTGCGGCCACTGCTTCCTTGATCAACACCGTGGACCTTCGGGATGTGCATCCGAATCCACCGATCGTCACCAGGATCGATCCAGACGGCGTGGCCCATGTTAATTACGGATTCAGCGGGCCAGCCAAAAAGCTCTTCGTATGCCTGGGAACTGCTCGTGCATCCTTGAAGGTTCAATTTTCTATCGACCGACAAGTACCGATTCGCGAGCCGCAGAATTGAGCCTGGATTAGGGCTCTTGCCTACAAGGTTGCCATGCCGACTACCGCGAGAAACTCGACGCGTGTTCTTGTCGTTTTGCGAACAGGTTTTGCACTTATGCAAACTTTATTCGATAACTCTGCTTTGCCTGCAATGTGATGCGGATACTGCCGTCGGATTGAGAGAGCAATGGAATTTCCTGCCCATTCGCGACCCTGCTGATCTTCTGTACGGCGGGTACGCGCAGGCGATAGTCGCCTGCGAAATCCGGGCGAAGCGTCGCGGCAACGGCTTTTCCGTTCTCCCAGCGCAAGTCGACTTCGACAGAACCACGCGCCCGCAGGCCCTTGACCTCTCCCGACGGCCACGCGGAAGGTAGAGCGGGCAGCAAATCGATGACTCCGGAGTGGCTTTGCATCAGCATCTCTGCGATCGCTGCGGTAGCACCGAAGTTTCCGTCAATCTGGAAGATCGATGTCTTGCCCGCCGGATGGGTATCGAAGAGGTTCAAATTCGTGCTGTGCTCCATCAGCATGCGCAGAGATTCCCAGGCCTTATCGCCATCAGCCAGGCGCGCCCATAACCCGATGGCCCAGGCGCGGCTCCAGCCTGTGTAGGCGCCTCCGTTGGCCAGCCTCCGCTCCAACGAGGTCCGTGCCGCTTTCGCCAGTTCCGGAGTGCCGTTAGGCGTGATCTCGCCGCCCGGATACAAAGGATAGAGATGTGACATGTGCCGCTGACCGGGAGTGCTTTCAGTAAAGTCGACCGACCATTCCTGCAATTGACCATATCTGCCAATCTGATAAGGAATCAGCCGGGCGCGGGCAGCCTCAAGCTTGGCCGCGAACTCTTCGTCTATCCCCAGTTCCTTTGATGTGATGATGCAGTTGGTGAACAGTTCACGGATGAGCGCCATATCCATAGTGCAGCCAGCGCTGGTCATGGCGGGCTTGCCGTCCGGGGCCATGAAATCGTTCTCTGTAGACTCCGACGGGCAAGTCGTCAGACGCCCGTTTTCACCTTCGATCAGCCATGCCAGGCAGAATTCCGCAGAGCCTTTCATCAATGGATAGGCTCGCGCACGGAGAAATTCACGGTCGCCTGTGAATCGATAATGATCGAAAAGATGCGCGCAAAGCCACGGACCGCTCATGCCCCAATTAGCCCAGGTTGGCGAGCCTACCCCCATGCCTACTGGGTTTGCAGCGCGCCAGATGTCGATATTGTGGTGAGTCACCCAGCCGGGCAACCCGTATGTCTCCTGCGCCGCACGAGCGCCGGTGTGGCTCAGACCTTCAATGAGCGTCAACAGTGGCTCGGTGCAATCGCTCAGGTTGCATGTCTCGGCGAGCCAATAGTTCATTTGCACATTAATGTTCGCTGTCCAGTTGCTGCTCCACGGCGGCTGCACCTGATAGTTCCAGATACCTTGCAGGTTCGCCGCCTGAGCTCCCGGGCGCGAACTGCTGATGAGCAGGTAGCGGCCATAGTGGAAATACAGCGTCAGCAGCGACGGATCGGGAGCGGCAGCGAAGTTCGCCAGCCGCTCGTCTGTCGGCTGCGACGCCGCCGCCGAGGCTGTCCCCAATGTCAGGGATACCCGGTCGAAGAGCTTCCGGTGATCCGCCTCGTGCCGTTGCCGCAACTGGGAGTAACTCTGTTTGAGCGCCGCGTCGAGTTGCTGGCCGGCGCGTTCATTCACTTGAGACTGGGGCGTGTCGGGTTTCTGATCGAATCCGCGATAACCTGTGGCCACTGTCAGAGCGATCGTGCAGGCCGACGCGCCACCGATAACAAGTCGATCTCCATTCGCGGATATCCGGCCGCCTTCCACGTTCGCCTGCAGCAGTGAGGCGTAGTACATGCCTTCCCCAGGCACATCGGAAAACACGACTGGAGTCTCGTCGTCGGGATGGCCAGCTCCCGCAACATGCTTTGCCGCTTTACCGGTCAGCAGCAGGCGATTGCCAGTCATCGCCTTTATCGATTTCGCCAGCGCTCCGTCCATCCATATTGTCGCGTTTAACTTGCCCGGTTTGCCGGCGGAGATGCGCAGCACAATCACCTGATCGGGGGCGGAGGAAAACGCGGCGCGCTCAAACTCGACATCGCCCACCTTGTAGCGTGTCACAGCCATGGCGGAGGCAAGGTCCAGTTCGCGGCGATACTCCGTCACTTGGCCAGAATGAGTGCAATCCACATGCAGGCTCCCGATCGGTTGATAAGCCTCGGCAAACAGGCCTTGCATCTTTCGGCAGAGTTGATCCGCCAGGTGATATTCCTTCTGCGCCAGCACCGCCTTGCGGACTGCCGGCAGATAGTTCTTCGCATAGAGATTGTTGCCGTCAATCGGAAAACCTGACCAGAGTGTGTCCTCATTCAGCTCCAGCGTTTCCTTCGCCGGATTGGTCGGAACGGGACCGGCTTCATGATCTGCTCTCGGATCTTTCGGGTTGACGGGATCAATAGCGCCTCCGCCATAGACCATCGCCCCCAAACGTCCGTTGCCGATGGGCAGCGCGTCAACCCACTGCGATGCCGGCTTTGTGTACCAGAGCTTTAAGCCTCCCGATTCGATGGCGGAAGACTCAGCCGATCCAAAGCGCCTCGCCAGCGGAAGAGAGGCCACAACAGTGGAAGCATTGACGAGAAAACGGCGGCGTGTGGATCTTCTCATGAGAAATGTACTTTCCGGATGCAAGAGGATTAAGCCACACGACATCGTTACACATCGGATTGTATCGAATGCCGCACGCCCCGTTGCGAGAGCAGAACTACGTTCGTCCTGTGCTCACCGGCGCAGGAATATCACGCAAATCGGAAAGAAATATGTGTGCCATAACTCGGGCAAAAATAGCACTTTGAGCGAGCTCTTCCCTTCGTGGAATCTGTAAGTTACAGAATCCACGAACTATGGAAAGTTCGACTCCCGCCGCCTCACTATTTAGTCGCCCGTCTCGGAGACAACGTCGCTTGCGCGCAAGATGCTCACACGGTCGCCGGCGCTCTCCTAACTTATTCTTCGGCAACTTGTTGCGATACGCAATGTGAGCAGGCTACGGAAAGAATTGATCACATATCAAAGTCATCTTGATCGAAATCACTGAAACATCTTGGACTGGAGAGATCAATGGTATATCTTGTCCGACGAAGTGAGAATCGGGAGTTCGCGGCGCCAAACGCCACGCGGATAGAGCTTCTACTTAATCTGCGAGTTTTGCCCCTCTGCCTGGCGGAACGGGCTGCCGCAAGTCTCTCGGGTTCCAAAGGGGCGTTCGGTAATGAGGGCTCTTCTCCGTCGGTTTGCCATTCCTGTAGCAGGCCTGATGTGCCTGTGTGCTTACTCCCCTCTTTATGCCGCCAACCCGTACAGAGACGCGGAGTTCACAGGAGACGGAACGCCGTCATCTCTCGTGGTGAACAGCGTCGTGATCCCCGGTCCGCTGCGATCATTTATGCGCATGGCCGGCATCAGTCAAAAAATCCAACCTGAGGATGTGATGCCGCTGCTCGCGCGCAACTCATACCTGCAGGGCTACGAGAACGGGCGCGAAACCGAATTCCTGATCTTGCTCGACCGTTATGTTCACCAGGCGAGGGAGCTTCAGACTTTAGCGGGCACAAACGGTACTCTTCACGTCACAAACTGCGAAGAAGCGATCTCCCTAATTCAGGTTCTCGGGTACCGCCTGCGGCAAAATTGCGGCCAGAAAAATGCTTTTCTCGTAACGGCAAATCCTGAAAGAGCCTTTCTCACCATTGACTCCGGCTTCCCTCTTACCGGGCTCGAAGAAGAACTTCAAAACGGCACTCCCTTCTCCTATGCGTTTCCTGTCACTCAGGTTCCGGTGATCTTTAACGAATCCGACTGGGTAGGACTTGCCCAAGATAGAAGACGAAGTTCGGGAACTCTGGTTGACGTACTTTTGCATGATCCGGCTGTAGCCCGCCTCTATTGGGCGTTATCTAAGGTCGATGCTGAAACCAGGCTCGCTCTCCTGCATTCGCCGGGACTCAGGAAACTGCTTCCCTACGCAGCCGTCATCGATTTTTATGGGAGCCAGCTCTGTATTCGTGATGGGCATGTGGTTGTGCCCGGTGGAACCAACGCCGAAAAAGGCTGGAAGGAGTTAGTGGGAGCAAGCCCCGACTCGCCTGGAGACTTCGTCGTCCGTCTTCTCTCTAAGGATAATGGCTGGCTCGCGGTATATTTTGATGCCCTGTCACGTGTCAGTCAGACACAGCAGGCGCACCTCACGGAGCCTTCGCGCCTGAAACATCTTTACGATGCTTTCCGATCGCCCGACGCCGATATCAACCCGACGAGAAGCGTATTTCGCAAAGCCCCGGACCTTATAGTCCTCTTCACGCGCGTTGGATGGGAGCCGAACGGTGATCCGCATGTCCCGGGAAATCTCGAAGTCTGGAAAGAGATCCTAAACCAGAAGAGCGATTCCAAAATTGTTCATGATTGGGCCAAACGGGCTCACGGCTGGGACCACCCTGAGCAGTTGCTCGAAGCGATGGTCTCGTTTTCCCGCATCGAGACTGACAGTGGCCCACTCCAGATCTACCTCATGATGAGTGAGATAGACAACGAACGGTCGCCGCAAAAGCATTTGGCCGATGGGACGGTGCGTTTACTGGCCAGCAAATTTACGCAATTCAGCAACTGGTATTTGATCTTTGCCGAATTTCCGGATTTGGACGATACGTCGATCATCAACTTCGTAAATGTTGCGGATGCCATCGATGGAATCTCGAATCAGGCACTGCGCGGAAACACGCTGGGAGCATTTCAGGCCAACATCGGGCTTTGGCAGATCTTCGCCCGCCAGGGAGAGATTCCCACCGCAAAAATGAACACATCCTGGCAAAAGGCAGTAGAACCCTTTGCCAAGATCTCTTCGTCCACCCAACTCTTCGATGCGGCTCGCGGCTCGTTAGGTGAGCTCCTCCTTGCATCCACTGGCAACGCGAATCGTTCGGAAGATGAAATCATCGAGTTGCTGGCTGGCCCAGCGCAGGAAAGCGCAGATGGCAAGCGGATGCGTCGGGAACTGGCCGGGAAAATCGCGTCCGTTCTTGAAGATCAGCGCCTGGTATCTCTCGACACGCTATTCGCGCTCAGCGATGGCTTGAGCGAAATGGCTCACGGAAAGCCCGCAGGTCCAAGGCTGCTCGCCCTCGCAGGAGAACTCCGGGAATTCGAGCTGCCGCGTCAGATCTTTACCAGCTCTGAAAAGATCAACTGGGCGCCACCTGTCTACAGCAGCCGTCATGCGGAATTGCAGATCAAAACCGACCTCTCCAAAGTAATCAAGTCGCCGGGATCGCCAGCACAATTGGAAACAGCTCGCGGTCAACTCGCGCCATTCTTAAGAGACACCCTGGTCGGATTGAATTACGCATACTATGAGCCCCCGGGCGCGCAGATTCTGCACAACAATCCACTCTTCGTTCGCTCGCATGACTTTTCAGGAATAACCATCATGGGCGCGGAGCGCCTCTGGCGCGCCCCTGAGCTGGTGGGAGTGGGTACGCCAGCCGGCGGCGGCGCATATTTATTAGGATCGCTGGCTGATCTTCCTTATGCGCTCGCCGAGACAGAGGAAGACTTCATCGCCCCGGAAAACGTTCAGGCGCTCATCTGGAAAGAATCCGTGCCGGATCTTATCGTCAGCTCCACATTACCGCGCTGGTGGGGAATAAGCGCGAACGAGCTTCACGCCGTTGCCCTCTATCAAAGGTCCGGCGAAGAGATTCTGACAGCCGCAGCAAAAGACCCGCAGTTGCGAGCCAAAGTGATCGGCATTCTTTCGGATCGCATGGCGCCGCGCCGCCTGGAACGAACTGAGCAGGCTCTGCAAAATCCTGCCGACATGACAGCAACACTTCCGCGAATGATGCCCGCCGATACCTTTTACCTTGCAGCCGAGTTCCGTAGGAAATTCCCTGCCGAAGCCCCGTCCTTTGGACCGGCAAGTCAGCAATTGGACATTCTGTGCCACCAGTATCCAGCCGAGACAAGCTGGGAGCGCCTCTCGAAAGACTTCGGCGTCCCACACCCGACACTGGCGCGAAGCTACTCTCGCGAAGTTCTGAATGTGAAGCCGTTCCCTGCATTCGGGGGCTATTCCAGCCGCCTGTTCGGTGAATCGTGGGAGTCGAGCAACTTGTATTGGGCCCGGTTGGCGGACGAGATGGGGTATTCCCCGGTGATGTTGAACCTTCTCGCGCCGCAACTCACCCGCTATATGACAGCTAAGATTTTTGCCACAGATCTTGAGGACTGGCCCGCTTTGCTGCGCGCAATGCAAGAGACCGGCGATGATTTTCGGCAGGGCAAAATTACCCTGCCTCCAGTGGCGAATACCAGTTCTCTGCATTAGAAGGGGTGCGAGATGGAAGTGGGCAAGAAAATATCAAGGGCTAAGAAGTATCTTCTGATTCTCGGGGTTGTTCCGTGTATTTTCTTGGGCGGGAAGAAGCGGACCATCGCCCAGGACGATGAATCGTCGCGTATTCGCGTCAATGTCGTCTTGGTGCAGTTGAACGTAGCCGTGACAGATCGCAAAGGAAACTACGTCAGTGGTCTTCGCCCGGAAGATTTTGCAATTACAGAGGACAAGATTCCCGAAACAATTTCCACTTTCGAGGAAGGTAACGAGCCGTCCGTCAGACCAACGCCGCAGGGTACGGGTACGACCGCAGGCAACATGCTCGAGGCTGGCCAGACCGAGTCCGCCTCTACTCAGATCAAAGCGCCCGGCTCGCAATTTGCCGGGGCCAACGTCTTCATTCTCTTCGACACCAGCAACTACATGTACCGCGGTTTCGTGTTCGCGCAGGATGCCATCGCCGACTTCATCCGCTCCCTTGAGGGAGTAAGCAAACTAGCCTTCTACTCCTACAGCCGCGATCTTTCTCGTGCATCCCCACTCACACCAGATCGCGCTCAGGTATTGCGCGGCGTGCGCAGCACGGTTGCCGGAGACGACGCCGCCCTCTATAACTGCCTTCTATTAACGGTAAAAGACGCGGCGCAGCTCAAAGGACGAAAGGTGATCGTGGTCTTCTCCAACGGCCCCGATAATGCCAGTTCGGTTCCACCCGAGGATGTCGCCGAGCTAGCCCAATCTACGGGCACAATCATTTATATGATCAGCACTCAGCAGGCACAGCAGGAACCGGTCTCCACTGCCGTCTTCGAACGCATGAGCAAAGCCACTGGAGGCAAAGCCTATTTTGCGAAAAGCTGGAAAGACGAAACACAGGCATTCGCTTCAATTCGCGATGACCTGGCCCACCTCTATGCCCTCAGCTACTACCCGCAACCGAATCCCAACCGGGGCTGGCGAGCGATTACCGTCAAGTTGGTCGGCAAGAATATGCAGAAGTACCACGTGCGCACTCGTGATGGATACCGTCTCCTCCAGCAAACGCAAACGTCTACAGAGGGTTTCTCGGAGCCCGCATCAGGATCGGCTCAGAAATAATTCCTCACTCTGCATCTTTCACGCAGCGAAAGCCCAGCGCTGCCGAACGGTCATAGTTCGAAATGGGGATCGCTCCGGCAGGATGCGTATCTACATTTTCGGGACCGCGCATCATTCGGCCGCGATCCGGAACAGGCACTTTGCTCGCATCCCAATCATTTCCCCACGGATAGATCCACCCCTCCCCTCCCTTACGCCGTCGTATCCAATGCGAATCTTCGCTCCGCTCGCCAGCATCTGTCGTGTAGTTCCTTTCAATCGCTTATGAATTAAAAGAGCGGCGCAAGAGCAACAGCAGTCAATCCGCAGATAAAGAGCACAAACATCCAGACCAGCAGGGTCTTGGAACGCGCAGGCGCACCGGCAAATTCCTTCCAGACAAAAACACCCCAACACGCAGAGATCATCGTCGCACCCTGCCCAATCGAATACGACACTGCAGGGCCAACAATATGCGCGCGAGAGGCAACGAAATTCAACACTGCGCCCGTGCACCAGATGACACCGCCCAAAATACCCCAGACATGCCATCGCCCCGGCGCAGTGGCATAGCCCGACATCGTTACCGGCTCCTTGCCGGCAAGTGGATGCCGCATCAATAAAGTATTCGCCACCAGAGAACACACCACCACGCCCAATGCAAAGAAAAGAGACGTTGCGTAGGGTCCGGGAGCACCCTCACCGCTCATCGCCTTCGAGACGAAGGGATAAAAACAACCCATCAGCAGACCGGCAATCAGGCTTAGAATTACCCCGCGCTTGCTCAATTTCTGCTGTGTTGCTTCGCGCAAACGATACGCTGCAGCATCCAGCACAATCGCAGCCACCACCAGAGCAATGCCGCAAAATAATATGACAGGATTTCCAGCAGGCGAAATTATGTAACTGCTAAGCGCACCTATTACCAGCGCAAGGCCTATCCCAATAGGAAACGCAACCGCCAGTCCGGCGATATCAATCGCCGCCACCAGCAATAAATTCGCAACATTGAAAATAATCCCGCCCAGAACAGCAAACCATATGTGGTTACTATCGCTGTATGTCAGATCTGACAAAAATGAGCGGCCAGTCTCTCCCACACTGCCCAGAGTCAATCCCCATATCAGCGAGCCAAGAATGAGGCCAATCACATAATCCCAGTAGAAGAGCTGAAACCGATAACCGGGGCAAAGCTTGACTGTATTTGCCCACGATCCCCAACACAACATGCTGATGACCATGAATGAGAGAGCGATGACATAAGTCTCCGGCTGATACAAGCATCTCCTCCTCGCAACACGCTGAATACAAGGCCCTGAACATATACTTAGGCGCAATTCCAGAAGGCAAACTTCCATGCAAACCGCATACTGATCGCACTTCTGTCTAGGGCAGATGGATCAAAGGAACCTTACTCTAATCCGCAACTACGGTATACGGATAGTTCGTTCGCACATCACTCAATGCCACGCTTGATACTTTACTAGCGAACCAGCTCGAAATTCCCATTTCGGGAACAATCATCGTAACCAGAACGAACTTCAATAAACACGCACACTACAGCTGCATTTCCTTACGAAAGTAACCGTATGCAACACAGACGGATGTAACTCTCGTTGGATTGAACTTTGGCTAAATCAAAAATATAAAAGATACTGCCCATTGAAATAACGCCCTGAAGGGTGGATGCATGAACGTTACAAACCACACCGCGGCATTGCCAGGAGCAACGATTAAAACTCGCTCCCTGCGCGAACGAATCCGCGCTCACTTTCGTACCCGCAGCGACGAAGGCCAATCCCTTCTCGAATTCGCGCTATGCGCACCTATTCTGTTGATCGTCGTCACAGGTATAACCACATTTGGTTTCACCTTGAACAACTATCTGGTGATGACAAACGCGGTAAACACCAGCGCACAGCTGCTTGCCATTATCCGGAGTAGTACGACGATTACGGATCCCTGCGCTGCTGCGGTCACCGCCTTTCAAAATGCAGCGCCGATTCTCAAGACCTCGAGTCTTAGTTACAGTTTCGTGCTGAACGGCACTGCATATACCAATAAAACTTCTTGCACCGCCGGCGCGGCCAACCTTGTTCAGGGACAATCGGCCCAGATGACGGTCACTTATCCATGCAACCTTGCGGTCTACGGAGCCAACCTTCTCCCCAGTTGTTACCTGAGAGTGCAGACAACGGAGATTGTCCAATGAACACGAACCGAACCTTGTGCTTCCGCGAAGTATACAAAGACCAGCGCGGACAGATGATCCCGGTCGTAGCGTTCTTCATGATCACGCTGCTCGGATTTGCCGGCATCGTCGTTGACTTTGGCCATGCCTTCTTTTGCTATCGCGAACTTCAGGCCTCAACGAACGCAGCGGCACTAGCCGCGGCGGCTGGCATGCCGAATCAGACGACCGCTCAAACCTACGCAACGTCATACAGCAGTGTCTCTGGCAAAAATAACGCCTACTCAAATCTGACGCTGACGGGATCACCTATTGTCAAGTTTAAGTGCGTGACATCCATGACCGGACTCGCCGGATGTGTTCTTGACACGGGCGGCGGCGCGACGCTCGCAAATGCGGTCCAGGTCGTACAGCAGGCGAAGGTGCAAACTACGTTCTTGGGATTGCTCGGACTCAAAGCCATGCCGATCGCGGCAACGGCAACCGCAGCCATGCGTGGCGCGCCGACCATCCAGTACAACGTCGCCATCATTGTCGACGCGACAGCTTCGATGAGCGATAACGACAGCGACAGCCAATGCAATAACTCAAGACTCTCGTGCGCGTTGGCCGGCGTCCGGGTTCTGCTGCAAAACCTCACGCCATGTGTCACAAGCGGCTGTGGCAGCCTCAGCAGCGGGAACTACACACATCCGTTGGACAGGGTCAGCCTGTTTTCATTTCCAAATGTAACAACCACCTCGGTCAACCACGACTATTGCTCCGGTGGAAGCAGCACCCCCACGCCAGCGGTGTACACCTTCCCCACCGCAACGGCAAGCCAATGGTCGTCGGGATATTCGCCCATCTCAAGCGCCACGTACCAAGTCACGCCTTTCACCAGTGACTATCAGACGGTCTCCGGCACCACTACTGTGCTTCCAACTGGGAGTCTGAGCACCACTTCCAACCTCAGCGTTGCTTCGGGATCGAACAGCGGGAGTTGCGCCGGCTTGAAAAACCCGGGCGGCGAGGGAACGTACTATGCCGGCGTCATCTATGCCGCGCAGGCCGCGCTCACCGCACAACAGGGATTACCAGGAAATTCGGGCTCACAGAACGTAATCGTTCTCCTAAGCGATGGCGACGCATCATCGTCGAGGTCTCAGATGGAGTCGACAGCGGGTAGCGGTGGATCATACCCGTCCTACAACAAAGAGTGTCAGCAGGCCGTCACCGCAGCCCAGGCCGCAACAGCAGCGGGAACCACGGTATACGCGGTCGCTTACGGCGCGACGTCATCGGGATGCTCAACGGACGTGAGCCCATATAATTCCCCGTGCTACACCATGCAGCACATCGCCTCAAATTCGACCACTTTCTTCTCTGATTACACAGCGACCGGTAGCTCCGGCAGCTGCGTCGCAGCATCTCGTCCCACCTCGAACCTGAACCAGATCTTCTCGTACATCGCCGGAGACCTGTCGCACGCCCGGCTTATCCCCAACAATGCAACCTGACAAGCTGAAGATATTTGGATGATTTGAACGAGGCCTCGATCCGAGGCCTCGTTTCGCATTAAGGACCACTAAGGCGACTGGTCCGAACGCTCAAAAGATCAAAGAACACGCCACAGGCATAAATTTCCGGCCACTAACTAATTAATTAGTTACCTTTCGATCGCGGCTGCGTCGAATAGACAAAAGGAGAGGGTTCAAGTGCCGAGAAAGCCTTCCGAAACCTTAACGGAAGCCGAATTGCGGATCATGCAGGTGATATGGCAGACAGGGCCTGGCACCGTGCAGCATATTCTGGACGCACTCACCGATCCCCCTGCCCTCGCCTACAATACCGTCCTCACGACCATCCGCATTCTTGAACGGAAGGGCTATCTTGAACATTCCAAAGATGGTCGCGCTCACGTCTACAGCCCTCTCATCGAACGAGAAGACGCCAGCCGGTCTGAAATCCGGCACCTCGTAGGCCGCTTTTTCAGCAATTCGCACGAAGATCTCGTTCTCAACATCCTTGAAGATCGTGGAATTGCGCCGGAAGAGTTGAACCGGCTGCGCAATATGCTGCAGCAAAGCGAGGAAAAATGAGCTGGTTCGGGATGCAGGGCGTCGCACAACTCTGGGTCGAACGGGCGCTGAACTCCTTCCCGGAGGGACTGCTCCTTGCGCTCTTCGCATGGCTGGTGCTGCGTCTCATCGGACGCCAGAATGCAGGAACACGTTTCGCCGTCTGGTTCATGGCGCTGATCGCCGTCCCAGGCCTTTCTGTTCTCGGCGCTTTCCGCCTGAATGAAGTCCGCCTGTTCCCGGCAAACTACCATCTGAACTCGCAAATTGTAGTCCCCGCCCTCTGGGCCGAGGTGATATTTGCAGCGTGGGCCATTGCCGCTTCAATCGGTCTTGTGCGTCTGGTCATTGGCCTCTGGCAGGTCCGAAAAATCCGGAAAAGCTCCGCAGAAATTGATGTGTCGCAGCTCGGACCTGCAGTCGAGGAAATCTTCCAGCAACACCGTTCCGGAAGAAACATTCGCCTTGCCGTCTCGGACAGCATAAGGGTCCCCGCCGCAATTGGCTTCTGGAAGCCGGTCATCGTCCTCCCCGCATGGACGCTGCAGGAGCTCGCGCCAGCCGAGCTGCAACCGATTCTGATCCATGAGCTGACGCACCTGCAACGCCGCGACGACTGGACGAATCTCCTGCAGAAAATCGTGCGCGCCATCTTCTTCTTCCATCCCGCAGTATGGTGGATCGACTCAAAGTTGTCTCTCGAACGCGAAATGGCATGTGACGACGCCGTTCTGGCGAATACCGGCAACCCGCGTGCCTATGCCAGCTGCCTGATCGACCTGCTCGAAAAAAGCTGCGCTCGCCGTGGATGGACCATGGCCCAAGCCGCAGTGCATCGCGCCAAGGATCTGTCCGTTCGTATCGCACAGATCCTCGACTCCAAACGGCCAGCCTCAACACGCGTATGCAAACCGGCTCTCGCACTCACCATTATTTTCTCGCTGGCATGTTTTGGCGCCTCCTATTGCACGCCAAAGCTCGTGACCTTCGGACCAACATCGTCTGACTCAGCCACCCGCATGGCCGAGATAAAGAAAGTTCTGCATTCCCAGGAAACCTATGCGCCGGAAACGCAGGGCACGGTCGTGCCAGCGTCGTTCCATGTGCCATCGCCCGTGCGGCCCGCACGGCATCAGGCTTCGAGTCATAAAACCACTCAACCTCATACACCGCGAACCACAGAACCAAAGTTGGTCACGCAATACAAGCAGCAGACTTCCGCCCCCAGAGTCTTGCTGACAAAAGCTGTCGACACTACAGCTCCGGCAGCGCAGATGGTGATCTTCATCCAGACTTCATACGTAGGCTATGGCCCAGCCGATAACAGCCCGAACGCGCAGCCGACAATGCCTGAATGGAACACCCAACTCTGGCAGATTCTGTTGATCGCACCGGCACAGAACCCATCGCAAACAGAAATCAGGCCCAGCATCATCTAGGCCAAAAATTTTTAGCCGCATCAACTAATTATTTAGTTTCAAGGAGAACCAAACAATGAAAGTAGGGAAAGTGAAATCGCTGCTCACACGGCGCGTGGTCATTCCTGCCATCGTCGCAGGATCAGCTCTGTCGTTGTGTGCTTATGAAGCCGTAAAACCCGGCTCGGCAGTCATGGCCGCGCCCGCTTATTCATCGGCCGCCGCACCGCTCGATGACAACAGCGTCGGAGCCTTGCTGTCGCTCGACCAGGCAATGGAAACCCTCGCCGCGCGTGTCACCCCCGCAGTCGTCAACGTCACCGTCACATCGAAAGTCAACGCACAGCAGCAAGCCGGCGATGACGAAGATGGCCAGGAAGGCCACCAGCAGATGCCGCCAATGTTTGGACCCGGCTCGCCCTTCGGCCAGCTCATGCCCGGCCAACGGCAGCAGGGCCCAGCCATCGAGCACGGCCTCGGCAGCGGCGTCATCATCTCGCCTGACGGCTACATAGTGACCAACAACCACGTCATCGACAGCGCCATCGACATTCACGTCACCATGAGCAACCGCGAAGTCTACTCGGCCAAGCTGATTGGCACCGATCCCCTCACCGATCTCGCAGTCATCAAGATCGACGGCAAGAATCTGCCTAGCGTGCCATGGGGCGACTCCTCAAAGCTGCGTCCGGGTCAACTCGTGCTCGCCTTCGGCAATCCATTGGGCTTCCGCTTCACCGTAACGCGCGGCATCATCAGCGCCCTCAACCGTCCCAACCCTTCAGGAAGTGACCGCCACAAGCCTGGCCAGTTCATCCAAACGGATGCCGCCATCAACCAGGGCAACTCCGGTGGCGCGCTCGTCGATGCCCGCGGAGAGCTGATCGGCATCAACACCTTCATCATCTCGCCCACCGGTTCGTTCGCCGGTATGGGATTTGCCATACCGGAGCAGATCGTTCAGAACACTGTGAACACGCTGATCCGCGACGGCAAAGTGCGCCACGGCTTTATGGGAGTCACCATCGCCGACGTAACCCCCGACAACGCGAAGTTCTTCCAGATGAACAAGGCCGTCGGCGCAATCGTCTCCGATGTCAATCCGGATTCACCGGGCGGCAAGGCGGGCCTGAAGACGGGCGATGTCATCACCGCGCTCAACGGCAAAGAAGTAGCCGATGCCGGAGAACTTCAGATGGAAGTTACGCAAAAGCAGGCAGGCGACACCATTCATCTTGAAGTAGCCCGCGACGGCAAAACGATCAACGTCCCGGTAACGCTGGAACCGCTCGAGTCGAAAGCCGATCATGAAGTAGCACAGAACGGTCCCGGCAAAGGCCGCTGGGGCATGAGCCTCAGCAACCTCACGCCCGACGTCCGCAACCAGATACAGCTGCCGCAAAATGTTCAAGGTGCTGTTATTCAGGACGTGCGCTCCGGCAGTCCGGCAGACAACGCCGGCCTGCAGTCGGGAGATGTCATCGTCTCCGTGAACCGCAAGCCCACCACCTCAGCTTCCGACGCCGCCGACGCGCTCAAGAGCGTGCCCAGCGGACAGGATGCCCTCGTACTCGTGTGGTCACAAGGAGGCAACAGCTTCCGCGTGCTGCACCCTTCGAATGGTTGATCAGTAATTAACTAACTCAACGTCGCGCGGCTGATAAGAGAGTCAGCCGCGCGACTCTTGTTTCAGGAAACCAGCTTCAACCTGGACAGAAGTTCCTTGAATCGCGGATCGGATCGGCAGCCGTCAAACACAGGATCGATGGCAATCATGCCGAGTCCCTGCTCATGCCTTTGATAGGCGAGATTCAACCACTTCATCGCCTCATTTGGCTGGCCAAGGCCGCAATACCCAATCGCGATGTCGGCTCCGGTGAGATGAGTGCTTGGCCATACAGATTCAAGCTGCTTCACAACCTTCAGTGCATCGTCTCTTTCACCGGCAAGGGCCAGCGCGTGGGCCCGAAAAGCATCGGCATAGAGCGCACCGCCAAAGAACTTCTTCGCCGTTTCAAACTCCGCAATGGCTTCCGGATACCGATGCATCTGTTCCAAAACCTTTCCCTTCGCCAGGTGCGCCTCAGCAAATTCGGGATTGAGAACCAGCACACTTTCAATGCGGCTCATTGCCTTTTGAGGATTTCTCGCCCAATACGCCGTTTCCGCGGCGTCAGTATTGATCATTAGCGAGAGCGGATCGAGAGCCACGGCGAGCTCGATCTCCATCTCTGCCTCCTGCGGCTTACCCATGCGTGAAAGATGCAGGCTGTACCAATGGTGAGCCGTCGCATCCGCGGGATTCAGCTGCAGGGCGCGCTGATATTCTTTCGTCGCCCCTTCCCAGTCCCAATCCCGCTCGACCTTAACTGCCCCCAGCGCCGCATGCGCCTCACCCAGACCGCTATCTAATTCCAACGCGCGTTCAGCCGCATACTGAGCTTTCCAGAGAATGTCGGAAGGGTTGGGATCGCCATAAATCGCAAGCAACACATATGCCTCAGCCAGCGCAGCATAGGCATCGGCATAGTTGGGGTCCTCGCGGATCGCTTCGGTATAGTACTTGACCGAATTCGTGAGCGCCGCCAGCGTGCGCTCGTTCCAGAAATAGCGCCCGCGAAGATAAGCTTCGCGGGCGCGTGGATTCGCCATGCTCAGCTTGGACCGGGTGAACCCGCTACCCAGCACAATCGCCACTTGTTGGGCTATATCGTTTGTTACCTGGTCTTGCATGAAGAGCAGATCTTTACCGCTGTCATCGTAAGTCTGTGCCCATAGATGCCGATCGTTGCGCGCATCCAGCAGTTGCGCCGTGATGCGCACCCGTTTATCCGCGCGCAGATATGAGCCTTCAACAATGGCATCTACATTCAGGGCCTTCGCTATCTCCCCAAGAGGCTTCTGGACACCCTTATATTGCATCGCCGAACGCTGCGAAATAACGCGAAGGGACGTGCTCTTCGCAAGCTGCGTGGTCAACTCGTCCGTCATTCCATCCACAAGGTAATCTTCATTGGACGTCTGCGCGAGATTGCGAAAAGGCAGTACAGCCAGCGAGTGGAGCCCGCTCCCTTCCTCAACGCGTTCCCGGGGTTCTTTCTGCCGGCGCAGAACATAGATTGCGACCACCGCTATTAAGAGGACGGCCACAACAAAAGTAGCTCCAGCAATGAACCACGTTTTCTTCCTGAAAGGCCTTGCAGTCGTTGCGTCTGGAGTGTCCGGTGTTTCGCGATGCGGCTCCTCATACTGCTCTATTCGTCGGCCTGTATCAGTTGCTGGCTCCTCTTTCATCGGCGAACTGGGTGAGTGTCCGTTGCCTTCGATTGAAGGGAGGCTGCGAACTCTGTCTTCGTGACCGTTCGCTGGCTCGCCAAGAATTGCGCTAGGCACTGTTTGCACCGGCTGCGGCGAAGTGACCTCCGCGATGAAGCAGTAGCCCTGACCGACGACGGTCCTGATGTATCGAGGATTTCTGGAGTCGTCGCGCAGGATCGCACGCAGCTTGTTTACTGCGGTGTTAATACTGTGCTCCGCCTCAACGAAGACATTCCCGCCCCAAAGCCTTTCGATGATGGCTTCTCGACGGACCAGTTTCCCTGGGTTTTCCAGCAGCAGAATCAACAGCTGCATCGGAATTCGTTCCAGGTTAACGTGGTTTCCTGAACGCCTCAGCTCGGAGCTCTCTGTATCGAGCTCAAAGTCGCCAAAGCGGAAGCATGTCTGGGACATCCAGCACAACCTCGTGGGCCTGTAGGATTCACGACGGTGGCTACTCAGCGCTTGGGAGCTCAGCCTCCGGTCATGGAAGGGAGTGCGGCAAGTATAACCTTATGCATCGGCCATTGAATACTGGATTCAACGTATCTGCATGCATCAAAAAGCACTTCCATCTTTAGATCACCTTTAGACGAGT
>Ga0207060_10185_pt1 | contig 22773 bp, 24 predicted proteins | sample Alteio_BWMinCont_30_FD_153270 | JGI IMG/M metagenome (GOLD analysis project Ga0207060, IMG submission 153270) | Enriched cells from forest soil in Barre Woods Harvard Forest LTER site, Petersham, Massachusetts, United States -... | ecosystem: Environmental > Terrestrial > Soil > Temperate forest >...
TTCCAATTTATTATTTAATAATAACCGTGGATCCTTTTCATTCAATGTAACTGAAGTAGATGGTGTCATTGCCCTGGATGCAGTCAGATTCGAGACAGACCTTGGTTATGGGCGCGTAAACACTACTGTTAGTAATTACATTGATCCCTATTGGACTTCATCGGGCATCGTCCTCCGACTCGGATTCAATGCTGACTATTATTTTAATGACCGGCTTAGGTTTTTTATACAGGGATCAAATATCGCCAATAACTATACATTTGAACAAAGTTCTCAGTACCCCACTTATGGTGCTTCATGGATGTTTGGAATTAAATTTAATATGTCTGAACGAAATAAATAATAAGGTGCATGTGAAAATTGTTCACTCAATGGCATTGACCATAAGTTCCGAGGATCCGAATCATTTTATTCCGTTTTAAATTGACCATCATTGGATTTGTATATTACAACCTGTGGTGTTCAGTTACATAGGGAATTTTGTGGTCATACGCAACGGAATTCTCTCCAGGGATAAAAATGCAAAATCAGGAGGAAAGCAGAGCTAACAATTTCAAATCACTTAAAAAGTGGTTCGACATCAGCCCGATGAGGGTCACTCGGTCAGGAGCCGGCAAGATTTTGCCGGCTCCTGTTTTTGTATATAATTGAAACCATAGTTCAAATTTTCCTATAACTATTTGTAATGTTTTGATTGAAAATAAAAATCAAATAGAATATGCACTGCATTTAGCGTAAATACAAAAGGTGAATTACTGAATTGGTGCATACAGTATGTTTCAAAATAAATGAATGAGCCGAAAAATGTTTTGATCAGGCTAATAACTACTTCCCTCCAAACAAATAATATATACTCAACTCAAAACTCTGATTTTTGGATTTTTCACTTTCAGGAATAGTATAAGGTTGCGGGAATCCCATTCCCTGTGCGTTATAGAAATAGAGAGTCTGATTCGTTTTTTCAATACCTATTAAACTTCTTACGAAACTTACATCAACACCCCACCTGCCCAGCTGATATCTTAATCCTGCATCAAGCCCGGGATCGATCCTTTGAAGTTGACTGGTGGTGATAAAAGCAGAATCGCCTTCACCGATTTTACTATTCAGCAAAATCCCCAGGTTGACGCCCAATAAAACCTTCAAACGACTGGTGATTCTGTAGCCGCACAGGACTGGAAGGCTTAAATAATTGATTCTATAAATACCGGCAGAAGTGGTACTTCCCTTTTGAGCATAGTATAACTGGGGTGAAATAAAAAATCGTTTCCCAGCATCAATATCACTAGTAATGCCCGCCACCAAACCATTTGCATAAGGATTTGCATGACCCTGAGCTAATATGGTGGAATAATCCATTCCGGCCTTTACTCCGTACGTAAACTGACCGTTTGCAATATTCGCAATAAATGATAAGCCCAAAACAAGCAATAAAATTTTGCAGGAATCAATGGACATTAATGTTACTGGTTGCCGTAAACGGTATGTTAGTAAAACTTGCACTTAATCCGTATTGTGTGTAACCATTCGCATAGAAAGTACTGCTTGTAGGCTGGCCAATGCCATTAAATGTAACATTATAATTTCCATTGGGTATTTGTCCCACACTATAATAGGTATTCGTATTGGCATTTAACACAAAATTATAAACGGTGTTGGTTGATGTGTTGGTAAAAGCCACCCTATAGCTGATTGTTTTGCTGTCATATCCTTGTATTGATGCAGGTAAGGGACAGGCCGAGAGATTATAACTGCCAGTGACCCACTGGGTTTGATTATAAGTCGGACTGCAGGTCGAAAGGTCTTTTTGTTGCACCAGCTGATACCCGGTATTGAACCCACTCCCGTTTACCTGGCATTGCGTGAGGCCTGTATTTTGCCAATTGGCGGAACATATCAACTTTTGTGGGATGCTGCTTACTGAAGAACTCGTGTAATAAAATATGCGTTTTTTTGATATGGGTAATACTGTTATGCTGGTAGATCCCCGGCCGAGAGAAAACGTGACCAATGAATTAACCCTGAGTTTTTGCAAATCCCCCAAGTTGATGGTATAACTTCCGTTATCCGGAACGATATAACTTAAAACCGTGTCGTTCGCGGGTAAAGTAGAGTCACTTATAAACCTGCTCCTTCCGGCATTATACCAAATTTTTATTGCCACATTTCCCCATGAACATGCAGGATCAGCAATCCATTTTAAAGTCAGATTGGTAGATATATCGATTTGCCCCGTAGGATAATCAGTAATGGAACTAAAGACTCTTTTGGGCATGTAAAGTGTTTGAGTTACCGTATCGGAAGTAGTAGTCCCGGTAATTTTAATTTTGACATTTGTTCCATATAAATTTTTACCCTCCTGTAACGCCCCAGTCGCTGAATCACTATATATGAAACTATAAGAGTTGTCGGTATTCGGGGTCAGGGTTCTTGCATTTATAGACAGGTTGTTTACACTTACTATCTGGTGTGTTATACTATCAGTGAATGCTGCCAATGCTGATATCCTAAAACCACTGTCATTTGGGGTAATTATTTTATCATTCGCAATCCAGACATAGTTGTATATATTAGCCGTATCACCTACACCCAACATAGTCATCATATTTTTTTTTATTCCCAAATCACTAGTTCTAAGTTGGACCTTATCGCAGGACTCCAATTTAATCAGTATCAAAATGGATGAAATTAAAAAAAAAGATTTTATGAAAATATTTTTCATGAATTATATTTTAATTTTGAGGAACTGTACATCCACATGAAGCATTCGCATCTGCATATGTACTTATGGCGATATTTATTGGATTCTGGGTTGCACTATAACCACTTGTTTGCGATCCACTCAAAAAAAGTGTAGGAACCCCGGCTATTATTCCATTGCCAACATTTGATTGAGGACATGTGTTCCCAGCCCAATAAGCGGTACAAGTTGAGCATTGTGTACTAACAACAGAAATATCAAATGTCCAAGGTGATCCATCTTTAGGGATATTTGCCGATATAGTAATATTAGGATTTGGGTTTATCTGATCTGAAGTATAAGGCACCTGATCCAATTGGCCTCTTCCTCCAGTATAATTGTAATATGTAGTTAATACTAGTTTATAGGCAAGTGTTTTTGTACTGGTAAGGGGATTATGACATACAGAAAAAATGTTCTCTATCGGAAATGCAGATAATCCTTTTGATGTTGGAGGATAGTGAAATGTCGGCACACCACAGGAATTAAATAATATTGATACCGAAACAAAAACTAAAATGAACCTATAAAAAGTTTTTAAACTTTTCTTAATTCTCAAATATGAGTTCATGGTAACTTGATTTAATTTCTATAAAGAGATTCTGAAAAATATTCTTCAGGAAAATTATCGTCTGCGTAGGATATATGTTTTATCTGAATAAGAACTCAAAAACCTTCAGCACTTTTTAGGGTAACGAGGGGAAAAGTAGTAACTAAAATCGTTAGTTGAAAGTAAGTGATTGAATAATCAATTCGATCAGATGTGTAGGTATTTATTTTTCGTAAGTGTTTTCACTTAGGAAAAAAATCGAATTGTTATTTTAAAAAATCTAAGTGTTTACCCTTAGAAAAAATATTTATAAACATAAAAAACATTGCAGTGTTTCCACTTAAATAATTATGCTCCAGTGATTTCAAAATTAAGCGGATAAACATGATTACTAATTAATTAACTCTCTGGATATACCTGAATTATTTCATCCCTTGTAAAGTCAAATTCATTTATTTATTCAAATCAGGATGTACTTAATATTTTGCATGGAAAGATTGTCATCAAATATCCAATGCGCTGTTTTTATTCTGTAAAAACCGGCTTAATTGTTTTTACTTAGATACCTTGCCTGTTACTTCCGGCAATTTGGAATCTTTGTACTTTGGAAACTAAAATAATTATGTATGAAAGCAATGAATTCGCTAGCCGGTTTTTGGTTATGGGAGAGACATCCAAGTCGTTGTCTGAGAGATTTGGGAAAATTACCCAGATAATAGAAAGAGTAGGTATAAATCGAAATGATACTTCCATCAGTAAATCCAGCCAAATGGACTTTGCGATCCCGCAATCAAAAATTTCGTAGCTTTCTTCAGGTGAGTTAGTGGGAATGGTTAACGACGATCCCGATCAGAAAATCAAATAAAAAATTTTCATAGTGAAATATCGCAAAAAATGAAAATAAACAGACTTGGGATTTTAAATCAAGAAAATATGGTCGATAAATCAGGTGTTACAAAAGAAAGAATTTCTGAAAATTATCATCAAATCAAAAGTGATATTGCTCAGATGATAGAATACGAGATTCAAACATTGCTTCAAAAGAGCTAAAAAAGTGATGAGAATAATGTGGTTAAAGCAAATAAGAAGAAGACTGAGTCAACCAGAAAGAGAAGCTAAAAGTTGTAAATCTCTCAAAAAGTGGTTCGACATCAGCCCGAGGAGGGTCACTTAACGAAACATCCTAATTTTGGATGTTTCTTTTTTTTATGCCAATAGACGATATTAACCAATAAGTTGCGATACTCTGATTAGTGGTTCGATTACTGTCAATAAATCACTCCATCTTTTCATTTAAGCAAGACTAAAATGAGACGAAAGTAAGTGTGGGTCTGCGTTTTAATAGGTTCGATTTCTCATTAGGGTTTTTATCTGTAATAGGCAATACTTGAACTGACAATTAATAAATAATAGTCAAGATTCAATCTTACAATCATTAAAACATGCAAATAAATAATTTAATAAGTTACAATAGACTTCCGCTTGAATAGCGAGGATCAGTCCGTTCGCAAACTCTTTATAGGATTAACAATTGCTACTTTTACAGACTCATAACTCACCGTTATCCATGCTATCGCCAATGCCCCTAATGAGGTTATCAGAAAAATAGCCCAACCAACATTTACACGATAAGCGAAACTGCTGAGCCACTTATTGATGGCAAACCATGCAATGGGTATCGCGATTACAATGGCAATTAATATAAGTCTTGTAAACCCTGTTGACATTAAATACACGACATTGAACACGGATGCTCCCAGTACTTTTCTTACGCCTATTTCCCGGGTCCGCTGTTCAGCCATAAATGCCGACAATCCGTATAAACCCATACAGGAAATAAATATGGCTATCATCGCAAATGCATTAAACAGGCTGCCCATTTGTTGCTCGCCTTTGTATAAATTATTAATGTCCTGGTCAACAAAACCATAGGAGAAAGGGAAAGCAGGATTAAGCACTTTGCTTATTTTTTCCAATGCCTGAATAGTGGCTTCAGTTTTTCCGGGTTGGGTACGCAATATTAAAATTCCACCATTCCATTTATTATAAGCAAGTATCATAGGTTCAATAGGTGTTTGCGCCGGTTTATAATTAAAATCTTTTACTACACCGACTATGATTCCTTTGTTGCCCTGAAACGTAAGCGATTTACCAATTGCAGTTGCGGGGGTCATCCCCATAATTTTTGCCGCTTTTTCATTAATCATATAATTACCTGAGTCAGCAAATGCAGTAGCAGATAAAGTCCTTCCGCCTGCCATCTTCATTTGCATCACTTCGGAGAAACCATCAGTCACCCATGCTTTTGTAAACCAGGTATTTTTATCTGCCGGGGTGCTTCCGTCCCATTCCACGCCTTAAGTGTCGCTGCCCAAATTGGCTATCGGGTCGCTGATTGTGGTAAAGTTTGCAGTAAGCGGATTTGTTTTGAGTTCCGCTCTCAATGCCGGTTGCTTGTCCCCCAATTCGCCGGTCATCTGCATATACAACAGGTTCGATTTATTATACCCGATATTCCTGTTCTTAATATAATTTAGTTGTCTGTATACCACGGCTGTCCCTGTGAGTAATACGATGGAAACAACGAATTGCACGACCACTAACCCATTCCGGAAAAATAAATTGCCCCCCATCATTTTCATATTTCCTTTCAGCACCTGCACCGGCTTAAAGCCGGACAGGAACAAGGCAGGATAGCTGCCGGAGACAAGTCCCGTAAATAATGCAATGCCCAGCAGCAATGCTATTAATTTTCCATCCAGTAATCGTATAGAAAGTTCCTTGCCCGCCAGGTTATTAAAAACAGGCAGCAAGAGGTATACCATACAAACAGCAATCAGCAAGGCAATAAAAGAAATGAATAATGACTCGCCGAGGAATTGACCGATCAGTTGCATGCGGCCCGCGCCTACGACCTTGCGCAGGCCCACTTCTTTTGCACGGCGGGCAGACCTTGCGGTGGCCAGGTTCATAAAATTGATACAGGCCACTCCCAGAATAAACAACGCCACTACAAAAAATATGTTTACATATTGGATATTGCCCTGGCCGGGTAAACCGGAATGGTAATCGGAGCGCAGGTGAATATCAGTTAATGCCTGCAGTTTCATAATGGGTGGATTATCTTTTACATGTTCTTCAAAAATTTTAGTTATCTGCCTGTTAAGCCCTGCTAAGGAAACCGGCGTAACCTTGAAATTTTCATCGAGTTGTACATAGTCATAGAAATCATAACTGGGCCAGATATTATCCCGCAAACGCCAGTCCGATTGTGCAATGGCGGACATCGGCATAATAAAATCAAATTGCAGATGAGAGTTTGCCGGAATATTTTTGAGCACGCCGGTAACCACCAGATTGTCTTTGTTATCCCTTTTTAAAATTTTCCCGACCGCATCCTCACTGCCAAAATATTTCTTCGCCATATCCTCCGTAATTAAAACAGCATCGGGCCTTGTCAATGCGGTTTCGACATTTCCATTTATCAGGGGAAATGAAAATACCTGCAACAAAGTGGAATCGGCATAGAAGACGGCTTTTTCTTCAAACCTTTTTGTGCCGCTTTCAAAAACGGTTGTCGTAGGCTGGACAAATAAGAGGCGGACAAAGTTTTTTATAGCGGGAATTTTTGCTTTCAGTTCAGGGACCATGGGCCCGGAATTTGTTGCACCACCCGCAGAAACGCGGTAGATAGTATCGGCGTTTTTATCGAATTTGTCGTAACTCAGCTCATTCTGTACCCATAGCAAAATAAAAATGCTGCAGGCCATGCCAATGGCCAGCCCTGCAATATTGATTGCAGCAAAGGCCTTGTGCCGAACTATGTTTCTGAAAGCGATTTTAAAATAATTTTTAAACATGCGCGTATGGTATTTTTGAAATCAGTACTATATCGGCTATCAATCGATGAAAATTCGTGCCAATTACATAATGTTTTGACAATAAGTATTTTAAGCTTTTCCGGGTTGGCCTATAGTTCGAAAACGTTACAGAAGGCGTGCGTTTTTGTCGAGAATTGTCTAGTCCTAATATCGCAGTAATCAGATGACATTTGTAAGATTAAATCTCGGCGGCCATTTAACCATTTTAAGATCAAATTCAGTCTTTTACATTTTATCTTATTATTTGCTTCGTGCTTGTTATATTTCCGTGCAATATGGTAAAGAAAATCAAGTATAATAGTTGTCTCACAGTCATTTACTTCAATATTTATTTTAGCTAAAATCTCACCTGCACGTTTTAACGATATATTTCTAACTCTAAAATTAGTACCGTCAGAAAGTAGATTATTCGTGCTTGTGCTAGCGGCAAATCTATTGGGCGAAAAAATATTTGTCAATAGAAAAAATGTCGCGAATTTGAAAATGAAAAAATATGGAAAAATAATTTTCAGGTATGGAGTACTCCAAAATGGCCGATCGAACCATACAACACATCATATTAATCAAATGGTCGATTCTTTATGATAAAAAAGAATGAGGAACTGGTTCTACAGCTTGTATTTCAAAAGTCAGTAGAACCAATTCCCCGAAAATTCATTTTGTGGTGGTTAAAATCCAAATCCTACATATATGGAGAGGCCGTTATTTTTGGCACTACCCAAGGCAGCACCCGTTAAATTATTCGATTTCCCTATATCTATGAGACCATAATTATATCTGGCACCGATCGTAAAATTTTCGATGTCAAAGCCAAAACCACCTGCCAGTCCAAAGTCCCAGCGGTTGAAATCATTCGCGTTCAAATCCGTAATGCTCTGAATGGTGCTATTGTTGTTTACATCCTTGACATTGGCATTGGTCAGATAGGCTCCGTACCCGCCCAGATGTATGCTGAAATTTTTCGTCAGATTTACAACTGCTAAAAGCGACAATTCAACATAACCCAGGTTAAACCTGTATTCGCCGCTCCCTTCTGCAAAATTATTATAGTCTGTTTTTGAACCCTTCAGGCTGTATAATAATTCCGGCTGGATGGAGAATCCCGGTGTAACGGGAATCTTCGAAAATATTCCTACGTTAAATCCTGGTTTCAAATGATTATCAGTAAAATTATCAGAGGAAAGGTTTGTTAAATTCAAACCTCCTTTGATCCCAAACTTTGTGGCCAGAGCCGACTCATCTGATGTTTGTTGTTGCTGAGCTTGAACTGTGGAAAAAATTACCAAAGATGCCGCAACCAGTAGAAATGCAAATTTTCTTTTAATACATGTTTTTGTTTTCATAACAGGTTTTTTTGTTCAGAATAGACTATTCAATTTCTATGCCTGCACATCTGTAGAAAACGGCTCACTTTGCGATCTACTGACAGTTTTTAAATTTTATATTAAATACTGAGTTTAAAATCCTGGCTCTTCTTATCAGTATTTTTCCTGTAATATTTGTTTGCAATTAATGATATGGGCAAGCCAAGGCATATGCTTAATCCGGTAAAACTTATAAATGCTGCTATTAAATTAAGCTGGCTCGGATATTTTGGAACGCCTTTTATTTCTGGAACATTACTCAAAGGAAGAATTGCGAAAGTTGATATTATCCAAATGATCAGCCCGAAAATGAACGCTAGAATATATTTGTTATTTATTACTCTTTTAAAATGAGGATACAGCAAAAAGAAAATAATACTAAAAATTGAAGCAATTAAATAGTGAAATAATACCCCCCAAAAAACCATATAATTAGCTGAAAACGCAGTCGTACCAAACAATCCGCTCGCGATGTACCTGTATGACAGGGCAGCACTCGTAGGATAACTCAATAGGAATGATAATATTCCATCTAAAGTGCCTGTTAATAAACATAACCATATAATAGTTAATTGCTTATTGTTTTTTAGCTGTGGCATTGGGAATAATTTAAATCGAGTGAAATTTAAAAACCAAGTGGCGGTATAAATTTCATTAATCTTATTGATCAGGTATCTATTCAAACGGGACTGTCAACTATTCAATAGTTTTTTGATATTATCGAAACTATAATCATACCTGCAGAACTTTAAATTATTTCGACAAAAATAACATTATAGCCGACAAAATTGATAAATTGGTCAAATTCCGAACAATTTCATGAACTTCCGATCAGCTATACTAAAAGCCTATGAACTAAGTCATGGAATAGGAAATTAAATCTAGCAGATATACAAGCTAAAAGTTTCAGATCGCTTAAAAAGTGGTTCGAGATTAGCCCGAGCGGGGTCACCTCACCGGGTTTGGGCAATTTATCGCTTGAATCCGGTTTTTTTATTTCGCTGAAACCCTTGTCCAGCTTATATATCAGCTGAGCAGCTTCGTTGATTCGACCGGTTCGAGATTCTTTTTCATCAAAACAAAATTTATCCGGAAATATAATATTTATAATCTGTCGTTTTTTTTAATGGTTCCTTGCAGATAAGTTTTATAAAGCTTGTCCATATTTTGAATCGCTGTTTTCAAAATGCTTGCGATGTTTTTTTCTTTCTGTTCCAGACCAAATAATTTTTGATTCAAGACATTAATTGTATTTTGGTGATTTTCCTTCAGCTTCCTAAAATCATTTTGATCAATCTTTCCGTCTGCGAATAAATTGAGCGCGTTCTTCAGGCGATTATTTAACTCTCCGAGCTGTTTCGAGATTTAGTGACTATTTATCTTTTGGCCTTCAGATCCTTTAATGCCTTGCCGCATCCCTGTATTCCGAACCTGAAATAATTGTGAGTTTGGCGAGTGTCAGGGCACCTATGGCCATCACGAGGTCACGTACAGCTACATCAAAGAAATGACCACCGATAATCAGTTGCAGTGCAATGCAGACCAACCAAACCATAACGATATAAGCTCCGATCAGCGGGCGGACCAGCACAATGATCCCGGCCAGGATCTCGATAATTCCGACAATTTTCATAAATGTTATGGCGCTCACGGGGAGCATACCGGAAATATTTGCTCCGAGATAATCCGTCCAGTGGGTCAGTAGGTTCGTGAATTTGTCGAGGCCTGCAACGATGGGAACGATGCCAAAAGTCAGGCGTAATATGTTTTGTACTTGCTTTACTGTTGTCATAAAATAATTTTTCTTCCTGTTAGATCAGGTATTTTAAAAAAGGTTACAAGAATATTTTAGCTGAATTTTGTAACTTTTGTGATATTCTTTAATCTAATAACAAGGCATGCAGGATTATTCAGAAATTGATCTTATTGGAAGAATCCTTGACGGGGAATCCAGGCTCTATGAATATTTCATCCGTAAGTATAACCAACGGTTGTTTCGTACCGGCATGTCCATCCTGAACGATGATACAGAAGTGGAAGATGCCATGCAGGCCTCCTATATAAAAGCGTATGAACATCTGGCTGCTTTTGAAAACCGCTCTTCTTTTGGCACCTGGATTACCAGGATCATGATCAACGAATGCCTGATTCATAAAAAAAATAAAAAGCGGTTACAGGCAATTTCAGAAAATCAATATGCAAATATCAGTCATATGAAAACGCCCATGCATACACTTATCAATAAGGAACTAGGTGCTGTTTTAGAAAATGCGATTGCCCTGCTACCGGAAAAATACAGGATGGTTTTTGTACTCAGAGAAGTGGAGAATTTATCTGTCAGAGAAACTGCGGAAGTACTTGCGCTTGAAGAATCCAATATAAAAGTGCGATTAAACCGTGCAAAAACGATGCTCAAGGAAAATCTTACCGGATATATGAAGGAAAATCTATACGCATTTCATTTTACGCGTTGCGACCGGATCGTCAGGCAGGTTTTTAAAGGGTTAAGGATTGATTGTCCTTCAGGTCAGGCATAGCCAGCGGAAAAATAAAATCCCGAAATATACTGTGGGTCGCACGTTTTACATGTACTGCATATCTCTCCAAGCTTTTAGTCAGAGCCAGTGCATATCGGGGTTCCAATTTTTTAATTGTTACCTGAACCTTTGCAATTTCCTTTTTAAGCATATTTCTCCTTTGTTCATCGAAAGGATAATAATGTTCTGCTGCCTCTTCAAAATGCTCCTTAAAATTTTTCTCTGCTTCCTTAAAATAAGGCTGCAGTTCCGGTATTGCTGTAAAAGTTTTTATATGCGCCAGTTTGATTGCGTCTGCTTTCTGCATTTTATTGATTGAATGCTCTGAACAGGAAGCCAGAACTGAAAACAATACCGGCGCTTTGATCAAAAGCTCCTGTTCATACATATTTAATTTTTCAAATTGAGGGATCATTTTATTTCATTGTTAAAAGCTGATGAAGTTTAACTTCATTTTTGATTTTAATAAATTTTCCCGAAGTGGAAATGAGTTTATCATGCTTCAGTTCATTAAATAATTTAAATAAAGTTTCATAGGTTGTTCCTGCATAAGATGCAATATCCTGACGGCTGGCTGCCATTGAAATATATCCCTCCCGGTTGGTACCAAATTTTGCATTCATATCCAGCAGTGCACTGGCCAGTCTTCCCTTTACTTCCATATGTGCCAGGTCACGCATACGTCTTTCCGCTTTCTGCAACTCTGCTGCATAAAATTGCATCAACCGGTAAGTCAGCCCTGGATTAACTCTTAAACATGATTCCAGGAATTCCTCCGTAACAAAACATACAATGGTATCTTCCAATGCCGTCGCGGAAACCGGATAATTTCTTTTCTCTCCAAGTCCGCGGTGCCCTATGATATCACCCGGTCCGGCAAAACGAACAATTAGCTCCTTTGGATGCGTCCACTGTTTATGAATTTTTACCCAACCCAGATAAACAAAATAAATTCCTTCCACATCGTCACCCTCAATAAATATGGGTTTTCCTTTTTTGACAATTCTTGTTTCTTTATTTAGTCCAATTAATGATCGCCACTCGATCATACAATGCTGACATAGAAAGCAATCGCTGAGATTGCAGGTCGTTTTAGGCATATATACAAAATTATATTTTAAATTATATATTTCTCCATTTAATTCGCAAATTATTTGATAAAACATGATTTGCGCAATAGTTTTGCACAATGCATTCATCCATCCCTTTGTCCGTTTCCCTCAACGGTTTGCACCAAAGAAACAGAGATCTGAAAGAAGCCCCGGTCAATAGGCGTGTTTTTTACCTAAGCCTTCAAGCGATAATGAATGCGGTCATAATCGGTTTTATTGCCAAAGGATTAATATATCTGATTGACGGGATCACCAACCTCTGTTTTTACGGAAAATTTTCATTTGCATCCGCTTCACCTGCCCTGAATCATCTGGGTTGGTACGTAGTTTTTATTCCGGTCGCCGGAAGTATCGCAGTTGGTCTGATGGCCCGTTTTGGTTCACGGTCCATAACCGGACATGGTATACCGGAAGCAATGGAAAAAATCATCATGGATGACAGCAGGATTCCTCCTGCCATCACATTTTTAAAGCCACTTTCTGCAGCCATCTCTATTGGAACCGGGGGGCCGTTCGGAGCGGAAGGGCCCATTATTGCAACTGGTGCTGCCTTTGGATCACTGACCGGACAGCTCATGCACATTTCTGCGGGTGAAAGAAAAATTATTCTGGCAGCTGGTGCCTGTGCCGGTATGGCTGCGATTTTCGGTACCCCGTTTGCAGCTGTCATGCTGGCTATCGAATTGCTGTTGTTTGAGTTTTCGCCCCGTTCGATTATTCCGGTCACCATGGGATGCATTACCGGTGCTGGTATGCATATTTTTTTATTTAGCAGCCTTCCAGTTTTTGCAATACCTAACCTTCCGGCGATTTCTGGCAGTTCTCTATTTATTTACATTTTATTTGGATTGTTAACTGGCGTCGTCGCTTCAGGGATTTCCAAATCTGTTTACGCCATTGAGGATTTGTTTATGAAACTGCCGATTCACTGGATGTGGTTTCCGGCGATAGGTGCCGTAGCGATCGGAGTTACGGGATATTTTGCGCCGGTCACTCTGGGCGTCGGATATGACAATATCCGGAATCTGTTAACCGGAAAGCTTCCTCTTTCTATGTTATTCTCCCTTTTCCTGTTAAAATATATATCATGGTCTGTTTCCCTTGGAAGCGGCACTTCGGGGGGTACACTCGCACCTTTGTTTACTATTGGTGGAGCACTGGGGGCTTTGCTCGGAATGGTTGTTCTTTATTTTTTCCCTGATGCGCCTATTAACATTCCTCTGGCAGCGCTGGTTGGAATGGCATCCATGTTTGCCGGAGCTTCTAGGGCCCTCCTGACCTCCATTCTATTTGCAATGGAAACCACTGGCCAATCGGGCACGTTGTTACCCCTGCTCGGAGCCTGCATCGCCGCTTATTTTGTTTCATTCTTTTTGATGGAAGGTAGCATAATGACGGAAAAAATCAAACGTCGCGGGATCCACACACCGGATGCCTTTCATCCGGATGTCCTACAATCAGTTCCGGTTGCCGGATTCCTTTCTATAGCCACCCCAGCTGATATTCATCTTCCACATATCTATGAAAGTGATGATCTGGGATTCGCCGCCGAAATGATGGGCAAATATCAACTTAAGGAATTACTAGTCTTGAAAAAAGGAGATGGCCGTCAAATTGCAGGTATTATACAAGCGCAGTCCATTCTGAACTATTACAGTGAGCAAAAATCAAAAGAACATTCCTATGAGTCACCTGGTAAAACAAAGCGGGTAATGGTCAGGGGGCGACAGATTTTTAAAAGACACAGAAATTAATTCATCAATAATTTTTTAAATTATGAAAAACTATTCAAATCAAATTCCATTTGGCAAGGCTTTTCTTACTGCTCTATTTGCAGGCATTCTGGCGACGCTGGTTTGCTTTGCTTATGATATTTATTTCAGAATGACTACCATGTATGGACCTTCGGATTATATTAATGTTTCTAGCATCATTTTTATGGTAAACTTACTACTCCTGGTGTCCGGTGTCGCTTACTATGCCTTTAAGAGCTGGTCCAAAAAGGGTGATTTAATATACTCCATTTTCTTTTTGTTGATTTTCGGTTTCTGCATCTGGAAGATCGCCGGTATTCACCGGTTTTCAGATTACCAGTTGAATAAAGAATTCATACAATTACTGGGTGGAACGGTAATCATTATAGGAATCGCTGTCCTTTCCATTCCTTATTTTTTTAACAATAAGAGAATCATCAATTTTTATTATGAAGCGAATGTCTAGTTTATTTGTTCTCCTGGTTTCGTTATCATTTCAATTCACAGAATATGTCTTTCGTCTTCACGAATGCTACTTCTTTTAAAGCACCATAGGTTTCTGTTTGAACTTATTTTACAAAATTATGGAAGAAAAATTTAATGACGCAACCAAACAACGTCCAGAAGGAGATCGTTTAATGGATGCAGGAATGGTTACAATTGATATATTAACATTTATAGAACAGATAAAACATGAATCGACATGGAAAGATAAAGACCGTAACGCTATTACTGTTTTCAAAACTAATGGAATGCGGATTGTGCTGATTGCTTTGCATGAAGGCGCTGAAATGAAAACACATTCCGCAGAAGGTATTATAAGCATACAGGTAATTGACGGTAGAATGAAATTCTATACGAGCAACCAATCTGTTGAATTAGGAAAAGGACAAATGCTGGCACTTCATAAAGGTATTCCACATGGTGTCCTGGCGATAAAAGAAACAATTTTTTTACTTACGCTTACTACAACCTTGGAAGGCAAATAGAATCTAGTTATTCGAAAAGGCCTCATCCGCGAGCCAAGAGTTAGTGTTTTTGGAGGTCACTTGATAATCTAATATACTCCAAAAAGAAGGAGGACCGCAATGGAACTTTAATCGAAATCCGTTATTCATAAAACCAGATTTAAGTTTAGGCCAATTATTTAATGTTAGATAGAGAGAAGATTTTCACTTTTAATGATAGTTATCAAAAGAACTTTTGTGTTCAGTTTAATATTCCGTAGAAAAATTAATATTATGTAATTCCATTCATAAATTAATAAAACTTATCAGTTTAAAGATCGTTAACCTGGTCTAGACTTTTTTTAGCGAATCAAAATTGAAAGATGACAAAAAAGAAAACCATGAAAAATAAATTTAAAGTTGGTGATCATGTAACTTGGAATTCAGAGGCAGGGCATGTATCTGGAACAATTATAAGAATACACTCGAATGATTTTAATTATAAAGGATATGCTCACTATGCCGGTAAAGAAGATCCGCAATATGAGATCAAGAGTGACAAATCGGATCATATTGCCGTCCATAAAGGCACTGCACTTTCAAAAATTTAAAGTTGGGAATAAAATAAACTGTTTTATAAGTTTATAGTTAGTTTCATATTAGTTGTCCTGTTCTATTTAAATTAAAAATAATTTCCTCACTTCATTTTAGAATTGATAGGAAATAAATATGTTTTCTACTAAGAAATATTTAAATCATGTAACTTATTCAATAAATTATGTAACAGATTCAATTCTAAACTCATCTACCTTTATTATGTGATTCTTAATCATTTCTGTTGATACATTACAGACTTGCAACGACGGTATTTTAAAATTTAGTTATTGGAAATAACTGGATCGTCATGCCGCTTGGAAAAAATAATAAAGATTAATAAAGTCAATTAATTAGCTTCTCACCGATGTTTACTCATTTTACTAAAGAGGAAAAAGCTATACACTACCCTGAAGACAGGCGTGCGATTATAGCCATTAAGCCTTACATGTTAATAATTTTTGGAATAATTGTATTTGGGTTAATTGCTGCCGCCTGGCTACAGTATTTGCTGATAGGATTACCCGAAAATCCTTCTTTATTTTCTTATTCTAAAGCACCTGAATTTCCTAAGGGATTTCCAATGTGGATTAATCTGAGCCATTGGGTCAACTTCTTTTTTCTTGTACTCATCATAAGGAGCGGGCTTTCCATTTTAGTGGATCATCCAAGACTTTATTGGAATAATGGCTGTGCGCCTGAAACAAATTGGATCCGTTTTACCCCATTAAAAAAGCCTAAAGACAAATCCTGGACGGCGAAAGAAGATGCCCGTTATATTAGTCCGCTGGCTGCCTTGCCAGGGTACCGGCATTCCATCGGAATAGCAAGATCCTGGCATTTTCTAACTGTTCCTTTTTTCGTATTGAATGGTGTTGTTTTTATTATTCTCTTATTTTGTACCAATCAATGGCAACGCCTTGTCCCAGTCTCCTGGAAAATAATTCCTGATGCGTGGAATGTTTTTGTTCGCTATGCAACGCTCAATATACCAACAGAACCTAATGGGTTTTATCATTATAATGCACTGCAGCAAATCTCGTATTTCGGAGTCATATTTATATTGGCGCCCCTGGCGATGCTGACCGGGATGGCTATGTCACCTGCTATCGAAAATCGTTTTCATTGGTTTCAAAAATTATTTGGTAACCGCCAAAGCGCCCGGTCCATTCACTTCCTTGTAATGTTAGCTTATGTGGTTTTTATTATTATACATGTTGTATTGATTTCCGCTACCGGCCTCGTTAGAAATATGAACCATATTGTTTTGGGAACCGATAACACAAGAAGTCTCTTTGGTTTGTATATCGCCATAGTTATTATTGCGATTACAATAGGTTTTTGTTTCCTGGCGCATTGGCTCTCATGGAACAAACAACGTTTACTACAGCATCTTGATGCTGCCGTCAACGGAAATTTATGGCGTATTACATTGAACCGTTTTAAACCGAAGGCTTATTATAAAAAGAAAGATATTACTTCTTATTTCTGGCCAAATGGAAAAATCCCGAATTCGGAAGAGTGGAAAAAATTAGCTGAAAATAATTTTAAAGATTACAAGCTAAAAATCGGCGGACTGGTAGAGAACCCTGTTGAATTATCATTAGAAGAACTTATAAATTTAGAGAAGGAACAAAGTATTACGATGCATCATTGTATCCAGGGTTGGTCTGGCATTGCAGAATGGGGAGGCATTCCTATAAGTAGGATTGTGGACCTGGTCAAACCCCATCCTTCCGTAACGACCGTTGCATTCTATTCTTTTGGCGAAGGTCTTTATGGAGGATTTTATTACGATACGAACACTCTTGATAATTGCCTGAAACCGCAATCCATACTTGCTTGGGAAATGAATTACGAACCGCTTTCACACATTCATGGTGCTCCCCTTAGGCTTCGGATAGAAAATCAATTGGGGTATAAGATGGTTAAATGGATCAGCTCCATTGAGTTTTTGAAGACCTATAAGGTCCTTGGAAAAGGCCAGGGTGGTAAAAATGAAGATGATGAATATTTTAATTTACTGGCAGATACTTAATCTTAATGAGACCAGAACTAATTTGAAAGCATAAAACTGATATTTGAATGAGTTTTTCTTCCGATTTAACAGAAGGAATTTTTTAATCAGCATTTGGCACAAGCTCATTGAGCGATATATGACAAACAAACTATACATCTAAATTACCAATGCGACGTAAATGAGAAATCATATTTGTTTAATATCTTGAAATGAAGACACTTTTTAATAAAATAAGATTATGTGAAGTCTGTAAAGATCATCTGCCATCACTGCCAAGGCCTGTAGTTTAATTAAGCCTCTTTTCAAAAATTATTATTATCAGCCAGGCACCCAGCAGACGGGTTAATGAAACTGGGATTCCCTGGGATGATGCAAGCGGAAGAAAATTAAGAGAATGGATGAATGTAGATGAAGCCACTTTTTATGATCCATATTTTTTTTCTTTAATGCCTATGGGTTTCTGCTATCCTGGTAAAGGAATCTCTGGAGATCTTCCCCCTCGACCGGAATGTGCGCCAATATGGCATCCTAAAATTTTAAATAACTTTAAAAGTATACCTCTCATTTTATTGATAGGACAATTTGCTCAACGCTATTATTTAAAAAAGGATTATAAAGATAGTCTTACCAAAACGGTCAAATGTTATAAAGAATTTCTTCCAAAATATTTTCCATTGCCACATCCTTCGCCTCGGAATCAAAATTGGGCTAAGATCAATCCCTGGTTTATGGAGGAAACTATTCCTGAATTACGAAAAAGAATAAAATTTGCAACCAACCTGTAGATGCTCTTTTTATCGGGATGAAAACCGTCAAAGCTCATTTCAAAGCTAAGGTAGAGTTAGATTAGCAAACAAGATGTAATCCCTACTGTTAAACCCAATATGTTGATAATTGCAAAAACTTTGCGTCTGGAAAAGTTTCTGGAAGCGGTTTTGAAATAGTTTCCGATCATGCCGATAGCGTTGATAAACCGGTTAAATAGGGAATCTTTTTTATTCTCAAATGAATAATGGCGCACAAAATTATTTTCCTTCTTTGCCTGGTGTAGAAGAGGTCTGGTGAAAGCGTCTTCCTGATTTGGCAGTCTTTTTGTTTTACAAAATGCTGAAAGGATTTCTGTGGGATATCTGAAATCCGGGTTCTTTTTCAGCAAATCCTCCAGTTCCCGCAACTCCTCCGAATAGAAAATTAAATCAGATAGAAAGTGAGGCTAATAATTTTAGATCTGTTAAAAAATGGTTCGAGATCAGCCCGATGACGGTCACAATCTAAACGTAAAACAGAACCGGAGGAGGGTTCTGGGGAACGAATTAATTAAGAAAAAAAGAAAACCACCTGATTTTTTGGTGGTTTTTGTTGCGCTTATTTCTGATCATGACACAAATTTCTAAATCTTATCAATTAGAAAAATCTATTTGGACTGGCGTTAATTTTGAAACGATGGGTTGGCATGACTGCATGATTTCATGATTCAAAGATATTCAATAGGCACTTGAACGATGCGACATAGAAACTGGAAGTCCAGAACAATTTAATATCCCATAATTACCTGTATATAAAAGAATGAACTGCAAAGTTTTATTTTTTAACCATTCAGTATAGGTGTAGTACGCCGGGCACTACTTATTCGTCCCAAAAATTGCAAAAAAGGCAAAACTGCGCTTTATGTGTCCAGTCCAACTACTGATGAAATACATTTTTGATGGATATCTGTTGGTAATAAAACATTTTTTCCTTCAGCTACATACTTGAAACGCCGTGTATGCGTTGTCCACGATAATCAAAATGGCTAAACGATTAACATATAATATAATAACCGGCAACGACCCCCACCTGAGGATGTGTTTTTATTATTCTCCTTATTTTGATCAGAATATATGGCGCCGGGGGTCCTCGCTTACAGGAGAGCGAACCAAAAATGACCCTGCCTTTAAAGGGTTTCGCCAAAGCAGCAGCCGGTTGAAGGAAGCTTCCCCCATCGCGGCTTCGCTGTATAAACTGGTGCCCGAACAGGTAAAACAGTTCGCTCTCTATAGAACACTGACAGGTGAAGCGATCAAAATGCTGAAAGAAGGAATAGAAGCAGCTGTTATTACAGAAACCCTGAAGAAAAAATATATTGACCCTCTCTTGGATGCACCGAAAAAGAACTCCAAAAACAGAACGATGGAGGAACCCGCGAAAAGAGACCACGTAAAAGGCATGTCTGATTTTACTTTATATCCTCAAATGCCTTCAGGAGTCAGAAAAATTACAAGAACACGCCGCTCCCTTTTACTTCAAAAAATCACAGAAGGCCAGTCAGCAGTCGGATATTTTTCATCCACCGGTTCAGATTCTCTGCCACAAACCAGCAGAAATGTTTCAGCATCTCCATTCAGTGAACCGGAATTAACTAAAAAACCGAATCTCCGATCTAAAACCACCAGTGGCCTGATATATCTTGGCCGTCTTTCCGAATGTAAAAAACTCAAAATCTGGCTGCGGCCAGTCGATTAGTCAGTCTTAAGCTCAATAATCTAGTGTGTCTGCTTAGACACATGACGATTGGGTTTTAGCAGCTTGTCGATTTCTTTGTTGAAGTTATTTTCTGTGATTCCTGTGATTTTCCCGAGAGCTTTAAAATAATTTGCATCCCCTTTTTCCCTTCGGCCGCAGCTGAGTAAAGTCATTACTGCTGGAAATCCCTTTTCCTGCTGGATTTTTTGGACTAATAGGGCGTTAAGTATATTAGCAATTCCATTTTGATAAATTCCCGTATTGAATTTATCACCGTCTTTATACAATGTCAACCAGTCTGCATCCGGATGTTGATTAACATATAATTTAAAGCTGTCTAACACCTGGAACCAGGAAAACCCCCAGCTTCCACCAAATAAATACGCGCAGCCCTCATCGACCGGACGGTTTATAACAGAATCGCTCATCACTGTTCTTAATTTCTCATGCCAGGTGTCGTGGGGATCATAATTTGGAAATTTTCCCATTCTTCCGGATATCACAATCCTTTTGTTTTTTGAATAATCTGACAGTGAATTATAGGCATAACCGGCATAATCAGATTTGTAGTTCACTCCAATCAAATGGAGGGCATCCGGAAAATTGTCCGCTTTTATGAAAACAGTCTGTTGACCCGGTACATTTATTTTTGCGTTGTAAAAAGAATCGAGACTGGCGAATGCAGAAGCTTTAGTTTTATCTATGCTGTCAGGGAAAATATATGTGATGTTTTCGATATTTTCCCTTTTCCAGTTTTGAATATTTTTTTGCAACGGTGATGAAAAAATAAAATGATCAATATTCTGTTTCGCAATTAGGTTGAAACTGGCCCGCAATATTGGCGTACCATCCTTTACTCCAAGAAATGAAAGTTGAAGAAAATAGCTGGTATCTCCCAATAAAATGACATTTTCTAAGTAAGCTTTGAAGAAGGTTGGATTTTGCAATGTTTCACTGCGCTTAATATCATTGAGTTCATCCGTTAGCGGCATTGTCATTAGATCTGGTTGAGCCACGGATCCGCCTTTCGTATAAAGATTCAGGAAATCATTTAAATCCTGCATTAAAAATAATTTTGAATTAAAATTCATCGGGAAACGCATGGTGGGCCTAAATTGAATGGTATCAGTTTGGCCGAGGCATACATTCACATAAATGATTAACAATACACAAATGGTATATTTTATCAAAGTGTTATTTTTATAAGCTCTGCCTGAAAATAATGAAATATTATCAAATCAGTTTCCCGTTCTTTTAGCATGATTACATAAACATTTTATTTTCATCAGGATACATCTATTTAAGTACCTGATATTTTTATGGAACTCATTTGATCTTCCGAAAAACAATTTGCTCGTGAATAGTTTTCTTTTCACTTGCAAAAGAGTAATCTTACTTTTATATAAGCTTCCATTCCTCTAACCAAACCATCGATCATGAATACGATACTTCAGGGCAAGTCACGGGGTTTTATAGAAACCGCACTGACGCTGATACTCTTACTCATTTTACTATTTGACCTGTACACAGTGCTCAGTGTGTTTTTTGGAGTATTTACTTATGCGATTATTTTTTCGGTTTCGCTTGCCAAACCTTTTGAACGTCTGGTGAAACTGTTAAAAGGAAAACGTAAGCTGGCAGCGTTTATCTATGCTTTATTGATGATTGTTATCATTGCATTGCCCTTTATCTATATCATTTCTGCGTTAAGTGATTATGCAGCCCAGGCGCAGCAATGGGTCACGGACGCCAAAACCAATGGTGTCCCCGACCTGCCTGACTGGGTCGCGGGGCTTCCTTTTGCAGGGAAGAAGATCGCGAATTTCTGGCAACAGCTACAGGCAGATCCCGCAACCACGATTGCTGGCTATGAGCCGCAGATAAAAAATACACTTCAGCGACTGATAGCTGGCGGCGCGGGCATTATCGGGGCAGCCTTAGAATTTATTGTCGGCATTATTGTTTCTGCCATTTTATTATCCAGCAGAAAAAAAGTTTTACAGCCGCTTTATGAAATTATGGAAAGTCTGTTGGGAGATGGTGACGGCCCTGCTATCATTGACGCAACAGGACGTGCCGTTAAAGGAGTAGCCGTGGGTGTCATGGGTACCGCATTTATTGGGGCACTTTTTGCATGGATCGGATTTACTATTGCGGGGATTTCATTTGCCATTGGCCTGGCGGCACTGACTTTTTTTCTCGTTGTGATACAGGTAGGGCCGCTTCTGGTCTGGCTGCCTGTGGCCATATGGATGGGCACACATGGGCAAACCGGGTGGGCAATATTTATCAGCTTATACGGCCTTGTGATATTGATGGGTATTGATAATATCCTTAAACCCATTCTCATTGCTCGAAGTGGCAAATTGCCTGTGCTTGTTCTGTTCCTCGGAGTAATTGGGGGTATGGTGGCCTGGGGTTTTACGGGAATGTTCAAAGGAGCAATTATTTTGGCTGTTTTTTATACAATTCTAAATTCATGGCTGGGAAAACGACAGAATGCTGTTCCGTCGGCAGCCTAATTTGTGGAGATATCCCAGAAGCTTCAATCCCCTGGATACCGTAGACTACATGGACATCAAAATAGGTGCGTTCAGGATGGCGATATGGCTGAACGCTCTGTATTAATTGAATTTACGCTAGTGGAAATAAATTAATTAAGTCTGATGTGATCTAAAATGGTAGGTGCGGTAGTGGAGTTATTCAGGATAGACAATATTAAATGTTCCGGTTCTACTTTTTTACTCTTTAATGTTTTTGCTTCAGCTACTG
>Ga0207060_10184_pt1 | contig 22752 bp, 32 predicted proteins | sample Alteio_BWMinCont_30_FD_153270 | JGI IMG/M metagenome (GOLD analysis project Ga0207060, IMG submission 153270) | Enriched cells from forest soil in Barre Woods Harvard Forest LTER site, Petersham, Massachusetts, United States -... | ecosystem: Environmental > Terrestrial > Soil > Temperate forest >...
CAGAGATCGAAAAGCTCAAGGTTGAGTTGCAGAAGCGCACCAACCGCGACGTCTTTATCGACATTCTCGAAGTCAACAAGCCTGAGCTTGACGCGCAGCTGGTGGCAGAGAACATCGCGCTGCAGCTTGAGAAGCGCGTTGGCTTCCGCCGTGCGATGCGGAAGTCGGTTGACTCGGCGCTGCGTTTCGGCTGCAAGGGAATCAAAGTTCGCGTCTCGGGCCGTTTGAACGGCAACGAAATCGCGCGTTCCGAGTGGTATCTGCAGGGCCGCTTGCCGCTGCACACGCTGCGCGCGGACATCGATTACGGCTTTGCCGAAGCGCGCACGACGTATGGCGTGATTGGCGTGAAGGCGTGGATTTATCGGGGAGACATTTACCAGCAGAAGCGGCGTGAGCCGCAGGCTGCGGTGGGCACGTCGGTTTTCTAAATCGGCGATTAAGTTAAGAAATTGAGCTGGCGTTAAGAGCCAGCAGCGATTCGAGGGTTTCATTATGTTGATGCCAAAGAAGGTCAAGTATCGCAAGCAGCAGAAGGGCAAGATGCGCGGCAAGGCGTGGCGCGGCTCCGAGCTGTCCTTCGGCGACTACGGCCTGAAGGTCATGGAGTGCGGTTACATTACGGACCGCCAGATCGAGGCCAGCCGTATTGCGATGACGCGCTTTATCAAGCGTGGCGGCAAAGTGTGGCTGCGCATCTTCCCGGACAAGCCGGTCACGAAGAAGCCGGCCGAAGTTCGAATGGGTTCGGGCAAGGGTCCGCTCGATCACTGGTCCGCGGTTGTGCGTCCGGGCAAGATCCTGTTCGAGATGGAAGGCGTAGCGCCGGAAGTTGCACAGGAAGCCATGCGCCTGGCTTCGAACAAGCTGCCACTCAAGACGCGCTTCGTGCAGCGTCACACGGTGAAGGCTGTAGTCGCGGCGAAATAAGGCTGCAAGAATTTTCAGGGAGACTCGGCTTTCATTAAGCCGCTGTCCCGGAGAGAAGACGAAGAAGAGATGGAACTCGAAAAGATTCGCAACCTGAGCGACAACGAGCTTAACGTCGAAGAGCACAAGGCGGCTGAACAGCTGTTTCGCCTGCGCTTCCAGATGAAGCTCGGCCAGAACGAAGGCGTGAAGAAGTTGCGCGAGCTGAAGAAAGACATTGCTCGCATCAAGACGATTTCGCGCGAGCGCGAGCTGAAGCTGCATGGCGAGGCTCCGAAGGCGGAGTCAGCTGCGCCGGTGAAGGCCGCGAAGGCAAAGAAGACCAAGAAGGAGGCTCGCTAAGCCATGGCAGACGTAAAGAGCGAAGCCACAGTAGAATCGCGCCGCAACGAGAAGGTCGGCCAGGTCGTTTCGACCAAGATGCAGAAGACCATCGTCGTGGAAGTTGAGATGCGCAAGGCGCATCCGAAGTATCAGCGGATTGTGCGGACGAGCAAGAAGTTCTATGCGCACGATGAGCAGAACTCGGCACGGGTGGGTGATGTGGTCCGCATTCGCGAGACGCGTCCGCTGAGCAAGCTGAAGCGCTGGCAGCTGGAAGAGATTGTCCGCCGCTCTGCGCTCGCGCAGGTGGAAGCAGCAGTCCCGGTCGCTGAGTAAGCGCCGCTTTTATTAAAGTCCGGCAATAGACCGGCTGGTAGAGGAGATACGACGATGGCAGTGCAGATGAGAACCATGCTTGAGGTGGCCGATAACTCCGGCGCCCGCAAGCTGCAAATGATTCTGCCGCTGGGTGGCGCAAGCGGCAAGAAGGCCGGTCTTGGCGATGTCATCACAGCTGCGGTGAAGGAAGCCTCGCCGGATGGCCAGGTGAAGAAGGGCAAAGTGGTGAAGGCCGTAGTCGTTCGCACGCGCAAGGAAACGCGCCGCCGCGACGGAACCTACATCCGCTTTGATTCAAATGCCGCCGTGCTGATCAACGAAGCTGGCGAGCCGGTTGGGACGCGCGTTTTCGGGCCGGTTGCCCGCGAACTGCGCGAGAAGAAGTTTCTGAAGATTGTTTCGCTGGCTCCTGAAGTTCTTTAATTCGGGCCGGCAGGTAAAGGGAATCTTATGAGTTTGAACATACAGCGCAATGACACGGTGGAAGTGATCGCAGGCAGCGATAAGGGCAAGCGCGGCCGTGTGCTGCGTATCCTCGCCGACGAGAACCGCGTGCTGGTTGAGCATGTGCGGATGATCAAGAAGAACGTCCGTCCGAATCCGCAGCGGAACATCAAGGGCGGCATTGCCGAGCAGGAAGCTCCAGTGCACATCTCCAACGTTGCTCTGGTTTGCCCGAATTGCGGACCGAGCCGCGTGGGATACAAGTTTGAAGGCGACACGAAAGTTCGCGTCTGCAAGAAGTGCGGACAGACGCTGGCGCCTAAAAAGAAGTAGGACGATCCTTCAGGGCGCTGCAAGGCGCGATTGCCTGGACGCTAGTCCCAATTGACGACCTTCCGTAACGGTACACGGCACAAGCCACTCCGAGACCGGAAGAGAAAAGAGAAGAAGTAATGGCAGCAAGACTGAAAGAGAAGTATCAGAAGGAAATCAAGGGCGCGCTCCAGAAGGAGCTGGGTCTTGAGAATACGATGGCGGTTCCGCGTCTGGAAAAGATCGTCCTGAACATGGGTCTGGGCGAATCGACGCAGAATTCAAAGATGATCGATCCGCTCGTGGCCGATCTCGCATCGATCACCGGTCAGAAGCCGGTGCTGACCAAGGCGAAGAAGTCCATCGCTGCCTTCAAGGTGCGCGAAGGCATGTCGATTGGTGCGATGGTCACGCTGCGCGGCGATGCGATGTACGAATTTCTCGATCGCCTGATTTCCGTGGCACTGCCCCGTGTTCGCGATTTTCGCGGTGTTTCGACCAAGAGCTTCGATGGCCGCGGCAACTATACGCTTGGCCTGCGCGACCAGCTGATCTTTGCTGAGATCGATTACGCGAAGGTCGACAAGCTGAAGGGCATGAACGTCACGATTGTGACCTCAGCCCAGGATGACAACTCGGCGCGCGCACTGCTGAAGCAGTTTGGCATGCCGTTCCGCCAGACGGCGTAAGAGGATTTAGAGATATGGCAACCACTGCAAAAAGAGTAAAAGACGCACGTAAACCGAAGTTTTCTTCCCGCCAGCACAACCGCTGCAAGCTGTGCGGACGCCCGCGCGCGTATCTGCGCAAGTTCGGCGTCTGCCGTCTGTGCTTCCGTCAGCTGGCGCTTAAGGGAGAGATTCCCGGCGTCGTTAAATCCAGCTGGTAAGACTGTGCTGAGGCATAAACAATTTCTGGCTGTGAGTAAGAGCTGACAGCCGCAAAACATTCCCGCAGGTTCTCTGCTGTGCAGAGCGAACGGGGGATGAAGGAGAAACGATGAGCTTTACTGATCCAGTAGCAGATTTCCTGACGCGCTTGCGGAATTCGATCCGCGCGCGCCACCAGAAGCTGGATGTTCCGGCCTCGAAGCTGAAGACCGAGATCGCCCGCATTCTGAAGGAAGAGGGCTATATCGCCAACTACAAGGCCGCTGAAGAGAATGGCCGCAACGTACTGCGTGTTTATCTGAAGTACGGCGCCAACAATGAAGCTGCCATCCGCGACCTCGCTCGGGTTTCGCGTCCCGGCTGCCGCGTCTACATCGGCCGCGATGAGATCAAGCGCGTGCAAGGTGGACTCGGCATCAGCATCATGACCACGCCGCGCGGCGTCATGACCGGTCGTCAGGCACGCAAAGAAGGCGTAGGCGGCGAGATCCTCTGCGAAGTCTGGTGACGCTGGCCGCGTCGGGCGGACGCGCGCTTTGCGCGCCATTCTTGTCCGGACGCATGTTGTGGTCGCGCTTTTAGCGCGAATGTAGTGATCGCGAGGGAAAACTCGCTGGCTGCAGTGGAACGGATCATTAAAATCCGGGACTCGCAAGCCGTAAAGGATTTTAGAAATGTCGCGTATTGGAAAGAAACCGATTCCGTTGCCGCAGGGCGTGAAGTACACCGTCAAGGGCAACACCATCGTCGTCGAAGGCCCCAAGGGCAAGGTTGAGCAGGTGATTCCTTCCGGCATCAAGCTGGAGACGGAAGACGGCCACATTGTTGCGAGCCGCGAGAGTGAATCGCAAGCTGCAATTCATGGCCTGACCCGCGCTCTGGTAGCCAACGCTGTCGAAGGCGTCACCAAGGGCTGGTCGAAGGATCTGGACATTGTCGGTATCGGCTACCGTGTTGAGCTGAAGGGCAAGGACACCGTGGTGTTCACGCTTGGCTACTCGCACCCGATCGAGTTTCCGCTGCCTACGGGCATCACGGTGGCGATTGATCCCAAGCAGACGCGTATCACCGTCAGCGGCATCGACCGCCAGAAGGTTGGCCAGGTTGCTGCTGATATGCGTTCGCTGCGCAAGCCCGATCCGTACAAGAATAAGGGTGTGCGCTACTCGGACGAGAAGCTGAAGAAGAAGGTTGGCAAGACCGGAGCGAAGTAATCGCGCTTGCGAGGTGTAAGCGCCTCGCGCGATTATCCTGAGCGTACGAGCGCGAAGGATCTCTGGACTAGTTGAATTGAAAACCGAACGGGGCCGCAAGGCGGCTCCGCTGTTAGGAAGGAAGACGAGAAATGATTTCGCAGAGAAACAGAAACGAAATTCGCCAGCGCATCCATGACCGCATCCGCGAGAAGGTTGCCGGCACTGAAGCACGTCCGCGCTTGAATGTGTATCGCTCGCTGAACCACATCTACGCGCAGGTCATCGATGACGCGAAGGGTGTCACTGTGGTTTCCGCGTCGAGCAAGGCGTCCAAGATGAAGACCGGCGGCAACGTTGCAGCGGCGAAGGAAGTGGGCAAGCTGGTGGCCGAGCGCGCGCAGGAAAAGGGCATCAAGAAGGTTGTGTTCGATCGCGGCGGCTATCTCTATCACGGACGCATCAAGGCCCTGGCCGATGCGGCGCGCGAAGCAGGTCTCGAGTTCTAAAGTTTTTAGGCGCGGCGTAAGGCCTCGCCAGAAGGAAATCAGGAAGCGAATGGCAACACTGAAAAAGAAACTGGATGCCGGACAGTACAACCTGAAGGATCAGGTTGTCGCGATCAACCGCGTGACCAAGGTCGTCAAGGGCGGCAAGAACATGTCCTTTGCCGCGCTGGTTGTTGTGGGTGATCCGGGTGCCGGTGTCGTGGGCTACGGCTCGGGCAAGGCGAAGGAAGTGCCGCAGGCAATCCGCAAGGGCATTGAAGCGGCCAAGAAGAACCTGGTTCGCATCAACCTGACGGAAACAACTATTCCGCACCAGGTACTGGGCCGCTACGGTTCGGGCCACGTGCTGCTGAAGCCGGCTCCGGAAGGTACGGGGGTAATCGCTGGCGGTGCTGTGCGCGCTGTGATGACCTCAGCTGGCGTGCAGAACGTTTTGACCAAGAGCCTGGGCACGGCGAACCCGCACAACGTAATCAAGGCGACGTTTGACGCTCTGGTTCAGCTGCGTGACCGCGCAGAAGTGGCAGCGCTCCGCGGCAAGCAGGTACAGGAGTTATAGTCATGGCAGAAAACCAGGCAAAGATCAAAATTCAGTACTACCGCTCGTTCATTCAGGCCCCGTTCAAGCATAAGAGAGTCGTCAAGGGCCTCGGCTTTACCCGCCTGAACCAGATCGTTGAGCGTGAGGATACGCCGTCGATTCGTGGCATGGTCAATGCAGTGCCGCATTTGGTTCGGATCGTCGAGCAGTGACAAGTAAAAGCAGATCCTTCGCTGCGCTCAGGATGACAAATCTTCTTTGAGATGCAGAAGGACAACAAAGTAAAGGCGAGTCGGTCGGGGCAAGCCTGACCGGCGTATAGCGAGGACATCATGAATCTTTCCAATCTTAGGGCGCCCAAAAAGGCGAACACCAACAAGAAGCGTGTCGGTCGTGGTATGGGCTCCGGCATGGGCAAGACATCGACCCGTGGTCACAAGGGACAGGGTTCACGTTCGGGTTCGAGTCTGATGCGCGGTTTTGAGGGCGGCCAGATGCCGCTGCACCGCCGTCTGCCAAAGCGCGGCTTCACCAACATCTTCCGCACGGAATACACCGTTCTGAACCTCGATCGTCTGGCTGAGTTGGAGGAGAGCGAGCTTACGATCGAGTTCTTCGCGGCCAAGGGCCTGCTCAAGAAGAACGAGGGCCTGCTCAAGGTTCTGGGCAACGGCGAGCTGACCAAGGCGGTCACCGTGCATGCGCACAAATTCTCGAAATCAGCTCAGGAAAAGATCGAGAAGGCGGGCGGCAAGGCAATTCTGGTAGCGTAAGGCGAGGGGTCTCGCGAAGAGGCCCGATTGGGAATCTGAATCTTCATGTTTGAAAAGTTCGCCAATATCTTCCGCATCCCTGACCTGCGCAAGCGGGTTCTGTTTACTCTGGCGATGCTCGCCGTTTATCGCCTCGGCGCTCATATTCCGACGCCGGGTGTGAATGCGGCAGCGCTGGAGCAGTTTTTCAATGCGAACAGCGGAAGCTCGCTTGGCCTGATCGACCTGTTCAGCGGTGGCAACCTGCGCCGTCTGACGGTCTTTGCGCTAGGCATCATGCCGTACATTACGGCATCGATCATCTTCCAACTGCTGACTGTGGTCTACGAGCCGCTGGCGCGCTTGCAGAAGGAAGGCGAGTTGGGACGCCGGAAGATTACGCAGTGGACGCGTTATCTGACCGTCGTTCTCGGTGTAGTCCAGTCGATGGCGATTGCGCTGACGCTTTCGCACGGTTCGGGCGGCATGCAACTGGTACTGAATCCGGGCGCGGGCTTCGTCATTATGACGGTGCTTACGCTGACGACCGGTACGGCCTTCATCATGTGGCTGGGTGAGCAGATTACCGATCGCGGTGTTGGCAACGGCATGAGCTTGCTCATCTTCGCCGGCATCGTGGTAGGTCTTCCGCGTGCGATTTCGGAATTGGTTGACACGGCAAAATCGCAAAAGTTCGGCGCGTTCACGGTTCCTGCGCTGATTCTGCTGGTCGTGGCCATGATTGCTGTGGTGGCTTTCATTGTGTTTGTTGAGCGCAGCGAACGCCGTATTCCAGTGCAGTATGCCAAGCGCATTGTTGGACGCAGACTCATGGGTGGGCAATCAACGCACCTGCCTCTGAAGGTCAACTCCGGCGGTGTGATGCCGGTCATCTTCGCGGCTTCCGTGCTGTCGGCTCCCCTGCTCTTTGCCAATGCGGGTTTCGTCCGCAATAGTGCCTTTCTGACACGGGTTTTCGAAGCACTGCGTATCGGTGAACCGTGGTACGAGCTGCTATACATTGTCGCTATTGTCTTCTTCGCGTATTTCTATATCTCGATTGTCTTCCGTCCGGATGACATCGCGGACAATATGCGCAAGTACGGCGGCTTTATTCCCGGAATCCGTCCTGGTAAACGTACCTCGGATTACATCAATGACATTCTGACCCGTATCACGCTTGTAGGCGCGGTTTACCTGATCATCATCTCGATCATCCCGACGATGCTTGTCAGTGGCATTCACCTGAACCACTTGTGGCTGATCGGGCCGCTCTTTGAGCGCCTGCCGCTGTGGGTGACGAACGGTCTCGGCTTCAACTTCTACTTCGGTGGAACGTCGCTACTGATCGTTGTCGGCGTAGCCATGGATACCGTCAACCAGATCGAATCGCAGCTGATCATGCGGCATTATGAGGGCTTTTCGCCACGCAGTGGACGCATCCGCGGAAGGCGGGCCTGGTAGGTGGCAGTGGCTGTGATTGAGAAGCGGAGCGAGGACGGGAAAACCATCCGCGCCACCCCTGGTCCGATCCTTCTATTGGGAGCGCCGGGAGTCGGCAAAGGCACGCAAGCGAAGGAAATCGTCGCGGCCTGGGGCATTCCGCAGATCTCTACCGGCGATATTCTGCGGGCCAATGTGGCTGGTGGTACGGAACTGGGCAAGAAAGCCAAGACTCTGATGGACCGGGGCGAACTGGTGCCGGACGAGCTCGTTAATGAGATGGTCGCCGACCGTCTGCAGCAGCCGGATACCGCTAACGGTCACATTCTGGACGGTTTCCCGCGTACGCTGGGTCAGGCTGAATGGCTGGATTCCTATCTGGCAGCGCAATCGGGAAGCCTCCCGGTCATTGCTGTCAGCATTAAAGTAGGGTATACTCAATTACTGCGCCGTATTACCGGCAGGCGCACCTGTCCAGTCTGCAAGAGCAGCTATAACATCTACTTGCAGCCGCCGAAGGTCGATGAGAAGTGTGATCTCGACGGCACGCCCTTGGCGCGGCGCTCAGACGACACGGAAGAGGTTTTTGAGGAGCGGATGCGGACCTATGAGTCGCTGACGGCTCCGGTCGTGGAGCATTACCGTGCTCTGGGACGGTTTGAAGAAGTGGACGGAGAACAGCCGGTAGACGCAGTTGCAGCCGCAGTGATGGCTGCTGTTCTGCGTTTGAGGGGATAACCGGCTGATGGCGATCATGATTAAAACGCCGCAGGAAGTAGAGAAGATGCGGCGGAGCGGAGCGGTGGTTCGCGAGATCCTGGAGTATGTGAGCGGCTTTGTGAAGCCGGGCACAACGACCATGGACCTCGAGAACGCGGCCGCAGCCAAGATCGCCGAACTGGGAGCGACTCCGGCATTCAAGGGGTATCACGGATATCCTGCGGTGCTGTGCACGTCGGTCAACAGCGAAGTAGTACATGGCATTCCATCGGCGAACCGTGTGTTGCGCGAAGGCGATATCGTCTCGATCGACACGGGCGTGATTATCGATGGGTTTTACGGGGATTCGGCGATTACCGTGCCGGTCGGCGAAAAAATTGCGCCGAAGACGCAGCGCCTTCTGGAAGTCACGAAGGCATCGCTTGAAAGCGGCATCCGCGCTGTAAAGCCGGGTGCATTCTTAGGCGATATCGGCGCTGCGGTACAGGAAGTGGTGGAAGCCGACGGCTTCAGCGTGGTGCGGGAGTTTGTCGGGCACGGTATCGGTACACGGCTGCATGAAGATCCGCAAGTGCCGAATTATGGCCGCCGTGGACAGGGTTTGAAGCTGCGAGAAGGCATGGTGCTCTGCATCGAGCCGATGGTGAATTCGGGTAAGCCGGGTGTGCAGGTGCTGAGCGACGGCTGGACTGCGGTGACGGAAGACGGAAGTTTGAGCGCGCATTTTGAGCACACGGTGGCGGTTACGGCTGAAGGCGCTGTTGTTCTAACGCAGTGAGCTCTATGGTATTGACGCAGTAAGTTTTTGAGGCGAGGCCTGCGAAAGGCAGGCGGAATCGGGATATCTGATTGTCGAAGGAAGACGCGATTGAGGTAATGGCAACGGTCCTTGAGACGTTGCCGAATGCCATGTTCAAGGTAGAGCTTGAGAATAAGCACCAGGTTCTGGCGCATGTCTCAGGCCGCATGCGAAAGAACTTTATTCGCATTCTCCCGGGAGACCGGGTTGCGGTCGAATTGAGTCCGTATGATTTGACGCGCGGGCGCATCGTCTACCGCTACAAGTAAGACAGGGCTCAGGGCTTGAAAGCTCGGGGCACAAAGATGGGAGCATCATGAAGGTTCGTGCATCGGTAAAGAAGATTTGTGACAAGTGCAAGATCATTCACCGCCGTGGTGTGGTGCGCGTGATCTGCGAGAACTCGAAGCATAAGCAGCGCCAGGGCTAAGGCCTCGGCGTCTGATCCGGACAGGCGAGAATCTGAAAGCGGTGGGGCTAGTTAGCCAGGAAAGGCTTGCGATGAACCCCAAGATTCAAGCAAAAAGCCTGTCAGAAACGCTGTTCTGAGAATCGGAACAGCTTAGCCGCTCCGGAGTTTCCGGAGCACCAAAGAAGGACAAGCATGGCACGTATTGCTGGCGTCGATCTACCCCGCAACAAGCAGGCCCGGATCGCGCTCACTTACATCTTCGGGATCGGCAACCCGCGTGCGCTGCGCATCCTTGGAGCTGCGAACGTTGATCCGTTCAAGAAGGTCCAGGATCTCGGCGAAGACGAGGTAAACCGCATCCGTCAGGTGATCGAGAATGAAGGCGACGTAGAAGGCGACCTTCGCAAAGATGTCTCGATGCACATCAAGCGGCTCATTGACATCCAGTCCTATCGTGGATTGCGTCACCGCCGCGGCCTTCCAACCCGTGGCCAGCGCACGCACACCAATGCGCGCACCCGCAAGGGACCGCGTAAGGGCACGGTAGCGAATAAGAAGAAAGCGACGTCGAAGACCTAATGGCAAAAGCACAGCAGGGCGCTGCCGGAAAGGCCGCCACCAAAAACAAGAAGTTCAAGAAGCGCGAACGCAAGAATGTACCGTACGGTTTGGTGTACATTCAGGCTTCGTTCAACAACACCATCGTGACGATCACCGACGGTCAGGGCAACACGATCTCGTGGAAGAGTTCGGGCTCGCTCGGCTTCCGTGGGTCGCGTAAGGGCACTCCGTTTGCCGCGCAGCAGGCGGCGATCAACGCAGCCAACCAGGCACGTGATCATGGTCTGCGCTCGGTTGATGTCCGCGTCGCCGGTCCTGGATCGGGCCGCGAATCGGCGGTGCGTGCGCTGGCAGCGGCTGGTATTGAAGTCCGCTCCATCCGCGACGTTACCCCGATTCCGCACAACGGCTGCCGTCCGCCGAAGCGTCGCAGAGTGTAAGTTGCATTTCACCGCGTGGGCATTCGCTTACGCGGTGAAACTGCGGTAAAATAACAAGGTTTGGACTGGGACGAAGCGCCTGCCTGCGCGTAAACCGGTCGGCCTCTGAAACTAGGAGAAGAGAATTGGCACGTTATACAGGACCAGTCTGTCGCCTTTGCCGTCGCGAAGGCACTAAGCTTTTTCTGAAAGGCACCAAGTGCTTTTCAGACAAGTGCGCCATTGAGAAGCGTAATTTTGCCCCCGGCCAGCATGGCCGCGACCGTAAGGCGAAGATTGTGGGCTATGGCCTGCAACTTCGCGAAAAGCAGAAGGCGAAGCGCATCTATTTCACCCTCGAAGGCCAGTTCCGTGCGTACTACGAGAAGGCATCGCGCGCACAGGGAGTCACCGGTCAGCGCTTGATCCAGCAGCTTGAGTGCCGCCTGGACAACGTTGCCTATCGCCTCGGCTTCGCAACCTCGCGCCGGCTTGCTCGGCAGATCGTTCGCCACGGACACGTGGAAGTGAATGGCCGCAAGGTGAACATTCCTTCCTTCCAGGTAAGCGTGGGCGACGAGATCAAGATCCGTCCGAACAGCCAGAAGCTGACAGTGTTGGAGACCTCGCGTGAGTTTGCCAGCCACCAGCCGGCTCCGGCATGGCTCTCGGTTGACCATGCGAACCTGTCGGGCAAGATTCTTTCGCTGCCGAAGCGCGAGGACGTGAACCTGCCGGTCAACGAACAGCTGATCGTTGAACTTTACAGCAAGTAACAAGTTTCGGGCGGTGGCGCGAGCCATGGCCCGATGTTGTGCAATCCGTCGAGAGACGATAAATCACTTCGGCCCAGAGACAATGGCGCTCGAAAAGCGCGATTGCCTGGACGGCCAGTCCCGGAGATAACAGACGCAGACGCTGCAGAATGCTTCGCGGCCCTGTGTCAGGAGATAAAGTCGATATGCTTTGGAGAGGATTTCAAAAGCCGAAACGGTTGGCGGTCGATAACGAAACGCTGACAGAGAAGTATGGGAAGTTCAGCGCTCAGCCATTTGAGCGCGGCTTCGGAACAACCATTGGCAATGCGCTGCGCCGCACGCTGCTTTCGTCGATCGAAGGTGCGGCTGTGACCGCAGTCAAGATCGAGGGCGTGCTGCACGAGTTCCAGTCGATCACTGGAGTCGTGGAAGATGCAACCGACATCATCCTGAACTTGAAGCAGATTCCCTTCAAGTTGAACGGCGAAGGCCCGAAGGCGCTGTATCTGCGCGCTGAGAAGCCGGGTGTCGTGACCTCTGGCATGATCGAAGCCGATGGTGATGTGGAAATTCTCGACAAGGACATCTATATCGCAACCGTTAGCGAAGGCGGTAAGCTGGACATGGAAATGCGCTTGAAGCGCGGCCGTGGCTACATCTCCGCTGACAAGAATTTTGACTCCGATCTCGGAATTGGTTTTATCCCGGTCGATTCGGTTCACTCGCCTGTTCGCAAGGTGAACTACACGGTCGAGGCTGCTCGTCTGGGTCAGATTACCGACTACGACAAGCTGACGCTTGAAGTGTGGACCAACGGCACCGTGCTTCCGGCTGATTCGATTGGCCTCGCGGCAAAGCTGCTTAAGGACCACATGAGCATCTTCATCAACTTCGAAGAAGAGATCGAAGCCGAAGCGCAGGCGGAAGAAGGCCGCACGCTGCTGCGGAACGACAACCTGAACCGCTCGGTCGAAGAGCTGGAACTCAGCGTTCGCAGCTACAACTGCTTGAAGAACGCCAACATTCAGACGATCGGCGAGCTGGTGCAGAAGACCGAAGCCGAAATGCTGAAGACGAAGAACTTCGGCCGCAAGTCCTTGAATGAAATTAAGGAAATACTTGCGCAGATGGGCCTTTCGCTCGGCATGAAGATTGACGAGCACGGCAACGCAGTGCCTGGACCGACGAGCATTCTGCCTTCGGCGACCCTGGCGGCTGCGAGCTACGGCCGGTTTGATGACGAAGACGACGAAGGGCTGGATGAGGCGGACCTTCCGCTGCAGTCTGAACCCGAAAACTTTTAACAGGGCACAGCGCTCAGGGCACAGGTCTCAGAAATTAAGACTGTGCGCTGAGCCTGATCTCTGAGACCGATTTTAGATAGAGAGATTTGCCATGCGCCACCGCAATGCAGGATACAAACTTGGACGCAACACCAGCCATCGCCGCGCTCTGCTGCGCAACCTGGTCACGTCCGTTATTCTCGAAGACCGCGTAGAGACGACCGTCGCCAAGGCGAAAGCTGTGCGTCCGCACGTGGAAAAGTTGATCACCCTGGGCAAGAAGGGCGACCTGCATGCGCGGCGTCAGGCGCTTTCTTTCCTTCAAACCCGCGATGCAGTCACGCGGCTTTTTGACACCGTAGCCCCGCGCTACGGCGACCGCAACGGCGGCTATCTGCGCATTGTGCGTCGTGGCTTTCAGCGCGGCGACGGCGCTGAGAAGGCGTTCATCGAGCTTCTTGGAGCCGAAGCGACTCTGGACGAGAAACGTCAGAAGCGCGCTGACGCTCGTGCCAAGAAGCGCGAAGAACTGCAGAAGGCTATGGCCGAAGAGCAGGCTCAGGCTGGCGAAGGCGGCGAAGAGAAGGCTTAATTCAGTCGATATTATGCCCGGCTGTTGCGGGTTACGGCGCACCTCCTAATGTGAGGTGCGTTTTTATTTTGGCTGGACTTCTACGGCTTCTTTTAATGCTGTGGTCTTTCGATTTGTGCCGGTTATTGTTACAGACTGCCCATGCGCGAGATAGTGTGCAATCACGTTGGGGGCGGCCCAGTTGAGCGTCCATCCATCTTCAATAGCCACGACCGTGTATTTCCCAGGAATGACGTTACGCAATCCAAAGCTTCCGTCCGAGTCAGACTGATCGCGTCGGAAGAGGTCGAGATTATTGGTAGGATCGTGCGGTACGAGAACGATCATCGTTCCCGGGGCTGGTTTCCCGGCCTTTTTTGCAAAGCCTGTGACTTCTAAATCCGGATCGGCATAGACGGTCGCGGCGATCATCACGGGATTGCTGCCGACAATGATGCGATCGTCTTCGATTTGTGCTCCAGTGGCTGCGAGTTTTGCCACGAGGATCTGTTTGCCGTTGATCCAGCCATTGAGGCGATATTTCCCGGGAGGCACGTTTGCCAGTTCGAAGCTACCTTCTTTGTTTACTACGGAACCGTTCGCATTCTGACCATCTGCAGAGGTCAGAGAAACCACGGTATTTTGTGGCAGAGCCTCGCCGGAAGCCATTGCCAGCTTGCCGCTAATGGTTGCCGTGAGCAGGCCAGCGCTGGCGTCGACAGATTGATCTGATGAGATAGTGACTGTCGTTAGACGCTCAGCCGGCGACCTAACGCCGCCGCTGAGATGAAGCTGGTATTCACCGGGCGCGACGCTGATTTCAGTCAGGCCGGGAGCAATAAATCGGCTGTTGGTTTCCGTGAATTCCGATGTACCGAATATTTGCTGCGCTAAAGCTGGAGGCGGACCTATCATCCCCTGGGGACCGTCAGGCACGGGCGTATGAACCAGCAGGTGCAGGGCAGGAAGCGGATGCAGTACAAAATTGATCTGTACACGATCGGCTCCCTTCAAGGGAATGGGAGTGGCGTCGTCAGGATTGGTGACGTCGGCATAAAAGGTTGTCGCGTAGACCAGATCAAGAGGGGAATGGGAAATTTCCTTTGGTGGCTCTGATGTGTTGGAGACAGGTACCAAGCCTGCACCGTTGTCCGCATACCAGGGACGTCCGCTGGCTGCGATGAAATAATCGCCCGGCGCTAGAGCGGTAAATTCATAGGCACCCATGTCATCGGTGTTCGTGCTGCCGGCGATCTGAATCTTTTCGATGCCGCTGTCGTGAGTCTGGCGATAGAGTGAGACTCTGGCATTTTCTACCGGGTCACCGGAATCTTCGGCCACAACGCCTGAGATAACTGCCTCGGGGACGAGACGCAGGATGAGATTTTCTGAGACGAGCCCTTCGCCGGTGACGATCGCGGTTGAGTATTGTTCATGCTCGTCATACGACGCGGTGATAAATCCACGGCGCGATCCAGTCAGCGCGTATTTCGTAGCCGACAGGTGATCGAAAGCAAAACGTCCGTCCGGGTCAGTCTGTGTTGACCGAACAGTAGAGAAGTTACTGGAAAGAGCGAGCGTGATGCTTGCACGATCCAACGGCTCACCGGTGGCCGCACTCACCGCAGTTCCCGAGATGCGATAAGGCCCTTCACTTCTTTGCTGCGCGTGCAGTTGGGTATAGTTGATGCAAAGCAGAACAGTCGCGCATCCGGCATATATCCAGATGCGAAGCTGCCTTGCGATCAGCGTGGACGGAGTTCTCATCGCGTGGCTGCGTCTGCAGGCACCACATCGAGGTCGACGTTCGCTGCGCCATTCGGCTCCAACGTTATTGACTGCCCTTTACCGGCATAGGTCTCCAGCGCTTTTGCGTCGCGATATTCAAGGTCAAGAGGGCGATCAAGCGCAAGGATGCGGTATGTGCCGGGCTGAAGGTTAGGAACGCTCCCGGTCTGCTGCAGAGGCATGGCTTGCTGTACGACCGACGATGTATCAAATTGTGGAATAAGGTACAGGTATCCCAACGGAGTTTGGATCGGTGGATTCGTCTGGAAGATGTCGGATGAGGCCCCTGCATCGAGAGGAGATGAAGGTACATTCTTTACGCGAACGGACAATGTCGCCATGTCGTTGCGCAGGACAATTTCGATAGGAGCAGATGCGCCGCCGGGTCCGATGGTCAATGGATCGTGCGCGAGGTCTGTTCCTCCAGCAGAGATCGATGCGACGTATCCCTGATTCGCGTACGTCTGCACCCAGTATTTTCCCGGCAGGACATTTTCGAGCACCCAGGATGAGTCGTCGCCGCCGGGCTCATGGCGAAGATTGAGGCCGACAGATTCTCCATCGGTTGCTGAAAAAAGCATGAGGCTGATATCGCGGGAGATCTCCACCTGTTTGCCATTTTCTATTTGTACGATTTGCGGGCCGCTGTTGTTTGTTGTTGTGAATTCCTTTCGAATCGTTACCGGAATCGGGTGGATTGGTAAGAGGGGGAGGCTCTGCGCCTGCACGGGCGCATTACGCACGGTGATTGACTCGCTGGCGAAGCCGGGCGGCATATAGGACTGGATGGTTGCGGTATAGTTTCCGCTCGGAAGATAGGCGCGAAACTGCTGCTGCTGCGAGTCATAGGATGTCGATACATCATTCGGATGGCCCCTGCCGTCGGATATCTGCACCGAGTATCCCTGGAGTAGCCGATTTGCAACTGGAATCGTTACAGAATAAAAGGGTTCACGTGTGAGAGCCATCTGCACATTCAGTTGCTGTCCGGGATCGATCCTCAAATAGCCGGTTGTATTGCTGTCTCCTTCCTGGGGATAAGAGGCAGCAGGAAATCCCCAGCGCACGGGCGCTTGCGATGAGGCCATGTCGGGATCAATGGAGGTTGCGGTGTAGAGCTTGTATTCGCCGGCCTGCAAATTGCCAAACCGGAACGCTCCTTCGCTGTTCGTCAGCTTCATTCCCATGGGCTGCCAGTGCGCCCGGCCCTCCTGAATAGTGCGGTGCATCAGCTGAACGCGGATATTGCTGCCCGTGTCGGAGGCGGGCATCGTTATCTGTCCTGTGATGGAGCCTGCGGGCTCAAGCGCCAGAATGTGGTCCGTGGCGGATGGTCCAACTGCAATGGGCTGGTACAGATCGCGACCCGAGGCAGTACCGAAAAATCCCGGACGCTTTGCCTGTAACACGCTTCTTCCTGGCGGTATGTTTGGGAATTCAAAGCGGCCTTCGTTGTCGGTCAGCTGAGAACTGGAAGCTTCTCCGGCTATTGTGACCAGGGCGCGGGCAATCGGTTCATGCGTGACGCTGTTGATGACCGTTCCGTGCACCTCATAGGCTCGTTGGCTCGTACTGATTCCGCTGCCGATTTCCTGCGCGGGAAGCTGCAAGCTGGGAAAACTGAAAAACAGCACACTGCATAGCACATGGATTGTTCGGGAATGAGCCATGCTGATCACAGAATAGGCCTGTAGTCAGTATTGCCGCTACTTTTCTAGAAATCACGTCAAAAAAATGACGTCTGAAGCTGATCTTCAGACGCCAGACAGTTGTGAAAGTAAGCTGATGCTACTCGACGTGCCCCATGCTACTCGACATGATAGTTCGGGGCCTCGCGTGTGATGATGACATCGTGGACGTGGCTTTCGCGCAGTCCAGCATTCGAGATACGCACGAAGCGCGATTTCGTTTGCAGTTCCTCGATCGTTCCACAGCCCAGGTAACCCATGCCGGAACGCAACCCGCCAACGAGCTGGTAGACCATCGATTCAAGTGGTCCACGATGAGGCACGCGGCCTTCAATGCCTTCGGGAACGAACTTGGCCAGGCGGTTCTGCCCATTGCGTTCGCGGGCAACGACGCCTTCAGTACTCGTCGACGCTTCCTCGAGATCGCGGCTGCTCTGGAAGTAGCGTTCGCCTGATCCCTGCGCCATGGCGGAGAGTGAACCCATACCGCGGTATGCCTTGAAGGATCGGCCCTGATAGAGAATGGTCTCGCCCGGGCTCTCGTCCACTCCGGCAAAGAGCGAGCCAATCATGATGCTGCTGGCTCCGGCGGCGATTGCTTTCGCCACGTCTCCGGAATACTTAATGCCGCCGTCGGCGATGATCGGGATATTGTTCTCGCGACCCGCTTTGTATGCTTCGCTGATGGCGGTGATTTGCGGCATACCGGCGCCGGTAACCATGCGCGTGGTGCAAATGGAGCCGGGTCCGATGCCGACTTTCACTCCGTCTGCGCCTGCGTCGATGAGCGCTTTGGCTCCTTCATAGGTAGCGATGTTGCCGGCGAGGAGGTCCACGTCCGGAAAGCGCTTTTTGACTTCGCGGACGGCTTCAAGAACGCGTGAGGAGTGGCCGTGAGCGGAGTCGATGGAAAGAACGTCGACGCGATTCTGAACGAGTGCGGCGGCTCGCTCCAGGAAGTCACCGGTTGCACCGATGGCTGCGCCGACGCGGAGGCGGCCCTGGTTATCCTTCGATGCGTTGGGGTACTTCAACTTCTTCTGAATGTCTTTTACGGTGATGAGGCCTTTGAGCTCGTACTGATCATTGACGACCAGCAGCTTCTCGACGCGGTGCTTATGTAGGATCAGTTCCGCCTCTTCGAGCGTCGTGCCCACAGCGACCGTGATGAGGTTTTCCTTGGTCATCACATCGCCGATGGGGATATCGGTACGGGTTTCGAAGCGCAGGTCGCGATTGGTGAGGATGCCGACCAATTTCCCCTCTTTAGTTACGGGGACGCCGGAAATCTTGTATTTCCGCATGACGTCAAGAGCGTCCGAGATCAGCTGGTCAGGGGTTATCGTCACGGGATCGACGATCATGCCGCTTTCAGAGCGCTTTACCTTGTCGATTTCGCTCGCCTGCTGCGCAATGGACAGGTTGCGGTGGACCATGCCGATTCCGCCCTGCTGGGCCATGGCGATGGCCAGGCGCGACTCGGTCACGGTGTCCATTGCAGCGCTTAAGAGGGGTGTATTCAATAAGATACGGTTGGTGAGCCGGGTTTGGGTGCTGACCAGGGCAGGGACAACTTCACTATACGCAGGTACGAGCAAAACGTCGTCAAACGTTAGTGCTTCGGGGACAGGATGTTCAATCATTTTTTTCCGTAGGTGCGAAGACAGACTTCGCGGGCTAAAGGCCGGTGAATGACAGCAATTTCTTATTTAGTTCATTAGATTGTAGAGGGCCCGGAAAAGTACCGCAAACTTGACTGGAACTTGAGCACAGGCGCTTCCGTATCGACCTTTGACAGGCATCAGGAGTGTTATGGCTTATCGTGACTGTTTTTCAACGGGTCGCAAGGTGTGGTGTGCGTTGGCGCTCATCGTTCTCGGAGCAAGTACAACCCTGCGCGCCGACCAGAGGCGGACGGACAACATGAGCTGCGATGGCGACACGGTAGCGGTTGCCGAGCGCCAGTATCAGCAGCAGGCTGGCGATGTGCTTGAATCTCGCCATCTGGAGATCGCACGGCCTTTCACGGGAACCGGCTCACTCAATGTGAGCGTCTGCAACGCACGGCTGGTTGTTCATACCAAGCCGGATGCGAAGGACCTGAAAATCTCGGTCGAACTCGGGGACAAACCGAATAAGCCGGCTTCCGACTACATTCACATTTTCCGTGTTGCACCGAACAATGGCGTGATTCATCTCAAGTTCTCGAGTGATTCGCATGCGGTCGTGACGTTGACGGTTCCAATGAATCAAGGCCTCGAGAGCCAGTTCAATCTGGGCAAGGGAGACTTGAATTTTGATGCGATTGGCAGTTCCGGCGAGCGGCAGATCAATGTGGGCTATGGCCATGCGAAGCTGCTGGTCGAGGGCGACAAGAGCTATTCCGACATGCAGGTCAATATCGGCATGGGGTCGCTCCACGACCACCGGCCCGGCGGCCATGATGGGCACTTTGTTGTGAGTAAGAGCTACAGCGGCAGCGGTGTCGGTTCATTGCAGGTGAATGTCGGCATGGGAAGCCTGGACATTGCTCAGGAATAGAGGACGCTTATGAAGGCAGCAATAACGTGTATGTCGATTCTTCTAACGGGTGCGGCCGCACTCCACGCGCAGGATGCTACGCGTCAAAAACTGGAACTGCCGACACCAAAGCCATTGGTGATAAACAAGAGCCTTCATGCAAACGGCACGCTGGTGATGGAAATGAATGCGGGTGAGGTGCGGGTGGTTTGCAGCGACGAGCAGCAGACGATTCGCCTCACGGTCGAGCCGCGCGGTTCTTACGACGACGCAACAGTGCAATCGTGGGTCAGGCGATTTGACGTGGCGGGAGACCGGGCTTCTATAGACTTGAAATTGCCGAAAAACAACGACAATCACAGGGGCGCAAAGGTAACGATCAGTGTTCCTGCGCAGACAGACCTGAAGCTGGAACTAGGCGTCGGAGATTTGACGGTGAAGGGAATCGAAGGCAACAAAGAGATACACGTGGGCATTGGCGATCTCACCGTGGGTGTCACGGACGGTGCAAAATACAATGAAATCAGCACCGGTACAAAGATTGGCGATGCGGGTGATGCTGTTTCCCACGAGCAGTCTGACGGATTCTTTCCCAAGACGAAGCATACTTCGCTGCAGGGAATCTATAAGCTGCACGCGACTGTGGGTATCGGCGATGTGAACGTGGTACAGGACTAAGCCTGTCCAGCGATCCGTTCAAGTTGCTGTAAGTGATTCAGATCGTGCCCGGCCATTGTTTCTACAATGATCTGGAAGGTCATGTTGCCGCGCTCTGGATGTGTGACCGACTTGGCATATTCTTCAGGCTTGGCACTCTTGATCAGAGCGACGTTCCAGCGGCGCACAGAGGAAAAGACGGCCAGCGCAGATGGAGCGTCATAGGCACCGTACGTTACTGCCCACTTTCCTTGGTCGAAGGGCTGGATGACGTGGTTCTCTTCCGCGAGTGTCTGCCGCAGACGGTAGGCAAAGGTGATCTCGCAATCCGCTAGGTGGCTGAAGATTTCACGAGCGTTCCACTTGCCGGGAGCGAGTGATCTCTCAACGCTGGACGGACCGAGTTGTTTGAAGATCGCTGCAAGCTTTGCGGGAGTCTCGGAAATGAGCTCCTGCGCATCGCGGTTGCCGAGAAATTTTTCGTAAGGGTTGAGCACGCATTACCACCGAAAGAGATTACATCCTTGTAGCACATTTCTCAGCAATTGGAGTGGTAGCGCGTGCGTGCCTGCTGTAGTTTCCTGATAGCGTCTTCTTCAAGCGGCCGAGGACAGCCAAGCTCATGCGCGGCGAGGCACACCTGGGCGAAATGCTCAGTAGTTTCGAGCTTCATAAATGCATCCAGAAGGTCCTTGCCATAGGTAACGAGGCCGTGATTAGCCATCAGAATCGCGTCGTGATCCTGGAGATAAGGCTCAAGGCTGGCGCCTACCTCGTTGGTTCCCGTGGTTGCATATGCTGCCAGAGGAATCTTGCCCAGCGTCATGATAAGTTCGGCGCAGAGCGGCATATCCAAGGCCATGCCGCAGGAAGCGAAGGCAGTGGCGATTGGTGGATGCGCATGGACGACGGCCTGCACATCCTGGCGCGATTGGTAAACGGCCAAGTGCATACCGATTTCGCTGGTGACGTTGCGTGTACCCGAAACTAGCTTGCCGTTCAGGTCCACGATCACCATATCCGAGGCGCGCAGGAGATATTTGCTGCAGCCTGTAGGAGTGGCCAGGATCCGCTCACTGTCCAGACGCGCTGAAAGGTTTCCGGATGTCCCGGGAGCAAAACCCAGCCGGTACATCCATTTTGAAAACCGGGCCAGTTGGCGGCGCAGTTCCCGTTCAGACCGTTCGATGTTGACGACAGAGCCCTGACGTGCCGGAGCATGTGATTCCATGAGGGTGATTGCAGGCTGAGACGTCATTTCATGCGACCTCTTTTTGAGAATTTCTGAGCTTGTCGATGCCCTTCCCGATACGCTCGGAAGCGCGGAATATTCTTCCGAGATTAATGCCAGCGCCGACGTTAAGATGACCCACTGCAGCCAGGCCCATGGAGGCCATGCAGCCGCACTGCGAACAGTCTGGCTTGCCGCCGAACTGGCAGGGAGTGACGCGGGTCTTCAGATCGGCCGAGACGATCTGCGTGGTGCGCGCGAAAATGCATTCCTCAGGGGATTTCGGCGGATTAAGGAACTCGCGCAGCACTCGCTCGCTCATGTCCAGGACAGGAAAGCGGGTACGCAGCTCTCCCAGTTCTCCAATTACCTTGACCCGTTCCTGCGCAGTGAGAATTTCAGGCCCGACGGCGCCTTGCTGGGGGGTAAAGATGCTCATCCATATCTTCCTGATTTCCGGTATCTGGCTCCAGAAGGTGAGGAACTCTTCAAAGTAGTTCGCACGCTTCATCATCTGGCCGGTAATGGTGCTATGGATGGTCACCCTGCTTCCTCGGATATTCTGCAAAATACGCTCGTAGGTAGCGGGCTTCCGGCGTTCATCGTGATCGGGCTGAAGTCCGTCGATCGATACGACTACACTTAGCCGCGAGAACCTCGCCCAATCGTTTGGAATAGGCCGAAATGCGCTCGTTACGAGTTGAACATAGATACCTCTCGCATCCAATTCTGGCAAGATTTTTTCTAGTTCCCGGTAACGAACGAGCGGATCACCCCCGACCAGAGAGACATGGAGGGGTTTATATTCATCGACCAGATCGAGCACTCCCTGTACCAGAGCGTCCTGTTTGAAGTCGGAGAGGACGCGCAAAGTCACGCCATTACCGCCTAAGTGGCCCTCGTCGTAGGCATAGCAACCAGGACAGCGGAGGGGGCATTCGCGGGTAATTTCGATGGAAAGCAGGGGCTTTCGACCGCTGAGGATAGTCGACCACGACTGAAGCAGTTCTTGAGCTTTCATGTATTCCTCGGAAGCTCGCCAAGGGCTGCTTCTTTTTATCGACATTTAACGGACGTGCAAAGAATCGAAGAGGAAACAGGGGCCAATTAGCACTGCTGGACGCAGTTCGTCTGAATTGGAGAAAGCGACGATCGGACAAGTGCGGCCAGGAAACCTACGTTGAAACTACGGCTCAAGAGCGCCAGATTGGCGATACCCGCAAGCTGAAACACGCCTGCAAAGAGGATAAGCATCATCAGCAGGACAATCTGGAGCGATTTCAGAGTCGTGTCGGGGATATCGACGGAAGGCGCAATACACAGGGCGACTACGCAGACGAGGCAAAGTAGTGCTGCGGCGATATTTATTGCTCGCGCCATCCTGTGTCGATGGTAGATGCCTTTGCCTGCCATTGCAAACACAGATGGGAGATTCGGCCAAGGTTCTCTCATTTCTTTACCGTAACGCCGGGATTGTTTGAAATCGCACCGGAAGAGGAGTATCCTGAAATAGCAGACGAGTTTGTCCGCGCCTTTCGTGAATCAGCCGGGGCACGGAGGAATGAGTGGGCGAAAGCCCACTTTTCTTTTGCTGCAAACTCATTCGCAACAATGGCATTAGACCTGGATCAAATTCGCGCCACCGCACAGCGGGTTGCCGCTGCACAC
>Ga0207060_10186_pt1 | contig 22707 bp, 24 predicted proteins | sample Alteio_BWMinCont_30_FD_153270 | JGI IMG/M metagenome (GOLD analysis project Ga0207060, IMG submission 153270) | Enriched cells from forest soil in Barre Woods Harvard Forest LTER site, Petersham, Massachusetts, United States -... | ecosystem: Environmental > Terrestrial > Soil > Temperate forest >...
ACGGAAATTGTAGCTGATCAATTGGGAATTAAAGGTTTTTTAACCACCATTAGTACCGCCTGCTCTTCATCCGCAAACGCTATTTTTTACGCTGCACGCTTAATAAAAAACGATGTGCTTGATATAGTTATTGCCGGCGGCACTGACGCGCTGACCAAGTTCACGCTCAACGGTTTCAACACCCTGATGATACTGGACGATGAATTTTGCAAGCCTTTTGATGAACACCGCGAAGGCCTGAATCTTGGTGAAGGCGCGGGCTATATGGTGTTGGTTTCGGAAAAAGTAGCAAAAACATTAAATAAACAGCCCTATTGCAAGCTTAGCGGTTATAACAACAGTAATGATGCATACCACCAAACGGCTTCCTCGCCTGATGGGACGGGTTCATACCTGGCTATGAAAGGCGCATTGGAAAAAAGTGGATTACAGCCTGCTGATATTGACTATATCAATTTGCATGGTACCGGAACACCCAACAATGATAGTGCGGAAGGCACAGCTATAAAAAGGTTGTTCGATCCTCATTATCCGCCCATGAGCTCTACCAAATCATTTACGGGCCATACATTGGGTGCAAGCGGTGGGATTGAGGCTGTATTTTCTGTTTTGGCGATAAAACACGGCATTATTTATCCAAACCTGCGGTTTGAAACACGCATGGCTGAATTGCCGTTTGAGCCTGAGACAAGATATTTAACGGGGCAAAATATTGAACATGTGATGTCAAATTCATTTGGGTTTGGCGGAAATTGTACATCATTAATATTTTCGGGGATTTAATATGAAGATATATATCCGCTCATCAGCCTGTATATCGCCGCAAAAAACTTTCGGTAATGATAACTTTTTAACTGAAGTTGTGGAATATACAGGTACCCGCCTAAAAGCAATTGAACCTGATTATAAGGAGTTTGTCGATCCAAAATTGCTGCGCAGGATGAGCCACATTATAAAAATGGGTGTGGCCGCCGCAATGGATTGCTTAAAAAAAGGCAATATAGAAATGCCGGGCGCTATCATAACCGGCACAGCTTATGGCTGCCTGGAAGACACCGTAACATTTTTAACACGCACAATCGAACAGCAGGAAGAACTACTCCCTCCTACCGCCTTCATCCAATCAACGCATAATACCGTGGCAGCGCAAATTGCCTTAATGCTGCAATGCCATAATTACAATAATACATTTGTGCATAAAGGCATTTCATTTGAAAGCGCACTGCTCGATGCCACGATGCTTTTAAAGGAAAACGAAGCGGATAATATTTTAGTTGGCGGTACCGATGAAATGACCGATACCAGTTTTACCATACTAAGCCGCCTGGGGCTTTACAAACGCTGGCCGGTCTCCAATCTTAACCTTTATGCTACCAAAACGCGTGGAAGCGTGGGCGGCGAAGGGGCAGCATTTTTTCTACTGACTGATAAAGCTTCCGAAAATAATCTTGCTGAACTCAAAGCGATCAGGACCATTTATAAACCTGAAAGCCTGGAAGCCATTGAAAAAAAGGTAATTGCTTTTCTTGCGGAAAATAATTTGGTGATGGATGATATTGACCTGGTGATAACCGGAAAAAGCGGTGACACAGCGCATGACGATATTTATGAGCAATTGAACCATTCCCTCTTCAACAATACAAACCTGGCTAATTATAAGCATTTATGCGGCGAGTACCCCACATCTTCGGCCTTTGCTTTATGGCTGGCAGCGAACACTATAAAAAATGAGACGGTACCAGAAACTGTTATCGAAAGAAGCATAAAAAAAATTACCCCTAAAACAATATTGACCTATAATCATTACCAAAAAATATATCATTCGCTAATGCTGGTTTCGGCCATTTAAATCCATCGCAATGCCAGTTGAAAATGACGCTTTATTTAAGATTAATACACTGGAGCATAATGACAACATCATCACCGCTGCGCTGAATATTAATAAGGACTGCGATATATTCAAAGGGCACTTCCCCGGCCATCCCATTGTCCCCGGCGCCTGCATGCTGCAAATTGTAAAAGAGGTTTTGGAAGTGGCTTTGGATGCTTCGTTACGGTTAAAAAAAGCGGAGCATTTGAAATTTATTAATATGATCGATCCTGGGAATATGCCATCAGTGGATTTGGATATAGCTTATAAAATTGCGGAGGATGGTGATATTAACATTACTGCTAAACTAACTAACGGTGAAACAGTAAACTTTAAGTTTCAGGGTGCTTTTATAAAAGTATAATCTCCTACTTCTTACCGTGCTTCTCAATATAGTCAGCCAGCGTATTCACATCAACCAGCACTTTACGGCCTTCCCTGGGGTCTTGTATCGTGATGCCGTATTCCCTTTTTAGCAATACCACCAATTCAAGCGAATCAATTGAATCCAGGCCTAGGCCGTCGCCGAAAAGCGGTTCATCGTCTTTTATATCTGCGGGGGTAAGATCGGTGAGGTTCAAAAAATGTATGATCTGGCTTTTTAGTTGTTCTTTCAGCGCTGTTGTTTCCATCCTGTAATTATATCAAATTTTTTCGTTTCAATCCCACAAAGGTTAAAAATTGGAACACTAAAGTAATAATAAATAAAGGGATGAGATTATTTAGCACATCTTTTAGTTTCCCGCCCTCCAGGAACAGGGTATAATAGGCTTGCAGGCACCAGTGCATCGGCGATATATTTGCCGCTGATTTAAAAAAGCCTTGCATAGCAAAACTGGGTACCATTAAGCCGCCGATACAGGCTAATATTACAATTGACACAGCACCAAAGCCATTTGCCTGCTCATGTGTTTCGGCAAATACACCAACACAAATGGAATAACTTACAGCGCACCATCCGCATATTAAGGTAACAACAACCAACGCCAGGAAATCAGAGGGTAAATTAAGGGCCGGTAGGCCAAAGAAGGGAAACAGCCATATCCCCATTGAAAATATAACGGCCGCCTGCAACATGGTAATGCCGAGGTAAGTGATTTGCTTTGACAGCATAGCCACCGCGTAACTGGTAGGCAGGGTTTTTAACCGGATAAAACTGCCGCTCTCCTTTTCCCTCACAATACCCCCGCCTAAGGACAAAATAATAAAAAACATGGCGAAAATTGTCCAGCTTGGTACATTATGCTGGGTGGCATTGGGCGTACTGCGGGTGCCGTCTTTTGAAACGGGCACCTCGTTAATAGCCGTTTTATTATTCAACATTTCGTTTTCCAGGCTTTCGGGCAGCTGTTTTTCATTAATGGAAAAGTACAAGCTCCTTAACGTTTCCCTGCTTTCTGTCATTTGCAGGGCGCTTCGTAAGGCCCCCTGCACAGAAAGTCTTATGGATTCCTGCAAAACGGGGTTGTAGTAAATGGTAAGCGGGTCAACATCCCCGGCCGGTTTAGCCGCTTCCCCCTGTAAGCCGAAACTTGTCAAAGCTTTGCCGGCGATGCTTTTTGATTTGGCGGATACTTTCGACGAAAAATTTGATGGGATGATCGCCCCCAACATGGCGTCCTGCTGGTGCATGGCATCGGCCATTGTTTTTTCGCTTTCCTCACCTTTAACCACCGATACCTTAAACAGGCCTATTTTACCGATAGCAATGATCAGTTGCCTGCTGGATTGCCCGGTATCATTGTTGCAAATGATAATGGGCAGCTTGTTTTTGTTAACTAACTGAAAAGTACTGTTTTGAATGTTGGTTACAACGACAACCAACAAAATGGGCATAATAAACATAAAGCAAATACCCACCTTATCGCGCAGTAAAACCTTAACATCTTTTATTATGGTGGCCTTTAGTTTAAACATCAGTCCCTGTAGTCCTTTCCCGTTAATTTTAAAAACAAATGTTCAAGGCTTTCCTCGTGGTAGTGCTTCAACAATTTATTAAGGCCATCCTGCGCTACTATTTTACCATCGTCAATTAAGGCCACCTGTTCACACAAACCTTCGGCCTCGCCCAATTGGTGCGAAGTATAAATTAGTGTGGTGCCGTTTTTATTTAATTCAAGAAGATAGTTTATGATGGCATGCCTTGTTTGCACGTCCACTCCTACAGTCGGCTCATCCAAAAACAATATCACCGGGTTATGTAACACGCCTATAGCCAGGTTTACCCGCCGTTTCATTCCGCCCGAGAACTTTTTTACCTGCTTATCACGAACGTCATCTAATCCCAATATGTCCAGCAACTCATTGGTCCGTTTCTTAATTGCCTGTTTGTTAAGGCCCGACCACGCGCCAAAAAATGCAAAATTTTCGACCGGGCTCAACTCTTCATAAAATGAAAAATCCTGCGGAACAAAGCCAAATAGCTTATTTACTTCATTATTCTGGCCGCCTACCTCGTGCCCTAAAAGTTTTATGTGCCCTTGGTCTGCAGCAAGCAAGCCTGTCATTAAGCTTAACAGTGTTGTCTTGCCCGCGCCGTTGGGGCCGAATAACCCGAACCGCTCGCCTTTAGCTATCTTTAAATTAAGGTCGGCAAAAGACACATCCGGATTACCGGGATATTTAAATCCCATATGCTCTACATCAACTGCCAAAGCGTTTGTTACTGCCATTTAATTTTTTTTAAAGCTAAAAAAGCACTTTTTTCTATTTCAGCTATTTCCAGCAAATAATCGCCCATCTTATTAAAATCTTCCTGGCTGCCGATGCGGCCTTTATATATCCCGGCGGCCTGTACAGCCGCAGTGCGCCACAGGTCGCCGGCCTTTGTAAACATTACAGATATATCGGCTAATTGGTTGCCCGGCAAATAGCTATCGGCCTCCTGTAAAAAAGCCGCATAAATATAACGAAATCCGCCGCCGCCGGTGCCGATTTCTTCCTGCATACGCACCATCTGGGCAAGATACGAACCCGCTTTTTGCAAGCCAAGCTTGTCCCGCCACTTTTTTATTTTATTCCCGGTGCTTTTTATGCCGGCTACCCCGGCAAAACTGCCTGGGATGTATAACATGCTATTCACATTTTTTTTAATCCCGTTTTTAATAGCTTTCTTTATTTGTTCATCTGTAATATCAGCGCCCTTTTCAGGGAAATAAATGTGGCCCTTTGGCGCCAGCGCGCCTTTGGCGAAACGTACCCTTTCAAGTTGATAGCTGTCAAGTACGGTAGCGTTCTCCATTATAGGGTCGCTAACCAGGTAATTGCCCTCTTGCCTACCATAAACAATTAAGTTATGGGCATTAAAGTGAAAACGGTATTCTTTTGGAAAATAAGGCAGGTAATAAACGCCAACCTGGCAGCCCACCGGGTGGCCGTTATCGAGGCATTCTTTTAAAAATGCTTCTGCTTTTTCTTTGGAACGGAATTTTTTCCGAATAACCGGTATACCAAGTGACTTGCATGTCCGGTTAAATATATGCCCGGGCAACGTGCGAAAAGCAATGGCAGGGCCGTTATTGATCTTAATAAAAGGGATATGTGCAAAAAACAGCCCCGCGCCAATACCAAAGGCAAGCGGCTCGGTTATTTTGCTGTTGCTGCTAACCCTTAATAAATTACTCGTTACGCCCGATTCACAATGCGCAGCCTGACGGTGTTCAAACTCAATCTTCATGTACAGTCACGCTTTTAAGGTCCTCCACCGTTATATTAAACGCTTCGGCGTATTTTTGTAATTTTTGGTTTGATAATTTGTTGAATACTCCCGGTTTTAAATGCCGTTTGATCTGCCATTTCCAAAAGCCTGTGTAATCGGCTAAGATGCTGATGTCCATTAACCTGTATTCCATAAAAAACAATAGGGGACTTGCATGGTGGTTCAGCACTTGTTCTTTGGCTGTTGCGATGCGTTTTGCGATATCCTCCCAGGCAACATCCAGCGCCTTTGTTTTCACGTCCCAGCCGGTGCTTAGTTCGGTAACGTATTTACCGGTACTGTCCGTCGCATAGCAAACCTCTTTGGTGATCTTGCCAAGCGAACCTAAGTCTTGCGGTACTTCGTCTTTTTTCATAGGGTATCAATGACATTATCTAAACCATAGCATTTGAAGTTTAGAAAAGTTGCTTTCTCACCCTCTTTCCGCCGCAGGCGAAGAGAGGGTCGACAAGCGTAGTCCCGAAGTTTCGGGATCGGGGGTGAATCAACTGTACGCCAGGCATTTGTGCTAATGTCGCTTCGATAGTTTACTCACCCGGTCTTTGCTTCGCTCGACCACCCTCTCTCCGGCAAGCCGGAAAGAGGGTAAAAGCCATGCTTATTTTTTTAATCTAACTAACTCCATCGGAGACAAAGATCGGTAAACACGCTATTTAAACCACCGTCAGCATCGCATACATATACGAGAAACGTGCGCTTTCCGGAACAAGCAGCAATATCCTTTCGCCCTTTTTTAGTTTGCCGCTCTTAAACAGCTCATCAATCATCAAATAAATGGATGCGGCGCCTACATTCCCCACGGTAAATAAATTAATGAACCATTTTTCGTAAGGGATACCGCCGCCGGCTTCCTCAATCATATCATATATCTTGCTTTTGAAGAAGTTACTGGAGATATGTGGTAAAAAATGGTCGATATCCGCAACAGTTAGGCCTTTTTTTGCAAATATCTCCTGTATCTTTTTGCCACCTAAGGGCACAATGTTATCACTCAGTAACGTAATATCCTGTTTTACGCTGAAGATGGATTTGGTCATTATCTCTTCAGGGGTGTAGTCCATAAAACCTTTTAGTGAACCATCGGCCTGCTTTTCGCCGCCCATGTACATACAGGTATCCATCTGGTTTGCATACGAAACGCCTTCTATCCAATCGATACGCAAGCTTAGCCCTTTTTCATTTGGCTGATCTGTCATTAAAAAAGCTGATGCGCCGTCGGATAACATCCACCTTAAAAAATCCTTTTGAAATGCGATGAAAGGGTTTTCTTCCATCTCTTTCAGCTTCTGCGCCTCTTCCTCAAAGACCTCTGAAACCAGCAAGCCAGAAAACCGCTCGGAACCGGTTGCAACTGCTTTTTTAACCTCTCCGGCTTTTATAGCGAGATAGGCGTATTTCAAAGCGTGCATACCGGCGCAGCAAACCCCCGATGGCGATACCACTTCAATCCCACCTGCCTCAGGTAGCCAGCCGTGCGTCATTACGCCGTGGCTTGGCATCATTTGGTCGGGAGATGAGGTGCCGCATGACAGCAATTCAATTTCCTTTAATCTATCGGGATCATTGTCAAACAATTCCCTCACTGCCAAAGCAGTCATCTCGGCATTGGTATGCGTTGATTTCCTGTCCTTGGTAAGCGCGTAGTACCGGTTTACGATCCCGTTATTACGGAGCACTATCTTTTTCGATTTGGATGGCCTGTTATCAATATACCCGAGGTACGATTCCATTTCATCATTGGGAACCGGGTCATTTGGAAAAAAAGCAGAAGTATGATTGATATAAACGTTAGTGCCTGACATGTATTTATGAGTTATTTACTTGTAAATAGTTTAATTTTTTTGTTTTTATTCTTTTTGATGAAAATGGTTTTAGAAAAACTGCATCTAATATAAGCAAAACCGGCGCCCCTAAAAACAAGGCGATAAAAAGATAATATTTAAATGCCGCAAGCCATGGCACCCGGTTTTTGCGTTTGGCAATAAACTTAGCCCATATAGCAAATATTGGCTTTGCCCTTGCTTCAATAAACATGAGCTTGTAATTTATTTCTACTGCCTTATGCGACAATAATTCATCCTGCATCCCCTCCCAGCTGTTTTTGTCAAGGTATTTGGCAATAGTTTTCCCAAATTCGCGGGTATGTTCTATATCTTCTTCAGATACACCAGGCTTCGGGAAAATATTAAGATAACGCTCTTTTTTTCCCGAAAGCATCCAGTAAAAAATGGTAACAAAGCTTACCGGGTTAGGGTGTTTATCAATCAACGCAATATTGCCAACGTGTTTGGCGCCTGCATCTTTTAACATACTGCGTACGCGGGTAAAAGCATTCAGCCACATGTTTCTGGCCGCGCTGATGGTCACAACCGGCGTATCTTTTAATAGCAACTTAAACTCTTCACTTTGCAGCAGCGAATTACTCGGGATACTCGGTGATAAAAACCAGGGCTGGTACCCTAAAATGATCAGGTCATACTTTTTTTCTTTCAGGCCCAATGGCTCCAATTGTTCGGGAATGCCCAAAACGCATGATGGCATCACCGAAAAGAAACGTTTACCCGTCCAGGGGAAATTATAATCAACCACCGGCCTGATCACAACCGTTTCAACTGCTGCCCCGGCTTCAACAAGCGGCCGGGTGAAGGTATCCATGATGTCCCCCATCTGGCCCGACTGGGTGTAATAAATAGCTAAGATTTTTTTGTGCATCCGGGGTTAAAGTTAAAACTATCTTATGAGTGAGGCGAAAATATTCTGGTCAGTGGGCCGAAAGGTCTTCTGCCCGAAGCACTTTTGATTTTTTACAATAATCAAGAATAGCATGTTGAACAGCCGGCGATAAATTTTTAAAATTCTTTTGAACAAATAATTTATCTTTTTCAATATCGGCATGATACTTTACAATTTTAGGGGCATTCTCCTCTACTGCGAGCCTTAGAAAATGAAACTCCGTATTCTCATTATCTGCAAGTAAAGCCGATTCCAGCTTTATGCGGCCTTCCTTAAAAAGCTTTAACTTTTTGTGAGCGTTTGCCGGAAAACCCGCTTTTTTCATCACTAAAGCGCCTTCATACCCTTCTTTATTGTTTAATGAGGCATCTTCCACAATATTTAACTCATTATCGATGGACGCCATGTCACCGGAGGACATTACATTATAAAAAGCCGCTTTGTCGAATTTTTGCTGCGCAACGCTCGTTTTTAGAAATCCAGCGACAAAAACAGTCGCTGAAACAAGAACAATTTTCCATTTTACAGTAATCTTCATACAATCAAACATAATTAAATATAAATGTCATAGCAACCAGCAAAGTGCAGAAAATTAAAGCATATTAAAATACGCGCGGCTAATCACACCCCATTCGTAACAAAATACGTTAACAATTGTTACAATGTATAGCAACATTACGCGAAATTTAATTTATTTCATTTACTTTGAGGCTGCAATTTTTTTGCTGACGACTGTCAATCATACGTATTAATATTTAAGGAAGTTATAAACGACAAAAGGTTTAAAAGGAGTTTGAGGTTTGAATAAAAAATTACAATTTTCAGGTTTATGGGCGGTTATTTTAGGTGGTTCGAGCGGATTTGGCTTTGCCGCTGTGGAAAAGCTGTCGGCGCACGGCATGAACGTTGCCGTTCTTTACCGCGAAACCTCGGCTGCTGAAAAATTGCTGAAAGAAAAGTTTAGCACCATTGCCAGGTCAAATTCCACAACCATACTACCATACAATATTAACGCGCTTGACACAGCTGGCAGAGCATCGTTTATGCAGGAATTTACTGCAATTGCCCCTATGCACAGCGTAAAGCTATTGCTTCACAGCATAGCGAGAGGGAATTTAAAACCGCTGATCGATGTGGACAAAAAAGTCTCTCCGCCAACCGGCGGAGGAGTCCCGATAGCTATCGGGATAGAGGGGGCTAATGACGCTTACAGCCTGTTATCAGCAGCAGACATACAACTCACTTCCTACGCTATGTCAACCAGCCTGCTTGACTGGACAAGATCTATCCTCCAGGCTGATCTTTTTCACGAGGATGGACGCATAATCAGCCTTACCAGCGAGGGTGCGCATAAATATTGGGAGAGCTATGCCGCAGTTTCTATTGCCAAGTCTTCGTTAGAGAGCCTGGCTAAATATATGGCCGTTGAATTTAGCGCTCATGGCTTAAAAACGAATATTATACAAGCCGGAATTACGGAAACAACATCCTTTAAACTGATACCCGGCAACGAAAAATTGGTTGAACTGAACACCAAAAGAAACCCATTTGGAAGAATGACAAAACCAGAAGACGTTTCTGGTGTTATCTACCTGCTTTGTACAGATGAAGCCAAATGGATAAATGGCGCATTGATCCATGTAGATGGCGGGGAACATTGCCGATAATTAAATTTGAAATAAAAAATGAATAACCATATATTAAATCATTTACCCTATAAGTCCTCCTTTCGTTTTGTTGACAATATTTCCTTGCTTAGCGAAGACGAGGTGAGGGGAGAATATACACTGAAAAATGACGCTTTTTTTTATGAAGATCATTTTGAAGGAAACCCCGTTACGCCTGGCGTTATTATCACCGAGATCATGGCCCAGATAGGGCTGGTTGTTTTGGGGATATTTTTGGTACTTAAGGAAAGGGAGTTTAACTATATGGAAGATGATTCACTATATCCCCTGCTTACCACAACAGACGTATCCTTTCATAAAATCGTTTTACCCGGCCAAAAAGTTACCGTTATTTCTAAAAAACAATATTTTCGTTTCGGAAAACTTAAATGTTATGTAGAGATGCTGGATAGCTCAAAAGAAGTAGTTGCCAAAGGAATGTTTTCGGGGATCATAAAAAAGATGAACATAAAAAAATGAGTAAACGCATTGTAGTTACCGGTTTGGGCGTAGTTTCGCCAAATGGCATAGGCATTCCGGCTTTTTTACTTGCGATACAAAATGGTATATCTGGTATAAAATTTATGCCGCATTACCGGGAACTTAATTTTAGCTGCCAGTTGGCCGGTATGCCCGCCTTTGAGTGGGAAGGATTAAAAAATTATATTTCGGATGTTACCTTCCATGGCCTGAAAGGCACAAATATAGGTTATGGCCTTGCCGCCGCCCTCGATGCCTGGGCCGATTCGGGCATGGGCTACGAAACCGACGAACCCCGGTGGGAAACAGGCTGTGTTTTTGGCAACAGCATTGCCGATACCGAGGCTATGAAAAATGTGATCAACCGTGTCGATAATAAAGAGGTAAAAAAATTAGGCTCGCGCGTGGTGGAGCAGGCTATGAACAGCGGGGTAACCTCTTATATTTCCGGGAGGCTGGGCTTAGGTAATAAGGTTATCACTAATTCGGCCGCTTGCGCTACGGGTACGCAAGCTATTTTAATGGGATATGAATATATAAAACACGGTTATGCAAAACGCATGCTTGTTGGCAGCGCCGAGCACGTGGATACCTATGTTTATGGCTCTTTTGATTCCATGCGGGTACTTTCCCGAAAATTTAATGACAACCCGGAGCTGGCCTCGAGGCCAATGAGCTCGACAGCAGGCGGGTTTATACCAGGTTCAGGCGCCGGGGCTTTGGTGTTGGAGGACCTGGACTTTGCTTTGCAACGGAATGCAAAAATTTATGCCGAGGTTTTGGGCGGATCGAGCAATTCGGGCGGGCAGCGTTTGGGCGGGACTATGACGGCTGCTAATTCAACCGGCGTCATCCGCTGTATTGACGAAGCGCTGGCGAACTCCGGTGTCAGTCCGCAGCAGATCGACACCATCAGCGGGCATTTAACAGCCACAAATGCCGATAAACAGGAGATCCAAAACTGGACACAGGCGCTTAACCGGAAGGGTGACGATTTTCCGCTGACCAATTCTTTAAAATCGATGATCGGCCATTGCCTCAGCGCCGCAGGCTCTATTGAAGCTGTGGCAGCAATTTTGCAGATAGAACATCAATTTGTTCATCCAAACATAAACCTGGAAGACCCCAACCCGGAAATTACAAATTTGGTAAGCATTGATTGCCTGCCTGTAAAAATGATAAAAAAAGAAGTTAACATTGTAGCTAAAGCCAATTTTGGTTTCGGGGATGTCAATTCCTGCATAATACTTTCAAAATTTAATTAAAAATGACAAGAACAGAAATATTAAGTGAACTAAAAAAGGTTTTTGCACCTTATACTACCAACAAAGAAATGCTCGACAGCATTAACGACGAAACCGACCTTATAAAAGATTTGAAAATTAACTCAGCTAACCTGGTTGATATTATTATCGACGCGGAAGCTAAATATGATATAGAAATTGACTACGACTCTGCCGATAAAATTATAAACGTTGGCACCTGCATTGATCTGATAATGGAAAAACTTAACCAGGATAAATGATCAGTACGGGTAATGACATAGTATCATTAAACGCCATAAACATTACCCGTACAAAACAGTACAGGTTTTATTCAAAAATACTTTCCCCTGCCGAAAAGACCCTATATAACCAGGCAGCGTTTGCGTCAATCCCATTTGAAAATTTTGTCTGGTTGTTATGGTCGATAAAAGAATCGGCTTATAAGTACCTTAAAAGAATTGATCCCGGACTGGTTTTTATCCCAATTAAATTTGAGGTAACGCGGTTGCTGGTCCCATCCCGGTACACTTTTGCAAACTTTGAAGGAATACAAACAGAAGGTGCAGGCTTTGGCAATATGCCTGCTTTTAAAGGCGTAATAACTTTTGGGAACAATACACTTTATTCGGCATCGTTAATGTACCGTGAACTGATTGTTTCGGTTGTAAACAGGGATGAAAACCTCGAAAATATTTATTGGGGCGTAAAGCTAATTGAGGAGAATGATGCAAGCTATCAATCAATAGCGGTGCGAAAGTTTTTAATTGACAGGCTACAGCATATTTTACATCTTGATGGACTTGTTATGGGTAAAACGCCGGTAGGGATGCCTGTCGTGCTAAATGGCGGTGAGGAATTAGCCGTTGCGGTTTCCTTGTCGCACCACGGGCGGTTTGTGGGCTATTCTTTTCAACTGGGGGACTCTTAAAATCAAATGAGCTAATCCAGAATTGAAAAAAATTCAACATGCCTCATAATCTATATGAGCCGAATAATGATTTTATTCGGCTCATATATTTGCTATATTTGAGCCGAATAAACAAAATAATCGGCTCATGACCTACAATTGGCAACAAAAGGACTGGCCAAATTTCACTTACGATCTTTCCGGGGCTGAAGATGCGTTGCTTTTGTTTGCAGAAAAGACGGGGCATACCAGTGGTATACTTAAAGCCTTACCCGAAGACACACAGTTGGATGCTATTATTGAAATAATGGTGTCGGAAGCAATTAAAACTTCCGAAATAGAGGGGGAGCATTTTAGCCGTAAGGACGTGATGTCATCTATCCGTAATAACCTGGGCTTAAATAAAACCAGGGATCCGCTAATTGATAAAAAAGCGGCGGGCGTAAGTGAGTTGATGATTGATGTGCGGAATACCTTTAAGGATGTATTGACCAAAGAACAATTATTTACCTGGCACAAAATGCTTCTTGGTATAGATGCAAAAATTAAAGTCGGCGGATGGCGGGACCACCCGGAGCCGATGCAAATTGTTTCAGGAGCCATTGGTAAGGAAAAAGTTCATTATGAAGCGCCCCCGTCCGGTGATGTTCCCAAAGAGATGGAGCGATTTATCACCTGGTTTAACGAAACGGGCCCCGGGGGCAAAAATGAAATTAAAAAAGCACCGGTCAGGTCGGCTATTGCTCATCTTTATTTTGAATCCATACATCCATTTGAAGATGGGAATGGCAGGGTCGGCCGCGCCATTGCTGAAAAGGCTTTATCCCAGGGTTTAGGCTATCCGGCTCTTTTAAGCATGTCAAGGACGATTGAAGCGCATAGAAAAGATTATTACAACGCCCTCGAAGCGGCACAGCAATCTAACGAGATAACATCATGGATCAGCTATTTTATAGGTGTAACATTGGAGGCACAATGCTCTGCGGAAGATCAAATTGATTTCGCATTAAAAAAAACCAAATTTTTTGACCGTTTCAAGAATCAACTGAACGGCAGACAACTGAAAGTTATCAGGAGAGTGCTGGAAGAAGGCCCCATGGGTTTTGAAGGCGGAATAAATGCCGGCAAATACGGTTCAATGACAAGGGTGTCCAAGTCAACAGCTACGAGGGATTTACAGGATTTACTGGAGAAAGGCGCTCTTGTGTATTCTGGCATAAACGGCGGCCGAAGTACGAAATACCAGGTAAATATTTAATTTCTTCGTTTAGAAAGACTTAATCACATCCATATCAACGGATGCCTCACAGGCAAATTCCTGATCACCTCTTCTACCTGTGGATCATGGTCAAGTTTTTTCCAGGTTGAAAACCATTCGTTTTCATGAAAGACATTGGCGCCGAACAAGAGGAACGGCTGTGCGACCGGCCAGTTGTCCCAATACATCACGTCGGGCTTTAATGTCCATTTATTTTTATCGGCAATGAACGGGTACAGGTAGGCAATGCCTTTTTTTATCGATTTGCCGTCGGGCGTTTCAAAATCCCATAAATTATCCTGCGGGGTCGATAGTATCTGGCAAAGCATAGTCATCGCATCGAGGTTAAAAATGGAATATCCGTAAGGCTTGGTACGCGACATTTCTAAAGGAAAACTTCCATCTGTAGCCATCTGGTTTGGCAATAGCACTGTTTTATACCTTATCCTCATAGAATCGAGCACTGCCTGGTTATCGCAAAGCTTAGCAAATGACGCTACCTGCATAGCCCAGCAGGTGGAATGATTATTTTTTGTCAGCTTTTCCTGGACGCCGGGCTTGCTGGTCATTAACCAATCGGTGTATTCGGCAAACCATTTCTTTACGCCCACTGCCGATGCTGGATCCATGGCGTTTTCCATTACTATTACACCCTGCGCAACTTCCATTAAATGAATGCTGTCTATTATGCCGTAATTACGGCCTGTAAATTTTCCCTTTACCGCCTGCGCATAAAGCAGGTTCGGGTTCATCAAAGTTTTAGCATTAATGAACCAGGCTTTAAGATGAATGACTGCTTGCTTAACATATTTTTCATCACCTGTAATTTTATAAGCGGATGCTAAAGCGCCAATTATTTTACTAAAGCGGATCATTGCTTTTCTATGTGCCACAAAGTTATCGGGGTTGGTCATGCCATCCCTATCCATATATGGCCCGTCGGGGTTTTTAGGGTCGGGCCAGAAATAGTCGGCCTCCGAAAAGAAATCATGTTTGCCGCCTGCGCTCCTGGTGCAAAAGGAAGCCGTTACGGTGATTGGCTCCTGTTTCATAGCCCAGGCAGCTTCTGCTAAAATTTGCTTTTTTAATATCTTTTCAGCAGCTTTTTCTATTATGGAATTTCCCGCCAAAGATTGTACAGGCGAAAACGCACTTTGGCTTATGAAGATGATGGTCAATAATATTACCGAAAATACCTTTTTCATGATTCATCGATAGTGGAATGCAATATAGCAATTGCGATAATTATCTTTAGTTGACGATTGAAATGAATTTCGGGCGAAAAAAAATGCCTCTTTCTGTGCAGAAAAAGGCTTTAGCAGTTTGTCATTCACAAAACCTATATCACTTTCCTGGCCTCTTTAATACTACCTTAACGGTTTTATATATTATACCCAGGTCGGCGTTTAAATTTACATTTTGCAAATAAATCAAATCGTACCGCACACGCTCACGCATCTGATCGATATTTTCTGCATAGCCATAATGCACCTGGCCAATTGAGGTTATACCGGGTTTTAAGTGAAGCAATTTCTTGTAGTGGGGTGTTTTCTCCAAAATTTTCTCAATATAATGCTGCCTTTCCGGGCGCGGGCCAACAACCGACATTTCACCTTTTAATACATTCCAGAATTGCGGCAATTCATCCAACTTGTTTCTCCTGATAATAGTCCCCCATTTTGTTTGCCTTGGATCAGCGTCATTTGATAACTGGGGGCCATTTTTTTCGGCATTTACATGCATGCTTCTGAATTTGTAGATATAAAATGGTTTCCCGTTCTGGCCTATCCTTTCCTGCCTGTAAAATGCAGGCCCTTTAGATGTTGCTTTTGTTATAATATAAACGATTACGAATACGGGCGCGCCCACAGTTATCACAAATGACGAAAACAAAACGTCGAAACTGCGCTTTAATACACGGATCTTTAAGCTTATTTCAGGCTGTGATGTAATTTGCAATACGGGAAAACTATCATAATCCACCAACCGGGCATAATTGTTATTTAAAATCAGGTCTGAAACAACTTTGATCTTAATGAAATTCTCATCGCCAAAACGTATCAGGCGCTTTAAAAGGTCGCTGTCTAATTGCTTGTAGCAAATAAATATTTCATCAGGCCTTTTTGAGAGAATAGTGTTCATCAAAATATCTTCGGGCATGTTGACGATCATATCTTCCGAAATAAGATCGGAAAGATCATAACCATATTCAGGGTGCTGACCAAACGATTTTACAAGGCGGGCGGCAATATTCTCATCACCGATAATTAATATCTGGCGATGGTTGTAACCTCTTTTCCGGTAATAATCCAGGGAAAAGAAGAGCACCGACCTGTACACTACTATGAGCAAAAAGAACATTGAATAACCGATCATTACCTCCGACCTGGATATATCATATATTTTAAAGAAATAAATGATACCGAATACAAGCAGTAAATGGTAAATCAATGTCAATAAAAATCTATTGATATTGTCCTTAAGAACTAAAGGGCGTTTAACGTCAAAACTTTTTGACATTAAAGAGACAGCAATCCAGGTGGCATTAACAACCAGTATAAATATTGCCGATGCGTTGTACAGGCTATAAGTGTTAAATATTATAAAATGCGAAACGTATAGGGAAAGGTTTAAGATCAAGAGGTCACAAAGAAATACAGAGGCTGGCAGGTGTTTGGAGTATCGTATTGACATACGCGTATTAAGTTTTTTTGTAAAATTATTAATATTACTCAATAATTCAATAATAATTAAAAGAATATAAGAATATCATTGAAATTATTTCAATTTTTTAGTCGTCAATTTTAGAGCCAAACTTAAATAACCTGCGTTAATATTTTTTTGAGGGGCCGTTTGTGGATTGCTAATCCTTTAAGTTTCTTTGTAACCTGCTGTAAGAGAGATTGAAGGTATTTTTGCGCTTTAAAATGCGATAATACCTTTAAAAGTCATAGCATTTAATAATAACTCCGTTTGTTCAATAAAGTAAACACCTGTCTTATTTTCCATCACGGTTTCTGTATGTAAATAATTGCGCCGGGCGTTCCAGCCTGCGAAAAAACCAGGGAGCAGAACCTCCGAAATTAGATTGGTAAATAGTATAGCTGCATTTCGCGTAAATTTTTAATTTTACACTTTGCTGATCCGGCAGATTTTCAATTATACCGAATTAATTTATTTATTTTTTATGACTATTGGCATTTTAAAAGAACCATCGTTTGAATCAAGGGTTTCTATGCTGGCAGGCGAAGTGGCTGCTTTTACCAAAAACGGCATCGATGTTTGGGTAGAGCCAGGGGCAGGTTTGAAGGCTTTTTGTATAGATGAAGAATATACAGCGAGTGGCGCCCTAATAAAACCGAGGGCCGAAATTTTAAGCGGGGCTGATGTTTTATTGAGTATTCATTATAACATTAGCCCCGTTTCTGTTACAAATAAAGTATTCATCGGCGTTTACCAACCACTGTATAATCCCGAACAAGTGGAAGCCTGGCTTAAACAAGAACTAACCGTGTTCAGTTTGGATATGCTGCCGCGTACTACCAGGGCACAAACCATGGATGTGCTGAGCTCCCAGGCAAATATCGCCGGTTATAAGGCTGTGATACTGGCAGCCTCCCTGTACCCCCACTACTTCCCGATGATGATGACGGCTGCCGGCAGTTGTGCCCCAGCAAAGGTTTTAGTGCTTGGCGCAGGTGTAGCCGGCCTGCAGGCAGTAGCTACTTCGCGGCGTTTGGGGGCGATAGTGGAAGTGTTTGATACCCGGCCTGCCGCTAAAGAGGAAGTATTGAGCCTCGGCGCAAAGTTTGTTGAAGTGGAAGGCATTGCCGATGCTTCAAAAGCGGGCGGCTACGCCGTGGACCAGTCTGATGATTTTAAAGAACGGCAAAAACTCAGGATCGCGGAAAGCATTAAAAAAGCAGATATCGTTATTACAACTGCCCAGATATTCGGTAAAAAAGCGCCGGTACTTGTAACTAAGGCTATGATCGCGACAATGAAAGCGGGATCGGTTATTATTGACATGGCTGCTTCAACCGGGGGCAATACAGAAGTAACAAAAGACAATGAAACTACTATTTGCGGTAACGTAACTGTAATCGGCTCATCTAACCTCGCCGCTTCTGCCCCATCCGATGCCAGTAAATTGTATGGCAAAAACATATCAAATTTTCTAAAGCTTCTCATTAATAAAGAAGGCGTGGCCGAGCTGAATTTTACAGACGATATAATCAGAGACGCCTGCATCACCAATGACGGAAAAACTATCTCACCAATCATCAACAAAAATTATAATCATGCAAACATTACTTGATTTCGTTCAGAATAACCTTGAGCTATTTTATGTAGTTATACTATCTGTTTTTTTAGGTATAGAGGTGATCTCGCGGGTGCCTTCAGTTTTACATACGCCGTTAATGAGCGGTGCAAATGCCATCCATGGGGTCATCATCATCGGGTCGATTATCGTAATGGGGGAAGCTTCGCCGGATAACTACCTGGTATTGACATTAGGTTTCATAGCGGTGATCGTGGGCACCTTAAATGTAGTTGGCGGTTTTGTAGTGACCGACAGAATGCTGGAAATGTTTAAAACGGGGAAAAAATCGGCCTCTAAAACAACAAAAGAGAATTAATATGCAAACAAATATTTTATCTATCTGCTACCTTATCGGCTCTGTTTCATTTATTATCGGGCTAAAAATGTTATCAAACCCCGCAACGGCGCGCAGGGGGAACTTTATATCTGCAGCCGGCATGGGAATCGCCATTTTAGGCACGCTTTTTCTTTATCAGCCTGCCGATGGGGAATTTCATAATTATGGATGGATCATAGGCGCTATGGCCATCGGAACAATTATCGGTTCAATGTCCGCATTGAAGGTAAAAATGACGGCCATGCCCGAACTGGTAAGTATATTTAACGGGATGGGCGGCCTGTGCGCGGCACTTATTTCAATAGTTGAATTCGGCCGTATCGGGCAGGATCACACAGATATGCATGTACTGTCCATACTGGCGGGGATGATCATCGGCAGTGTTTCGTTTGCAGGCAGTATGATCGCCTACGGAAAACTCAGCGGCAAAATAAAAGACCATGCATTCCCGGGGCAGCATATTTTTAACCTCGTGGTATTATTTGTAATACTGGTGTTGAGCGCCTTTATCATCCTTGGCGACCGCACTTCTTCCCTTTCTATTTTCTGCGGCATCCTGGCCTTGTCGTTTTGTTATGGTATTTTGTTTGTATTACCTATCGGCGGGGCGGATATGCCTGTGGTTATCTCTTTATTAAACTCCTTTACTGGCATTGCAACCGCATGTGCTGGCTTTTTATACAATAACCCGGTGATGCTTACTGGCGGGATCCTGGTTGGCTCAGCAGGCGCTATTCTTACCATACTGATGTGCAAAGCAATGAACCGTTCCCTGCAAAATGTGCTGATCGGCTCCTTCGGCGGGGCTAAGGCTGTTTCCGGGCCGGCTGCCGGTGAACAGGGCGCCTACAAGGAAATAAGTTTAAGCGATGCCGCGATGGTAATGGGATATGCACATAAGGTTATCATAGTTCCCGGTTACGGGCTGGCCGTTGCACAAGCACAACATGCCTGCCACGAATTGGAAAAATCGTTACGAAAAAATGGCGTTGAAGTTAAATATGCTATCCACCCGGTGGCAGGGCGTATGCCGGGACACATGAATGTGCTACTCGCTGAAGCGGATGTATCTTACGATGACCTGCTTGAATTGGAGCCCGCAAACGAAGAATTCCCGAGCACTGATGTTGTGCTGATACTCGGTGCAAACGACGTTGTTAACCCAGCTGCGGAGAACGACCCTTCGAGCCCCATTTATGGCATGCCCGTACTACAGGTATGGAAGGCAAAATCGGTGATCATTAACAAACGCAGTATGCGGCCAGGTTATGCAGGCATCGAGAACGGGCTTTTCTTCCTGCCAAATTCCTCCATGCTTTTTGGGGATGCAAAGGATGTTTTACAACAATTAATTAATCAAATAAAAGAGATTTAATAACTTAAGTTATTTTTATCGAGACGTCAGTCGCAGCTTCTTTCGGACTTCCGGACTTTCCGGACTTGCTTTCCCTTTAAATAACTTCTGCATAATTGATAATAAACTTCGCTATTTGTTCCTGCTCCGTTATGGTTAAGATTTCTCCATCATAGATCCAGTAACCTTGCATATCGAACAATATCCGGCCTAAATAATTGGGGTTTGGCTCATAGGCGGTATATAAATGATAGCATAACGCTTTCCCTTCCTGTGTCAAATCCGGTATAATTTGCACTACTCCGTGAGATTCAGGGCCGTTCTTTACCCAGGCAATTGCTTCTTTGATCAAATACATAAAACAAAAGTGAAAAATATTTTGTACTTCTTTATATAAAATACTAATATTTTTAGCATAACTTTACAATCCCAAATCAGTAAATGGATGCCGAACGCAAAACAAGATATCATCAGCCAACTGCGGAAAGACATTTTGCAATGGGAAGGTTACAGGACGCAACCCGCCGGCACAAATGAGTTGGTTGGATTAGGCCCGGTGGAGGCCGCTTTTCCTAACAGTGTTTTTCCTTTGGGCGCAGTGCATGAACTTGTATGCGCCACTGCGGAACAGGCTACAGCGTGTGGCGGTTTTATTGGCGGTTTGCTTTCGGTACTGATGCAAAACGGCGGGGCCTGTTTATGGATCGGGCTTTCGGGGAATTTATTCCCGTTGGCCTTAAAAGCATTTGGTGTCGAGCCTGACCGGGTGATCTTTATTACACTTTCAAAAGATAAGGATATATTATGGGTTATGGAGGAAGCATTGAAATGCGCAGGGTTAGCGGCAGTGATCGGCGAACTGCGGGAGATTGATTTTAAGCAATCGCGCCGCTTGCAACTGGCGGTGGAACAGAGCCATGTAACCGGGTTTATCCTGCGTAATGAGTCGGACAAAATGGGCAATACCGCGTGTGCAGCCCGATGGCAAATAAAACCAATGTTAAGTGAGCAGGTAGACGGCTTGCCGGGTTTGGGTTTCCCGCGCTGGCAGGTCGAGTTGCTGCGGGTACGCAATGGGCAGCCAGGCAATTGGATCATCGAATGGTCGGATGGTAAATTTACAATAGTTGAAAAACGGGTTTTGATGCAACAAAAATTAATGGCAGGGTGAGTTATGCAAAAACGTTTCATGGCAATTTGGTTTCGTCATTTGACGACAGACTGGCTGACCCTTCGCAAGCCGGAGTTGAAGGTATTGCCTTTTGTTTTTACCGCTCCTGAACGTAACCGCGTCATCATTACCGCCGCTAATCCGGTTGCTGAAACCCGGGGCGTTTATAGTGGCATGGCAGCAGCAGATGCTAAAGCGATCACCACGAATTTGCAGGTACTCGATCATATTCCGGGGAAAGAAGTAAAGCTATTACGGCAATTAGGTTTATGGTGCATCCGTTATACACCCGTTGTGGTGATTGACCTGCCGGATAGCCTGGTACTGGATATTTCCGGTTGCGCTCATCTATGGGGTGGCGAACGGGCTTACCTTAAAGAAATAGTTAATAAACTTCGTGCATCCGGCTATGATGCCAGGGCAGCCATAGCCGATACTGTTGGCACTGCCTGGGCGGTTGCCCGTTTTGGAAAAACAACACCCATAATTGAAAGCGGTATGCAGGCGCAAGCTCTTTTGAATTTGCCGCCTGCTGCACTCCGGTTGGAGCCATTTATACTGGAAAAACTGCAAAAATTAGGTTTCAGCACCATCAAAAGTTTTATGCAGATACCCCGTTCCGTATTACGCAGGCGCTTTGGCGAAGGATTTTTGTTAAGGCTGGCGCAGGCTTTAGGAGTGGAAGATGAGATCATTAAACCATTAATTCCACCTGTGCCTTATACTGAGCGCCTGCCCTGCCTGGAGCCGGTCAGAACGGCTAAAGCGATTGAAATTGCCATCCAAAAATTACTGGAAGGTTTATGCAGCAGGTTACAGGCCGAAGGCAAAGGAATTCGTAAAGCCGTCCTCAAATGTTACCGCACCGATGGTAAAATGGTGCAGGCGGGGATCAGTACCAATCGCGGATCGCATAGCGTATCCCACTTATTCAAGCTGTTTGAATTACAAGTCAACAAAATAGAGCCCGCTTTGGGTATTGAATTATTTTTATTGGAAGCGCCAAAAGTTGAGGATATTGATCTGCTGCAGGAGAAATTATGGGCCGGTAACCCCGGTTTACAGGATACCGCTTTGGCCGAACTGCTTGACCGGATCGCCACTAAGGTAGGGCCGGAACGTATCCGGCGCTATTTACCTGCCGAACATTACTGGCCGGAACGCTCCATAAAACCAGCGGCATCCTTATCAGAAACACCTGCAACTAAATGGCGCACGGACAGGCTGCGTCCGCTGCGCTTGCTGGGCCGCCCTGAACCGGTTGAGGTTATGGCTTTATTGCCGGATTACCCGCCAAAAGTATTTACCTATAAGGGCAGGCGGCATGTGGTGGAAAAAGCAGACGGGCCGGAACGTATCGAACGCGAATGGTGGCGGGATAAAGGCGAACACCGGGATTATTATACGGTGGAAGATTCGGAGGGCGGGCGCTATTGGCTATTTCGTTTGGGGCATTATGATGCTGCGCCGGAATGGTATTTACACGGATTTTTTGCATAAGCTATGAGATACACAGAATTACAGGTTACCAGTAATTTTAGTTTTTTGCGGGGCGGTTCGCATCCCGGGGAAATGGTAGAACAAGCCGTAGCCTGCGGCTATGAAGCTATTGCCATTACTGAC
>Ga0207060_10189_pt1 | contig 22374 bp, 19 predicted proteins | sample Alteio_BWMinCont_30_FD_153270 | JGI IMG/M metagenome (GOLD analysis project Ga0207060, IMG submission 153270) | Enriched cells from forest soil in Barre Woods Harvard Forest LTER site, Petersham, Massachusetts, United States -... | ecosystem: Environmental > Terrestrial > Soil > Temperate forest >...
GCTTGTTTCGTTCCTGCTTCAAGCTCATTGTAGCTGGCACTGCGCTTATCATGTTTGGGGCTCACGGTATCTCCTCGCGTGGACTGAACTGGAATCCCAACCCTAATCATACGCGCGTCGGAGGAATTGGTCTAAGCGTTACATGGTGCGCCGCAGCGGCTCGCCGCTCTGTGTCTCGAGCAGCTCAAACGGGACGTTATCCTCGCGGACATCTAAGATGATCGTCTAGATGGTGGGCGGTAAAGGATTTGAACCTTTGACCTTCCGGGTGTAAACCGGACGCTCTAACCGCTGAGCTAACCGCCCAGAGTTTATAAGCCCGCGAATTGTAATATCTTACGCCGCATTTTCGGAATATGGTCCTCTTGGGTGCATTGGGTACAAAATGCGGGCAGATCGAAGCCTAATAAAACGCCGCCAGCCAATGTTCCACCATAACGGCCAGAGAAAACCTGTAAGAAGAAAAGCCGTCGTCATGATGCCTTGATTGACCCATCGGCGGCGCTTGCTCCAGCGCCAGCGCGATTCGAGCTCTTGAACGTTAAATTAGTCTCCGCACTGTTGTGGACAAGCATGGATTATATGCTGGGCTGCTCCAAGTCCCGAGAGGTCTTCTTCTCCGAATCTGGATGGGCCTAATCCCAGTCTCCGTTGAACGCCGAACTCCACCTACTGCGGCCACGTGGCTGTCGGGTCAAGATTCACGATCGGTTGCGCGCCGGTGGTCGGAACTTGCGGACGCAGATATGGCCGGTTAGCCGTTTTGTGGCACGAATAGCAATCCTCAAGCAGCATCTTGTATTGCCCGGCAAACTCCTTACTATCCTTCATGTCGATAATTGTCTTCAGCTTGGTCAAGCTGCCCTTATCGATGCCGTCAAAGATATTGGCCATATCCACGGGATTGCCGTCGGCGCCTTTCGGAGAGGGATTCACGCGCACCTCCCATCGCATGCGGTTGCGCATCTCGCCCAGGTAGTAATTGGCCAGGGGCCAATTCTTCTTATCGCCGGCAAACCAAAGGTTGGCGGCGAACATCGCGACATCGACCATGGGATGAGAATTGGGCGGCGTAATGTCTCTCAAGTGCGTGACGTCCGCCACCAAGGTTGCTTGAGTGACCGGCGGATTATTCTGCGCTACAGCGGTGGAGTGTTCCCAAGACGCAACGAATAGACCACCAAGAATCGCCCCCAAGACAAACAAGGCCGACCCGCGGAACCAATTAACCTTTGCCATCTCGAAATTCTCCTTCCATTTGGGAATTAGCCGAGCCTATGAGCAAGTGCGGCGGTCATTATAGCCCTAGAAAGTTGCTCCAAGGGTCATTCTGTTGGGCGCGAGTGTCATGGCCAGAACCACCCAATAGCCTGACATCAACTGTCACTCCGACCAGGGGTTCATGTTCCGTTACAGAAAGTCACGACGACGGAATCGGGCTGTGGGCTTTCGCTACAATTGCGATGTGGCGAAGCAAGCTTGCGCAAACCGAGCGGAATGGCGCCTCCCACAGGGGAAAGCCGCCGTGCGTCTGTCGTCGTACTACCAACTCGGGTGCGATTACGGAACCACAATGATGATTTCCTGGGCGAATGGTGGAATCGCTCCGATTTACCTATGTGAAAGCCACGCAGCCCAGGTGGGTCAGTCAGCCACAAGTTCCGAGGGTGTCTTGGCGGTGACGCCTCCATCGGTTCCCAGCAACCATCCGATAGAACAGCCGAAGAGCTCCCCTCCATCAGGCAGTCCCGCGGACGCGCAGGTTAGCTCGGGAATGGACCATTTAGCCGTCATCAAAGCTTCGCTCCCAGACCTAGCGCCCGGCGATTCCGCAAAGGTTTTGGCGGACGAGGCTGTTGGGAATATGGCAGGTGAAGACTTCGAGGCGCACGGAATGGTCCTGCAGCGTGTAAAGTCCTCCGCGGCAACGGAAGAAAAACAAGCGGAGAGAGCGGACTTGGAACGCTTATGTGTGTCCCGTTACGGTGACCGGTGTAGTTGTGAGGCGACCGTGCACTGCCCGAAATGCGGCAGGTGGCTCTGTGACGCTCATGCCGAAGATGAGAAGTGGCACCTTTGTGCTTTCACCATTTAGGACGTTAAGACAAACACACCCCGAAGTACGCGTATAACGAACGTGATTGCCTCTGGATTGGAAAGGCCGCTCTGCGATGCGAATGTGTCGTAGGGGACAGAAATCTGATCTTCATTTCACTTACGATAGTGGGCGAGTCCGAAGGTCGTCCTGGTCTTAAGCGCGGCGCGGCTGAGTCTCGCAGTCGAACAAGAGCGTCTGTGAAGTGCGGTGGGCGATATGGTGCTCTCGAATCAAAAACGTGTCGGCTTCGCGACAATCGCGATTATTGCGACCATGTTTATGGTGGCGCGTGCGCAAGTGCCGACTCCTGTTGCCGGTGGGACAAGACATGCCTTCGCGCAGAAGCTTAGCTTAGAAGGAGTGCCCGTCTTCGCTCAGGTAACGCCGACGCTGTATCGAGGGGCCCAGCCAACAGATGAAGGATTCCGTCACCTCGCAGAGATGGGCGTCAAAATCGTCGTAGACCAGCGCGGATCACGCGATAAAGAGCAGGAGCAAGTGACGAAACTTGGGATGCAGTATGTCGCAATACCCTGGCACTGTCCTTTCCCAGAAGATACCGTTTTCGCACGTTTCCTCAAGCTGCTTCGTGACAACCCCGACACCAAGGTTTTTGTGCACTGCCTCAGCGGTCAAGACCGCACTGGAATGCAGGTCGCCGCTTATCGGATGGCTGAACAGGGCTGGAGCGCCGAGGAGGCCAAGCAGGAGATGGAGGCATTTGGGTTCTCACGCATTCACAGCTGGAGATGTCCCGGCCTGTCATCCTACGAGAAGGGATTTCCTCAGCGATTCAGTGACAGTCCCACGTTCCAAGACCTCCACGCTCCCAAGAACGGCTCTAAACAATAACTTGGCCACTGCAGGTATGCTGGGACATTGCTCGCCTTCAGGTCAACCTCTGCAGGTGCCAACACCGTCTCGACCTCTGTGACATCACGTACATCTGGCAACGAAGACAAAGGCCCGGACTCTCGAAAGGGAACCCGGGCCTTCTTGTTGGGGACAGCCAAATCGCGAAATTATCAGGAAAAGAATAGTCCCGCGTATGTATCCCCCTCGACGTATTGGAACTTCCCCCTGTTGTCTAACACGAGGACAGAAGGCAGCCCACCCTCAAGACTCATTGTTTAATTGCGCTAAAGCAACGACGTCCGTGAGTTCAGGGCCCATTCTCAAGAGACTGCGCAAAGGATTTTGGTCAAGTTGCATATCGGTGGTTCTTCGGCGGACCGGTTTGGGGAAACGCGCGAGGATGCGCGGTACGGGTGCTAGGGGCTTTTGAAAGCCGTAGTGAGAGATCGCTGGACAGGTCAAAGCAATGCGTTTCAGGTAGCTGGCCTCAAAGAGGCAGTGCAGCATGGAGAAGCATTCTAATAGCGCTACCGTACAGCTTAGAGCGTGGCGCCGCGAGGAGATTTTGAATGACACGAATATCGCAGATATGCCGGTATACGCGGTATTTGAAATACGGGCTATTCCTTCTTGCTTTGTTCGTGGATATTGCCTCGAGTAAGGCGCAAGCTCCCCAGGTCCCATCCTATCAAATTGAAGTTTCGCCCATGGTTTCGGTCGCGTCAGACCTGGTCTTGCTTCCTGTCAATGTGACAGACAAACAGGGGAATTTCGTTCCAGGCCTCAAGGAAGAAAACTTCAGCGTATACGACGAAGAGCGACTGCAAAGTCTAACTGTGTTTCAGCGCGAGGACACTCCTGTCAGCGTCGGCCTAATCGTCGACCACAGCGCCAGTATGGAATCGAAACTACCGAACGTCGTCGCGGCGATCTCGGCATTCGGAAGGTCAGGAAACCCCGAAGACGAGATGTTTGTCGTCGACTTTAACGACACAGTGAAGGTAGAACCCTTGGGCGGCAAAGACTTCACGAGCGTTCCTAGCGAACTTGAGGCGTCCGAGCCCCTTTCCGCGAGTGGACGTACCGCCCTCTACGATGCGCTGGCGCAAGGGTTGACCCATTTGCAGCTCAGTCACTGGCAGAGAAGAGCTTTGATCGTCGTCAGCGATGGGGGAGATAACGCCAGTTTGTATAAGCGCTCAGAGATCCTAAAGCTCGCCCGTGAATCGAAGGTCACGATCTACTCCATCATCTTATTGCACGAGCACGATAAAGACGAAGACGCCAAGGCACTGATACAGCTTTCCAGGGAGACGGGCGGTGTCGCCTTCTTACCTCAGTCGCAGGGGTCTGTCATGGATTTCTCACTGCTCATTGCGAAAGACCTAAGAGAACAATACACGCTTGGATTTGTACCTGAAGGGAAAGGTATGGGCTCTTCGTTTCGGAAGGTTCAAGTTCACGTGGCGGCTCCAGAACTCGGCAAGTTGAACGTCCGGACCCGTAGTGGTTATTTTGCTGAGAGCAGAGGCGCAGTTCCTCCAGGATCGAATGGGCTTCGGGACGAGAGATAAAGATGTGGCGTTTGCAGCAGCTTCAATCCGTAGAATTGCCGGGTTCTTCTCTGTCCTGCTTTTTTCGCCACGAGCGATCAGGGTTTCTGAAGTTCTGAAACGAAGATCCGTCCCTCAAGGGTTTCGTTGATGGCGAGTGACAAATCAGATGTCATTCGCGACTTAAGCACATAACTGGCGCCCATCGTCTTGGCATGCTCGATATAATCGGGATCTTCGTGAATACTAAAGAATACAATCTTAGTCCGCCGTCCCATATGGTTGATCTGCTGCGCTACCTCAAATCCATTCAGCAGCGGCATTTCAATATCCAGAACTATAACGTTCGGTTTGAGGTCAGCGACGGATTGAACTGCTGATACCCCGTCACCGACAGCCGCCACTATGTCGAATTCGTTCTGCAGCAAATGTACAACTTCTGCAAGCATTTGCCGGTGGTCATCGGCAACTACAATTCTTCGCTGGCTTGTCGGAGTACTCAAATTCCCTCCAACAGGGACATCGGGCGCGCGTTCGTGTAAGCCAATCTTTAGAAGGCGAAATACTATTTCTGTATGAACCTGGCTGCGGGGTGTGCGTAGTATCTCGTTTTCAGGACGGATACGTCAAGGTTCAAAAATGGGGTCTACTCGCAAAACCGCGGAGTCTGGACTGGGGTTTGCTGCAGAAAAGCCGCGGGCGGGGCGAGCCCTCAAGCTACCCGCCCATCGGTCATGTCCTGTCGATTTTGGGCAGAGGGACAGAGGCTCGCACAAGTGTTCCGCGCGGGCTGGACAAAATTTCGAAAGTCCCGTTCAATTCTCTAAGACGCTCCTTCATTCCTGTTATGCCGACTCCGGCTTCGTTGGGTAAAGATCCAGAGGCGTCGCGCAGAGCTGCTATCCCGCTGCCCGAATCGCTGACCTCCACGAAAGCAAACGCCGCATCGACGCCGATCCTGATCCGTGCGGTCTGACTTCCGGAATGACGATGGATGTTCGTTAATGACTCCTGGATGATGCGGAAAAATGCGGTCTCCACGTCAGGCTCGAGCCGGCCCATATTCGCCGTGATGTCTACATCAACGAGAATGTTACTGCGTTTAACATAACCATTGACGTAACAACGAACTGCCGCTTCCAAACCTAGCGTGTCCAACAAAGGCGGATGAAGGAGGTATGACATCGTACGGATTTCTGAGACGCAACGTTTTACAATCTCCTGGCATTCCTTGATCGTTTGATGGGTCTTCGACTGAGGGCGCGAGCATTTCTGCAAAAATCCAAGGTTAATCTGAAGGGCTACAAGATCTTGACCGGCACTATCGTGAAGCTCTCTTGCCAGCCGCCTGCGTTCCGCGTCCTGGGTACGTAATAGATTTGCAGAAAGGCGCCGGAGCGCTACCTCAGCCCTCGTGCGCTCAATGAAAGATCCGAGCTGCATCGCGGCGCTTGAGAGAAACGTCGTCAATGAATCGCTCGGCCGCATTTCTCCGTCCAAGAAGAACTCGAACACGGCGACGATTTCTGTGCCAACCCAAACCGGAAAGCCCAAGCGAGCACGGAAACCAACTTCCAACGCGGGAACATGACAACCGTTGCCCCATGACAGGTCTGGGGTGTAGACAGGGCGTCGGTCCGCCAATACCTGGGCAAGCAAGGTTGTGAATTCGAACTTGCGAAACTCTTTACGGATCGAAGCGGTAAGGCTTTCATCGCCCGCGACAAAGTACCAGATGTTCCCTGTCTCTGTGCTCACTCCGTCGCTAATCAGGCGTGCGTGACCAACAGGCCACCGGGCGCAGTCGCAGACTGTTTGAAGGCAAACCGTAATAGCATCGTCAACGGTCGCAGCTTCGTTGAGTGAGCACATCAGCCTTTGCAGTGAGCTCATGAGAGTTTGCTGCTCACCGGTTGTGCGCAGAACATCGTTTGATCGTTCTACAGCACTATACCCTAAGCCCATGGATGTACCCTTTTGCTCATACGGCCCCTAGCTTCCAGGCATAGGAGGTACACATCGTCAGCGGCACAGTTCATCACTCCTCCTTCCCGCTTATCCCTTGCACGGGCGATAACAGGTCCGTATGGACGTAATAGGTTCAACTTCAAGGGCTGACTTAACTGCAGGCGCTTTTACCGAATGGCGATTGTTGGGGAAGTATGCCAGAGCGGTACACTGTCAACTCTTACAGGTAGCACATTAGCTAATGTTTGTATCACGGCGAGTTGCGAGGCCGGTGATTGTATCGTGCCCTTCGGCGAGGCTACGGGGATCCTAGGGGGTACCATACACCCCGTGCCTCGAACATCTCACGTGACCCTAACGAGAAATACTACGAGAGTAGAACGGCTGGCCAAGGACTGCGGATCGAACGGCGGAGACCAGGTCAAACTGAAGATCGGACTTGTCAACGTAAGCTACCGCTCCGGCATGATTCCCGACCCCTGCACGATAGAAGACTGAACTGATCAAGACAAAGGGAATCGCCTTGCCAGCGGCACTAAGTTCCCTAATGGCCTCGACTCCCCCGAGTAGAGGCATTGCGACGTCGCTGACGATAACGTCTGGATTTCGGGCCAGAGCTGCTTGGACAAGTTCTCGGCCAGAGCCAACGTCGCCGATCACCTCGAATGCGTCGCGCAGTAATCGGACAATAACATGCCGCGTGCGGATGTCATCGTCAGCAATCAGGACACGTAATTTGTCGGAACGCACAAACTCTCCGTCGAAAATGGACGCACAGAATACTGAGAGGCGGTTCGCACGTCCTTGCTCTGCAGCAAGCACTGCTTCCGTGGATGATGGAGATTAGCGGGGAGCCTTGTGAAGGGTAACGATTTAGCTTTCTCGATAATTCAAGAGGAGCATCCCAATTAACAAAAGGCACAGCGGCCAGAGCCACGCCGTCACTGAACGTATGCGGTCTTCTGTTGGAAGACGAAGCTCCAGCCAACGACAGGATCCGGCAAAGATGGCAATTACGGCTAGAGATGTATGACTAAGTTCAGCCAACACTTCCTCTTTGACGTTTCCCAGGTTATGTGAGTGAGTAAGGAGCAAAGCGCCGGCAAGCACGACGATAGCAGGAAAGACGAGGCTTTCTCGTTGACGGAGAACGACGTTCGTTTGAACCTTCCTTTCGAAGGCGCCAAAAGCAACAATCAAAATAGCGAATACGCGATGCAGAAGAACTTCAGGGTCCATGAAGCTGATCCAGAAGCCATTGGGACCTATGGGCCAGTTTTCAGGATCAGCTCTATAAATTACGAACACCCCCAAGGCCAACAGTAATAGCGGCCAATTCTGTGCCCACGGCATCTTCCCGGCGCGTGCGAGGAATGCAAGGAGTCCCATTGCCAGGACGATCAGTCCAGCCCAGTGATGATTGTACTCGGACCAAATTGGGCCTCCGAGTATAGGTCTCATCGCTGAACTTGGACGAGCAGACGACTTTGATGGAGCGCTCGAAGAGAACGGGGCGGTGTTCTGCGGCGAAGATGCGAGTGCGACATAGCCGTAAAAATGGGGCCATCGCGGCGCCAATCTAGCGGCTATTTCGTTGCGGGCGACGAGTCCGGTTGCCAGATCCGTCGCAGGAGGCAACGATGTCAACGATGCGGCCGCCAGGATTACCGAGAAACCGACCGCTACTTCTACCTCACCGAGACGCTTCAGCCTGGTCAGAATCCAACTGCAGGAAGCGAGGCCGTTGCCCACGAGCCGCAAATTCAGAAAGCCCAGTATCAGCAAAAACCCTAATAATGCCGTTTTAGCGACAAGCATCACGCCATAGGAGGTTCCGTAAAGCGCTTTCCACGAACCCACATAAATTATTGCCAACATTGCTCCCGCCGTAATGAGAGCGCCAACGCTAATTTGCGCAAGCTTCGAAAAGCGTGAGCACAGCTCCTGCGCCGCTTCAGGGGACGCGCGTTTCAAACAGAGTAGCAAGTAGGGAAGACCTCCAATCCATGCGGCCGTAGCGGCTTGGTGAGCGGCCGTAAATACCAGCAATGGGAACCGCGTTCCGAGTCGCGAAATCGCGTGGCTGGTCAGCACGCTAGCCACAAGAATGAATACCGCTGGAATCAGCAGATATACCTGTTTCCAACGAGACCTGGCGAACGCAAGGATCAAAGCTGACGTAGTGGCAATAATGCCGGCTCGAACAAAATTTGCCCCCATGACCTCTGAGAGCTTCATATCCCCGAGGCCCATAACAACTACACCGCTTACAAGCAAGGAGGTGACCTGAAATATAGCCACAAGCAGCGCCCAACGCTTGGTCCACTGCAAAATCTTTTGCTTGTTAACCTCCAAGGTGCATGATGAAGGCTCTAGAACGAGAGTAACGAATAAGAGTCCACCTATCGCGAAGGATTGTGAACTGAGAATCGCAGCTCGAAGAAGAACCGATAGCAATCCATAGAGTTGGACAAAACGGAGCATCTGAAGTTCAGAACAACTTTACGGTGAACGGAATTTCGCCCGCTGTTACGTGTCCATCCGAAGCTAAGACCTGCCATCTGATTCGATATTGGCCGGCACCTGGCACGGTTGCTTGCGCCGTCAGGATATCGGCGGAGGTCTGTTTCCCAATCGTCAGTGATTGTTCAGAGTTGTCTGGCCCTATCAAGTTGAGCCGCGAGCGAGGTTGGTCGATCCGGACATTGAATCGAAGCGAAATCAGCAGGTGGGGTCCGGCCACGAGACTTCCCGATGAAGGATTTGATTCCATCAGGATTGCATGCGCTAAAGCCGAGGGGACGACGATTAAAAGTACAAGAGAAGCTAGAATCGCCCACGTCCGTCGATGCCGTTCATCTTTTCGCAAGGGTTTCTCCTTCAGCTCCGCTGGATTTCGCTAGCACCGCGCTCTGCCCGAACTCAGTGTGTGAATTTAGCCAGGCCCAATTGTTTCATTGCGCCTGCGTCCCAGAAATGAGCCTGAATTGTGAGTCTTGCACGCCGCATCCGCGCCTTCACGGCGTCGGGCGAAAGACGCAGGACTTGAGCTGTCTCCCTTGTGGAGAGTTGCTGCACGGCTCGTAAGATGAAGACAACTCTGTAGGCAGGCTGCAGACTTGAAATGGCACTCATCAAGGAAGTTCGCAGCTCCTTTCTTAGGTACGCCGCTTCGGGCCCTTCGCGAGGGGCATAGAAATCTCCTCGAGCCTTTGACGTATCGGCCCGTTCTATTAGGTCTTCTACATCGTCCAAGGGGATCAGAAATGCCGAGCGCCGCTTTCGCAGGCACATGAGCGCTTCGTTGTGGGCGATCTTGGTGACCCAGGTGCTGAGGAGAGAACGCCCTTCAAATTGATTGAAGTTCCGCCATGCCTTTAGGAACGTCTCTTGCTGTACATCTTCCGCATCTTGAGCGTTGCGGGTGATGTGGAAGCCAACACGATAGACGCGAGCCGCGAAAAGCTCGATCGGCTGACGGAACAGAGCGTCTCGTTTCTTCTCCGACCCAATAGCACGCTTTCCCAGTCTTTTTTTTGGGGGAACAGTCACGAAGATTCACCTCGCCTTTTCACATCGCAAGCACTGTTGTTGATCGCGCATGGAGCGAATTGCCTTTTGCGGGAAAAACCAATCATCGGCCGCCGATGCCTCGCAGATGACGACTCTACAATCCCGTCGCCCACCCGCTGTTAAATGAGCCGAAAGGATTGGTACCAAAGCGATGCGAGAAGCAGCTACTGTCAGATGTGACAGTTCTTTAGCGTTTTAAGGACTCGTCTGCTCTTCTGCGGGCGGTGCTTCTGATCTGCAATATTTGACAGTTCCTTAGTTAATTCCGGCATGCGTAATGTTGTTTGGCTGAAACTTGCTGCCGGAAGGAATTTCATGCCCAACGGAAAAGTAATCACTGCGAGGGTTGCCGCCTCCAGGTCAGTGCTAACACATTGGAAGTGCGCTAAATGCGGTTCTTTTTTCTCGATCGAATCAAGCCAATCTATCGACACGCTCGGATGTTTGATCTGTCGAGACACGCTGCTTGATTTCTGCGGAAGTTTCGACCCTTTTTCTGAGACCACATCTCAAGACGACACTTGCAACGACTATGACTCTGGCGAATGGTAAGGCTCTGGCCAGGCATCGTCGCTAATGGTCTCCTGCGCCACCAACACAACTGAACCAAACACTACATTACACATAACTCTGGGCTTGGGGCCCCATCGTACTCGGTTTGAAGCGAGCTCTTGCCTGTGGCTGAGAGTTCTGACAGTTCACGGCGAACTGGAACAGACCTTACCTTGCTTGAGCGGCCCCATCAAGAGGTGCGGTAGAGCTTGGGAGAGCGGTAGACAAGTTTGGGTGTCGCGGCTCCGGTTGACTATAGCAGTTGACTCTATTGGAAGGCGCTTCAATGAAACATTTGGCTGCCATCGTATTGCTCTCAGTTCTTAGCGCTGCCACTGCTTCGACCCAGACGAGTCCCTCCGACAGAAACAAGGCAGGCTATCAGGCCTATCAAGAGGGACGCTACTCCGAGGCAGAGGACTATTTTCTGAAGGCAATTTCAGGGGCCGAAGCAATCGGCGATCATGGTCCGACTCTTGGAGCTGCATTGTCCAACCTGGCAGCACTCTATTTTCGAGAAGGCAAGTACGCCGATGCTGAAGCGTTAGATTTACGTGCCCTGGCAATACCAGGAGGCACCATCGGGTCCGGGGATTTCGATATCACAACCGTGCGTAGCAACCTGGGGGCCCTCTATTTGGAGGAAGGGAAGTATTCGCAGGCTGAGGCGCTGGACAACGATGTGCTAGCAACCCGGGAAAAGATCTTCGGACCAGACGACCCCAGAGTAGCCGGTACCCTTTGCGACCTCGGAGTGCTTTACTATGCGCAGGGCAGGTATTTCGAGGCGGAAGCGTTGGAGGAGCGGGCACTTTCAATCCAGGAAAGGGAATTCGGGCGCGACCACCCAGCTGTAGCCACCACCCTTAACAATCTGGCACTGCTCTATCGCGAATTAGGAAAGTACGCCGAGGCTGAATCTTCAGTACAACGCGCAGTGGAGATTCGCCAGAGCGCACTTGGAGCGAACCATCCGGATGTAGCGAGAGTGCTTACGACTTGGGCAGGCTTGGATGTGTCGGAAGGCAAATACTCGGCTGCAGAGGGACTCTTTGAGCAAGCGCTTTCGATCCAAGGAAAGGCGCTGAGACCGGAGAGTCCGGTTAGAGCGGCAAGCCTCAATGATTTAGGAGCGCTTTACTATTTGGAGGGGAAATACACCAAAGCGCTTCAGCTCTTGACCGATGCTCTGACGATTCGGGAAAAGGTGTTGGGGCCAGAGCACCCAGAGGTTGCCTCCACGCTCAACGATCTGGGCAATGTCTACTACCGGCAGGGAAAGTACGCGCAAGCGGAAGAATCATTGAAAGAGGCCCTCAGGATCTACGAAAAGACAGTTGGGACGGAGAACCCTAGAGCTGCCCGAGTGCGGGAGAATCTCGGCGTTGTGTACTACAACCAGCAAAAATTTGATGATGCTCAAGTTTTTCTCGAGCAGTCCGTCGTCACTTTAACGGCAAATCTTGGACCCGAGAGTGTCGACGCCGCTCTTGCTTCAAGCAAATTGGGCGCCACCTACGTGGCCCGTGGTTTCTATTCCCAGGCGGAATCGAGTTGCGCGCATGCCTTAGCGATTCTCGAAAAAGCTTCACCGCACGACTATCCTTCGCTTATACAGACGCTAAATACATACGCTCTCCTGTTGGTAAAGACAAACCGAAAAGCTGAAGCGGAATTATTCGAAACCCGAGCGATGGTCTACAAGGCTAAGCTTCTTGAAAATATGAATAAGAAGTAGATAGGAAAAGGATTGGGCGAAGCGATTCTCTATGGAGCCGCAACAGCGCATATGTCAACACTACGAGAGCAAACAGGAACGCTTTGGCGTTGCCGCAAGTGCGGTTCGACCGTCTGCATTTATTCTTCGCAGGATGTTCGTTCGGTTTTGTGCCCTTTTTGCCGCGGGCAGGCGCTGAAGTACCGCGGCAGTTTTGAGAATGTTCTGGGGCTGCAATCAGGCGAGCCTGAACCGAATTGAAGACGGTCGGATTCGTCCGGGACGTCGTTTTCTTACACGGCTATTCTTCGTCAAGCTGAAGCGCCCAATTCCATCTCATGGATACCTGCTGCGACGGGAACGACAACCCTTATTTCGGTCCCGCCCGACGGCGACGATGTGATCGAGATTGTGCCCCTCACGAGAGTCACTCGCTCCCGCATGCTGATCAGGCCCAGACCTCCGTGACTCGAAGCTTTCTCAACATCGAAACCTACCCCGAAATCGCGAATCGTCAGCTCAAGGTTTCCGGATGTACCGCGCAGCCGGACTTCGAAGTGCTGCTCGCCGCTGTATTTGACGGCATTGCGCAAGCCCTCTTGCAGGACCCGGAAAAGGCAAAGCGACACCTCTGCGGGCACGGAATCGGGCACATCGCTGTGCTCAAAATCAATCGTTACTCTCTGCTGTTCGGCCAGCTCCCGGCAAAAACTTCTTAACGCAGCAAGTATGCCCAAAGACTCCAGTTTCGAGGAATGCAGTTCGTGCGATAGGGCGTGCACATCGCTGGATAGCTCCCAGGTTTGAGTCAGCAGCTGTTTGACTCGGTTATGAAGCTCCGGCGAAGCGGCTGGAATGTCGTCGAGAAATTGAAGTCCGTTGGCCAGCAAGGCAAGGCGTTGGTTTATGTCGTCATGAAGTTCCCTGGCAATACGGTGCCGTTCCTGTTCTTGCGCCTCAATCAATCGACCGCTCACGCGCGACAGGGCCTCCTCCCCTTTCTTGCGATCGGTGACATCGACGCAGGAGCCGATGTAACCGCAAAAAGAGCCGTCGGATGTCGTCATAGGAACACCAATGTCGAGGATCCATCGGTATTCCCCATCGTGTCTGCGGAGTCTGTATTCCATCCTGAAGGGCAGGTGGTGATCAAAGGCCTGCACATAGGTCTCAAGACACTTCGCGAAGTCTTCTGGATGGATGCCTTCCGTCCAACCATTTCCCAGTTCCGCATCGAGCGGTCGCCCGGTAAAGTCGAGCCACGACTGATTGAAATAGGTGCAGAGTTTATCGGTTCCGGACATCCAGATCATCATGGGAGCAGAGTTTGCGACTACGCGAAAACGCTCCTCGCTCTCCCGCAGCGCCTGCTCTGCCCATTTTCGCTCCGTGATGTCTAACGTTATGAAAAGCGAGCAAGGCTCATTGTCTATTTCAATCAATTCCACCGAAGACAGCCCGATCCAGATCCGGCCGTCTTTCGCACGAAACCGAGCTTCGATCTCCCGAAGGCTGCCTTCCGTCAGGAGGCGCTGGGTGAGCGCCATTCTCTGGGATGGGTCCACCCACATCTCCATGTCGAAGGGGGTTTTTCCAATGACCTCCTCACGCGCATAACCTGTAAGACGTTCAAAAGTTTCGTTGACCTCGATGTAGCGATAGTCCTTCATGCTTGTCAGCGATATTGTCAGCGGGCTTTCCCGGAACGTCTTGTAGAACTTCTCCTCCGATTTTCTCAGGGCCTCTTCGGCTCGTTTAGATGCCGTGATGTCACGGTAGATGGAGTAGCTGGCGATCTTCCCAACCCTGGCAGAAATGGGAACTCGCAGAAGGGCAATCTCAAGGTGCGAACCATCTTTCGACTTCCGAATCGTTTCCACGTTGACAATTTCGCCGCGCGCGACGCGCTCGCTGTACTCCTTGGCCTCGCGTGCTAGCCCTTCCGGGACGATTAGGTCGTTCAACGAGCGGCCGGCCACTTCCCCTGGAGCGTACCCGAACAGGCGAGAGAACTCCTTATTCACCCGCACCACGCGGTCGTCCAAACTGATCATGGCAACCGCATCCGCTGTCGTATCCAGGAGCTCATCGAGATATGTCCTTTGCGCTTCCTCGGCTTCTCGTCGTGCGGATATGATCCAGGCGATCGCGGCACCGGTGCAGACGAACAATCCAAAATAGGGCATTTCCTCATGACTAACTGACAGAGATCGGGGTGGAGGAATGAAGTAAGCGGCGCCGAGGGAAGAGATAGCTACTGCAAGGAGGCCGGGCCATACTCCTCCGCACCATGCGCTGGCCGTGATAGCGACCAATAGGAAAATGGCAAATGAATTTGGAATCCTATCTCGAAGCAGGAACGAGGCAAAGAGTGCAACGGCAACGAAAAGAAGCGCCAAGGCGGAATACGCGGCGACGGAATGATGATGGGACAGGCGCTTTTTCAAACTCGTCGAATGAACTTCGTCTTGGTTCAATGACGTGCCCCAATCGCGTGTTTTTGCTGCGCTTCTACTTCGACCTGTCGCACCGTTCAGCCAACTAGTTGCTGATGTGATGTGCCGGTCAACGCACCGCCCCGTGGTGCCGAAAGGGGCGCCCGCGAGCCACCCGCCAGCAAATGGCGGGAGTTTACATATCCGAATGACCGGGCACAGCTGTCAGTAGTTACAGTATCTCCTGTACTTTGTTCCTTCGGCCCTGCCGCCTGGCACCTCAGAACCTGGGTATATGGCGTTTGTAAGCCATTGCCCTATAAGGGATTGCCGCCGTACAGATTAACCGATCCAAGTTTAGGTAACTAACAGTAGGCTTGTAGAGATACTGTCAATATTAACAGATGACGAGAACGATCCAACAGAATAGATATTCCGTCAAAACCGGTACCCTCATCCGGACAGGACGTCGGCTTTTCGTAATGGGGCTCCGGAGGATGCGTATGTTACGTATTTTGGTGGTAGAGGATTCAGAGCCGTGGCGTCTTTTCATTTCTTCGATCATCGCGGAAGACCCTCAATTACGCATCGTTTGCGAGGTCTCGGATGGACTAGAGGCCGTTCGGAAAGCGAAAGAGTTGAAACCGGATATAATTTTGTTGGATATCGGGTTGCCAAAGCTAAATGGAATCGAGGCCGCCCGGCAAATCCGTAACCTTATCCCGAAGTCCAAAATTCTCTTCCTGAGCCAGGAATACTGGTCCGACGTCGTGCAAGAAGCTCTGATATTCGGCCGTGGGTTCGTCTCCAAGGAGGATGCTGGAAGGGAGCTATTATCGGCCGTGAAAGCACTCGATTCAGATAAGCCATATCTCAGCAGCAGCCTGGCACCCCAGATTGCGCGTGATAGGCGCCACAGCATAATCTCCGGTAGCGTACATGCCGGCCAAGGACAAAACCAGCATTCCGGAGTCGTCGCGGCAGATCGAGACCTTTCGTCATAGTCCGATCCCCAAAGCGGACCTGGAAACACCGGGGACCCCTGACAAATCTGCCAGTCGAAGCCGCCTTCAGCCGGCCGAATACTGCTGTGGGGTTGATAGATGACCGGTTTTGAAAAGCCATGAGAGAGGTATTCCCCGGGGAATTAATGGTGCGTCAGGGTGTGCCGCGAGTGATGGAACGTCCTCTGGAGACAGACTTCTGAACCCACGCCAAAAGATGAACTGATTCAGTTACTCGAAGGACAAGCTTGTTGAATGACTGCGACCGCAATCGCCAAGTTCAATTTCTTGTGCAACCACGCACTCGGAGACAAACTGTGAACACCTTAGAGACTTCGTCCGCTGCCAGGAGCGCATCGATCGGCCTTTTTAAGGGTCTTAAAAACCACGAAATAGGCGTGATCCTGGCCTCCGCGACGAAGCGATCCTTTCACTCTGGCGAGATCGTCAGTAGAGTTGAAGAGCCCGCCACCAGTTTGTTCCTGGTGGAGCTCGGCCGCGTTGACTATTACGTTATAACCGATGAAGGGCGAGAGGTTTTGTTGCGGCGACTTGTGCCTGGATGCATATTCGGCGTCGCTGCCTTTCTTTCTGACCCCAACGGCTATCTTGGAACAGCTCAGGTTGTGTCTGTGAGTGAGATTCTTGTGTGGGATCATCGCGTCATTCGTCAGCTCGCCAGGACCTATCCACTGTTAGCTGAGAATGCCCTCCGGACTGCTTTGCACTATATCGCGCTTCATATTCAACGGCACACCGCGCTTCTCTCAAAGAGCGCGCGGGAGAGGCTTGCAGGTGCATTAACCGGCATCGGTTCGCGTTCAGGACACATGCTCCCCTCCGGCGTGGAAATCGATATCAAGAACGAGGATCTCGCCTCTTTGGCCGACATTAGTTTCTTCACTGCGAGCCGTCTCTTAAAGGAATGGGAGCGCAAAGGAGTAGTAGAAAAGAGCCGCGGGAAAGTTCTGATTCGGCGCCCAGAAAAACTACTTGCAGCGTAGGTGAGTGAATCCTTTCCGGATCTTGTTGTTCTAAAGCAACGACAGTCACTCCTCCGACAAATTAAAGTGCAGTACCAGTTTTCGAAATCCGTTCTCGTGAGGAGTGCCTTTGTGTATAAATTGAGAGTACTGATTGCTGATGATCATGAAGCAATGCGCCGCCTGCTGGTCACCATACTTAGCGCGCAGTTCACGGTTGTGAGCGCCGTGCCTGACGGCAAAAGCCTGGTCGAAGCTGCACTCGCCTTGGCGCCTGACGTGATTGTCAGTGATGTATCGATGCCCCAGATGAATGGGCTTCAATCCATGAAGGAATTGAGAGCCAAAGGGCACGATATCCCATTTGTCCTCGTTAGTATCGATTCCCGTGGCAGTGAAGAGTTCATCCGTCAGGGGGCAGCGGCGTTCGTCGATAAGATGGACATCCAGGATGAGTTGCTGTTTGCCGTTCGTTCCGTCAGCAAAAATATGGCCAGCCTTTCCCAGATCGCCGATCGCCAAGTGAAGGCTGCCTAGCACAATGCAGGGAGGCGGTGAGAAAAGGCTCCTACCTCCGATTTCAGGAGCCTCCTCTCGCCTTGTAGATCGATCATGGTTTCTGTGCAACAATTGTGGCATCTGGTTTTGCTCTCTGCCACAAAATGTCGACGTCCGGTGCCTCATTCGGGTAGAAGCGTACTGACGGTTCGTTCTTAGGGAGGAGACTAATATCCGCCCTGCGATTGTAGGCTAGCCACGTTGCTTTTTCGTTCTTGACGTGCGCATCAGGCGCAGGATTGGGATTATTGGTTTGCAACTGTTCAACTGCATCCTTATCCAGTTGCTGAGTGCTGCCGGCGTCCGAAAACTCGATTTTATCTTCAGCTACTCCCCTACTAACCAGGAAGTCTTTGACACTTTGAGCGCGCCGCCCAGAGAGAGATTGGTTGTAATTATTGGGCCCACGTTCATCCGCATAGCCCGTAATCGAAAGTTTCGCAGTCGGATCGTACTCCAGGTATTTTGTGAAGCCGGCGGCAAGAATACCCAATGCGTCCTGCTGGCTTTGTAGCAATCCGAGAGATGGGTCAGCTTTCCCCGGATAGTCCGTTGGAAAATAGATGCTCTTGAGAAGTACTGCCGGGATCGGCTCGACAGAACCGGTCATGTGGACAGAAGCGGTTTTTAGTTCTGAACCGCCGCACGAATTACTTGCTCGCAGATTATAGGTAAAGGTTTCGTCGACCGGCCCATCGGTACTTTGCGTTGGGACCAATGGTACCTGGCGTGTTCCGCTGGCGTCCACAGATCCGAGCGGTTGCACCGCAATCGAATCCGCGTTGGAGGCCGACCAATTAAGGGTGGTTGTACCGGGCTCCACGATGACCTTGTCTCCTATGCGCCGATAGTGCACTTCAGTAGGAGACGCCTGTAATTGCGCATCTACAGTGGGATTTACTTCCAGGGTCGCACTGGACTTTACAACTCCTCCGGGACCGGTCGCAGTAAGGTCGTACGTAGTTGTTTGTTTGGGCGAAACCATTGCTTCGCCGTTCGCAGGCACGGGGCTCATGTGTGAGATCTCACTATCGACCGTTTCTACGGATGCCCATTTCACTTCCGCGGGCTGCCCACAATTGATTCGTCCCGGATTGACCGAAATCGATCCGCTTACGGGCGCAACGACGACCGACGTGTTTGCCGTACCCGCTTCGAACCGATTCTTCGTGCCAAGCTCCGCCCCACGAAGCCAATCTTTTGTTCGTATCTTACCGTTGGAAATATCGACGATTACACGCTGATTTGCAGCTACAGGGACTGTGCCGGACCAAGCCGCTTTACCACGCCGCGTGACGGTCACGTCGTAGCTTCCCGGTGGGACGATGAGTTCTTGCTTCCAATCGATATCGTTATTGAACTCATCGACGTGGCCGACGAAGTACCCAGGTGTCTTGCCATTTAACAAAACAGCGTAGTCGCCGGCATTCCACATCCCCACCTCAAACTGGAGCCTTCCCCGCGGCCCCGAAACCCCAGCACCGTACGGGTCTAACTTTGCCTCGACCGATGCGGTTTGACCGGCTTGAATGTCGACATCTTGCTGAAAAAACTTGAAGCCGTAGTTCGCGACCATCACGTTATGTTTGCCCGGTGCGACCTCGATGGACTGATCGCCGGGACCGATAGCCTTCAGATCCAGGAAGGTATAGGCCTCCGATGGGCTGACGGATATTTTCAGTTTCCCTGGTTTGGGTTCCTGTGCAAGAGCCGCCGAGCTGAAGAGGGCTGCTGTGCTCAGCAGCAAAACTGACGTCACGAAAGTTGAGTACCGCATGGTCCAAAATCTCCTTGATTGGATTGCACTGTCTGTGTGCACAGTAATTGCGGATAGTTGAAATGTAGACTGGCAAAACTTACAGCAAAATTGCTGCAAGTTGTGAAGTCACGAGGGTCTGCTGAATTCGGCACCCTGTGAGATAAATGTGGGGCCTTCGAAATCTTGAGGAGCGGCGAGTTCTGCTCCGGCCAGCTCTGAAAACAAGTTGACCGCGCAGAGGCATCACGTGCCCTTGCGCGGTCAGGTTTGAGTCGATCGCGGTGATCTAGTTTGCAATCAAAAACTGTAAGTCACACCAGCGGTATATCGAAAGTTATTTTGGTTCCTTCCCCCACCAGTAAAATCGTTTCCAAAACGCGTGAGCAGATAGCCCGCTTCAACCGGACGGATCGCTATTGCACGGTTCAGGTGAATGTTCAACCCCACTCCAGCAGTAAGAGCAAACGCGTTGTTGGATGGGGCTGCACCGAGCGATTGGCTAGCTGTGAATAAGTTTCCGTAGACGTTGGAGTGCGCCCCGCCTAAAAGCACCTGGGCGTACGGCTCCCATTTCCCCTGCCTCCGAATAATTGGACCGCCCATGTAGGTAAACAGATTGCCCTGGACATTGAAAACGCCCCCATTTGGCACAACGCTGTTCCCTATAGGAATTACAAATGTGGAGGTTGTGCTTGCATAGCCCTGGAGGTCGACCTTCAATCCAAAATACTTGACGGGATAGTAGACAAAGGAGCCTCCACCTCCGTTTATATTGTGGGCCTGAGTGCCCGTAGCAGCCGGTATGAAATGTACTAACGAATAGTTGAATCCCACCTCTTTTGTGGGAGGTTCTTCTTGGGCGGAAGCCCCAGCTCCAAACAACAGAACCACTGCAACCAACGCCAACAGCGGAGTCCTTTTCATTTTCCTCTCTCTTCCTAGTGCTTAACTCGTCTCGAGAAGCACCCCACCTCGTAAAGTCGGATAGAACTTTCTGAAGTTCCATGACTTTCTCGGAGGAGGGTAGAAGTAGGGAGCCGCAGCCAGAACTGGCAAAAGTAGCAGCCAGGCAACGCCGGCCTGGGCCATGAAAGAAATTGCGGCACTCGTCCGGGGAAGACCTGCGCGCAGAGCGCCGTTGCAAACGGACCGAAGGGTCGAAGATACTCCGTTTTTATTTATTTCACAAGAATATGATTTGCGATGGCAAACTGAATGAGATCAGCAGTCGTCTTCATCCTGAGGTCTTCCATCATGCGATATTTGTGAAAGGCTATGGTCCTCGGAGTGATCTTTAGAATGTCCGCAGCTTCCTTCATCGATCGACCTTCAGCCAATAAATGAAGAACCTCTCGCTGACGTTCTGTGAGGGCCTTGCTCCGATTCTTATGTTCAGGGTCCCGAATAAAAGCGTCTTGCATTCCTCGGGCAATCTCCGGAGTTACATAAGAGTTTCCCTTTAGCGCTGCCTCAATCGCCTGGAACAGTTCTGAGGCAGCGCATTTCTTCAGGACGTATGCGGAGGCACCGTAATGCATCGCTTCCAAAGCGAGGTCCGGATCCTCGATCATGGTCAGGAAGATCAATTTCGCGTCGGGCGCAATTTTTCTCAGTTGGAGCCCGGCTTGTAGACCACTCAATAGCGGCATCGCGATATCCAATACGATCAAATCGGGTTTGAGCGACCGTGCAGATTCCAATAGTGTGAGTCCATCAGAAACCATGTCCACGATCTGGCAACGAGTTTCCAGGATTTTTTGGAACGCTTCCATTAAGAGCTTATGGTCGTCGGCGAGCACGACAGTGGGTTGTTTCATTTGCCTCTCCAACTTCGGAATCGTTGTATCGATCTTGGCGGCCTGATCCATTCTCGCACGTCCTGCCGTCGAAATATCACATGGCCTTCGCTGAGTGAAAGGCCTGACAGGCAGTTTGTTCGCGACGTAGGCTCAATAGACGCTAAATTCCGCGCTCGGGTTACTGTCAACACTGACAGTTTATATTATGGTAACTGGCAATAATAAAGGGTGATGACGAAGAATGCACTCTAGTGTGCTAAAGCTCAGATATCGCTGAACCTGCGGGATTTGTCGGCCGGGTCAATCGAGGAAGTGCTCGCCATGCCGCCTTCCTTTGTGGAACAGGTCACGAGAAGTCGTGAATCTGGGGACCAGGGAGGGCAGTCCGTCCCTGGCGCTCCGCAATCTTGATAGCTCTGGACTTTCAGCCGCTGACCTAAGGACGTCTCGGCTCACTGTTATTTTTGACAGTGCTAATTATAAGGGCCGATTTGTAGGATCGTCGTCGCCGGCGCCAATTCGCCGAGGTGTAAGAATGTAATTCGACAAGGCGCCCGTTAGGAATATGACTGCCGGCCAGGATCTGAATTCACCTTAAATTCTGTAATCCACTGCCCGAATATAACGATCACATTTGTCTCAGGATCGTGATCACTTTTAGCTCAGCTAGCCAGTGCGCTTGCACGGATAACGAGGAGAAGACTGCCGCCTTTAGTTGGGTAGCAAGCGATTCGGGCATGGTTGGAATCACAAATCAAAGAAAGGAGCACGACGCATCGATGAACGCTCGGGCCGAGATCGTCACTGAGACTAAGATGAATGAGGGAAGATACTCGTACACATTCGTCTGCGGAATGTGTAAAAAACATTTCACATTCTCCGACGGCAGACTCGACGGTGACCTTAATCCGGCCCCGCCAAGATACTGTCCACTCTGCGGCAGCAAGGTAGCGAACTAACAACGCCGCAACATTCCAGGACTTGGTCTTCCCGCACGGCTGTTAATACTGCCAGTACCTTCTGAGTATGCGGCTTTGTAGCGTAACTTAGGGGTGCAGAGATGGCCGCCCGCAACAGACCCTTTTCGACCAAGCTCTTTGCGGTCATGTGCGCGATTCTTCTGGTCCCCAGCAGCAGTAGACCATCGGCGGCCGTGGAGCAGGCTCAACCGCAGGCTAACGCCCCCGATGAGGTAGTTCCGAAGATTCCGAATGATCAACTAGATTCACTGGTTGCGCCTATCGCGCTCTACCCGGATCCGCTCCTTGCTCAGGTCCTCGTTGCTTCCACCTACCCACTAGAAATCATCCAGCTTCAGCAATTCCTGGACAAACACAAGGATCTGAAGGACAAGGCCTTGACGGATGCGGTGCTAAAAGAGGATTGGGATGCGAGCATCCAGGCGATGGCTGTGCTTCCAGACGTCGTCAAACGGCTCGCAAACGATATTAAGTGGACGACGGACTTGGGCAACGCCTTTTTGGCGCAGGAATCAGACGTGATGGATGCTGTGCAGCGCA